>JGI10216J12902_101100526_pt1 | contig 24891 bp, 14 predicted proteins | sample KanNatreferecore_FD_12902 | JGI IMG/M metagenome (IMG submission 12902)
GTTCTCGACCGGCGGCCCCGCCGCGAACTGCGCCTCCGGCCAGATGCGCAAAATGGCCGTAGCCAGCACATGCGCGGCCGAGTGCCGGATGCGTTCCAGTTCGGTCATCTTCGCTCGCTCATCGAGCGACTTGCGCTCCTTCGGTTGTTCGTTTTCGTCAGGCATAAAAAATCAGACAGAATTAACAGAATTAACAAAATTCCGAACGGACGATTTCAATTCTGTAAATTCTGTTAATTCCGTCTTCATTCCTTGGAAACAAAAACGCCTCGGACCATTCAGTGCGAGGCGTGGCGTTCATCCATCTTGCGGATGAACGCTAAATCGTTGTCGTGGTGTTGTTCGCTTCGAAAAACACGGCAGCACGGTAATTCCCGCGGCAACGGCTTGGCAAATGCATTTTCGGCGCCTGCCATCGAAAAGTCACGGAGTTCGCCATTGCGTGAAGCTTTCTTGTGAGAATAACATGCACCTACCCCGAGCAGCACGGAAACGTTTCAGCCCCAGGGCGTGTCCCGTGCCCAAACATCAGGATGCGAACGCTATGAAAAGGATCAGTTCACTCTCGGTCGCGCAACAGGTCGCGCGGGTTTTTCTCACTTTACTGCTGGTCGTCAGTCCGGCCACCGCCACCATCCTGACCTTCGAGGATTTCACCACGGCCAATCTGCACATGAACTCTATCGCCAATCCGTTCGGCGCCGGGCAATACGGCTCGCGCGCGAACTCGCCGCTGGCAGGATTTCAGCAAGGCGATGCGTGGACACCGAACGTTGTTCTCACCTGGAGCCAGGGTTGGCAGACCTACGTCGGATGGCCGTTCGGCAACGACGCGCAGAACGGTGCGGGCGATGTCGCACAGGCGGATTTCGCTGAGGCCGGAAGCGACCCGCTCACGATGACCTTCACGCCGGATGCTGGCTTTGGCGTGCTGTTGAAGTCGTTCGCCTTCACGGTGTGGGACAGTTCGCCGCAACTGCCCGTGCAGATTGAATGGACGGTCTTCAAAGGCTCTGTCGCGCCGGAGAATCAAATCGCGAGCGGGATTTCCGATGCGATTGGCGCGAGCGGCGGTGCGCAGACTATTAACACGGGACTCGCGACGGTGCAGAGCAGCGGACGGCCGGTCATTCTTCGCTGGCAGCTCGTTTCCGGTGATCCGACTTACCTCGCGATTAACAACGTTCATTTCGTACAAGGTCCGGCGAAGCTGGCGCCGGTACTGGCATGGGCGAAACCCGACGCCATCGTCGTCGGTACTCCGCTCTCAGGCGCGCAACTGAACGCCACCGCCGATGTGCCGGGCACATTCATTTACACACCGGCGGCCGGAACGGTGCTGCCCGCAGGCACGCACACGCTCGCGGCCAATTTCACACCGAGCAATACAAACACTCATCAGGGCGAACAGATCACGACCACCTTGCTGGTGAAACCAAACAATGTGCCGAGCATCAGCATTCGGCCCCCGTTGAGGATCGCCACGACCAATCCGCTGAGTTTGACCATGTTCATTCCCACCAGCGATGTGCGCGGCACTTTCACGCTATCGCCACCCGTGGGAACGTTCCTCTCGCTCGGCACGCACACTGTCACGGTGACTTTCACGCCACAGAGCGCTGCTTTCATCACCATCAACACGAACGTCACGTTGACGGTCGTGCCGTCCGAGCCTGAGGGAACGATTTGGACGTTCACGGACTCCGCGAACCGGCTACGCCAGTTGTTTGGCGACGATGAACTGACGTTTTACGATCCGAGTGCGACGGGCTGGCCGGCGACGAAAATCGCATTCGGCAGCGCGTCATCGTTCGGACTGCCATCGCCGCAGGGCGGGAATCCCCAAGTGATGCGATTCAGCCACACGCTGCCCACGGAAGGATTGAAACTGGATTTCAACGATCCTCCGAACGGCGTCTTCAAAGACAACGGCTGGATCGCGAACTATACGCTCGTCTTCGATGTGCTTTATCCCGCGTCAAGCAGCGGCACTCGTCGCCCCCTCTACAACTCGAATCTTCAAAACGCCAACGAAGCTGAGGCGTTCATCAGTGCAACCGTCCCAGCGGCAGTCGAAGTGTTGGGCCGGCGCTTTGGCGAGATCCGCGCAAACACCTGGCATCGTGTCACGCTCGTGGTGCGTTCGTCCTCTGCTGAGGGACAGATTCACATCTACATCGATGGCACCTTCATCGGCGCCATTGGTTCGAACGACAGCCTGATCAGTTCGCGATACGCGTTGGAGAATCTCCTTTATCTGCTAACGGACAATGTGGGGACCGGCGGCGCCGGTTACCTGAGTGGATTGCGATTCGTAGGACGGAATCTCGATTACTTCGAAGTGAAGGCGTTGGGCGGCGTTCACGCGGATGGACCGCATGTTGCCGGTCCCCCTGCGACGCGCCCGCCATTCCAGCCGCTCCGCGATGTCGTCATCATTGGCCATCGCGGCAATGGAGGTTTCGCGCCGGAGGACACGCTGCCGTCGTTCCTCGGCTGCTTCGCCCAGGGCGGCGACGTGGTGGAAGTGGACATCCGGGTCACAGCCGACAATCGGGTCATCGCGATGCACGACAGTACCGTGGATCGCACTACTGATGGAACCGGCCCGGCTGCCAGCAAGACGCTGGCGCAAATGCAGGCGCTGGATGCCGGTTCGTGGTTCAGTCCCATGTTCGCTGGTACACCGCCGCCGGCTTTGCGCGACGTGATGGCTGCGGTGGTCAACGCCTATCCCAACGCGATTCTGTATCTCGACTGCAAAGTGAATGGCATGGCGCCGCTCATCGCTGCGGATTGCGCCGCCACCGGCTTTTCACCCGACCGGCTTTGGATTTGGATTTACGATCAGATCGACGAGGCCGCCGCGTATCGTGCTGTCTTCCCCAACGCAAAGATCATTTGGGGCGAAGGCAACTGGGCGCACAACGCCGATATTGGCAAATGGCCATCGCTTAATCACGGCCAGCGTGCGCAGGTCGTCAGCGGAATGAAAGACCGCGGCGTGTATGGCTTCGACTTCGGCGACAACGAAGCCGACAGCCTCAATCCGGCCACGATCCAGGAACTGCGTGCGGCGGGCTTCTTCATCTCGATGTATTCCATGCTCCATCCTGCTTCGATGACGCGCGCGATCAACGACATCGGCATCGATGGCATGGAGACGGATTTTCCCGGCGTCCTGCGCGAGCTCATGCCGTTCTACGCCTCTCAGACCAGCGCAAATGCCACCTCAGCGTCATCGATTGTGGTGACATGGACAAAGTTCCAACCCGGCCCGCGTCCGCGCGACGTTCAATTGCGCGGCAAGCCCAAGGCGTCGGCCACTTGGACCGTCCTCGCCACCGGTCTTTCTCCGAACGGCGGTTCGCTGCTCGTTCCGGGGCTCGCCGACGAAACGACGTATGAGTTTCAAGTGCTCGGTTACGGAGCGAACGGACAATTCGCGGCCGCCGGCAGTGTCGCGGAAGCCACGACGCCGGATGCGCACGGCAACAACGGCCACGGGAACTGAGACGCAATCAGTCGGAAAGAAACGCGAGATGCCTCTTGGCGCCGACAGGATTGGTCCCGATGTCTTCGCCTCTGCGCTTCTGGAGGCCACGCAAAGACAGAAAGAGACAGGCGCGTTCATGCGCCTGTCTCGCTCCGCTTCCCCTGTCCTGACTTGGACTCCCTGACTTACTTCACCTCGTCCTTCTTCGGTGCTTCTTCCTTGCTCGGTGAGTCAGATTCCTTTTCACGCACGCGCACTTTCTCGGCGTCTTTCGGAATAGCGATGAGTTGCGCGATTTGCTGCGAACCATCGGCGGCCTTTTCGGTCGTGAAACAAACCGTGTCGCCGCTCTTCACCGTTTTGGTCAACAGCGGCTCGCCCTGTTTGTTCACGCGCGCGTCGGCCGTCAGCGCGTATTGTTTGCCATCAACGGTGATCGAATTGTCCGTTTTGGCGCTGACTGTGCCGTGGTTGCCCTGGCAAATTTTCTCGTGGGTCTTGCGATTGAGTTCGGAAACCTTGTCGTTCGCCTTTCCCTTCAAGTCCTTGTCGTGGTCATCGGCGCGCGCCGCCAGTGGAGTACTGAGCAACGCCGCCGCCATCATTGAGATCACAAAGGTTTTCATTTTCATGAGCGCGACCACCGCACGGGTTGTGCCAGTGGCAAGGGATTCGAAGTTGCAACGTGGAGTGGTTTGCAATCCCGCCGCGCGCTATGCCGATTGCAAGTGAGGCAACTGCGAGTGATTGCAAGTTGCGATCATCTTGCGAGCATCACCGACCATTCGGGGTGCCAGCGAAAACTTTCCAGAACGTCGAGGACCGGGGCGGTCAAGACGAGCGGCTTTTGCAGCATCTCCCGCACAAACAAATGCGAGTCGGGCGCGAAACGGGCCACGACTCCGATTCCGAAGGTGAGGCGAATGAGATTTGTGTCCCGTCTTCCGGCTTTTATCCATTCCGCCGTCAAAGCAGGCATCCGTTGGTGCAGCCGGTCGAAAGCAAATGCCAGTTGGCTGAACTCGGCGTTGGTTTCCGTGCGCGCTATCCGGCCGCCCGAGGAACGCGGACGTTGAGCCTCCGCGCAATGTTTCATCAGTACCGGCAAGGTGTGGTCCGCAAACTCGCGCAAGCCGTCATCGAGGTAATGGCTCAGACGGCGGCCAGTCGCTTCCCGATAAGTGAACAGATATTTCAAGCCGCAAAGAAAAAGCAGCGCGTGGACGCGACCGTGCGTGGCTGGGGCGTGCAATTCGCTCAGACGCTCCGCAGCTCGTTGCAGTCTTGGCCAAGGGACGCCAAACGAGGGATGCATCGAGAAAGGAGTGTAGCGCAAACGCGACGGTGCTTACAAGAATGAGGTGAGAGGGCGGCGGCTCGATCATTCGCATTGCGCCTTGTGCCGTAACGCGTGATCCACCAGCACCAGTGCGGTCATCGCTTCGATCATCGGCACGGCGCGGGGGAGCACGCACGGGTCGTGGCGCCCGCGGCCTTTCAACGTCGTGTTCTCGAATTTCACGTCCACTGTGTCCTGCTCGTGCATGACGGTGGCCGTGGGCTTGAACGCGACGCGAAAGTAAATCGTTTCGCCGTTCGAGATGCCGCCCTGGATGCCGCCGGAACGGTTCGTGATCGTGTGGACTTTGCCGCCCTTTGCGCGAAACGGGTCGTTGTGTTCGCGCCCGGTCAATTGAATGCCACTGAATCCTGAGCCGACCTCGAATGCCTTTGACGCCGGCAAACTCATCATGGCCTTCGCCAGATCCGCTTCGAGTTTGTCGAACACCGGTTCGCCCCAGCCCGCCGGAACGCCTCGCGCGATTCCTTCGACGATGCCACCAACGCTGTTTCCGGCACGCCGCATCTTCTCGATGAGCCGAATCATTTTCTCGGCCGTGTTCGTGTCCGGGCAGCGGACGATGTTCGACTCGACGTCTTTGGGCTTCACGGCATCTGGATTGATTTCTGCGACGATGCGTTGCACCTGTTTTACGTAGGCGAGCACCTGGACGCCAAATCGCTCGCGCAAAATCTTTTTCGCAATCGCGCCCGCCGCCACGCGGCCCACGGTTTCACGCGCGCTGGAACGTCCGCCGCCCTGCCAGTTCCGGATTCCGTATTTGGCCTGGTAAGTGTAGTCCGCGTGCGACGGGCGGAACTTCGTCGCCATTTCGCTGTAAGCTTCAGGTCGCGCGTCCTCGTTCCTGACCCACATGCTGATGGGCGTGCCGAGCGTCTTGCCTTCGAACGTGCCGGAAAGGATTTGGATCGTGTCGGTCTCCTTGCGCGGAGTGACGATTTTCGATTGGCCAGGACGGCGGCGATCGAGGTCAGGCTGAATGTCCGCTTCCGTCAGCGCCAGCCGCGGGGGACAGCCGTCCACAACAACACCGACGCCACCTCCGTGAGATTCACCCCACGTGGTGATCCGAAACAGATGGCCGAACGAATTGCCCATGTCCGAACGATGGCAAAGATCCGGGCGCGAGGTCAACGAAGCGGGAAGTCTTCTGCTTTGGGGCGGTTGCGGCACCTGCGGCTCAAAATGCATCATCGAAGGGCGCTTTAACATCGCGCTTGCAATATGGCTTTTATTTCATATATTTCTGTTGTGACAGAAATAACTGTCACAGAAACAGAAAGGCCCATTATGACACTGATTGTTTGGACTTACCTGGTTTACCTCGGGATTAGCATCGCTCTCACGGTCTGGGTGGCTCGCACACTGCACCGAAACGGACGCGTGTTCCTGGTAGATTGCTTTCACGGGAACACGGAACTGGCGGACTCAGTCAATCATCTCCTCGTCGTGGGGTTTTATCTGATCAACGTCGGCTTCGTGGCGCTGGCGTTGCGCTTTGGGGTGACGGCCGGGGATGTAAAAGAAGCGCTGGAAAGTCTGAGCACGAAGATCGGTCTCGTGCTTCTGGTTCTTGGTTTCATGCACTTCTTCAATCTCGCGGTCTTCACCGCTTGCCGGAAGCGGGCTTTGCACGAGAAGGCGCTCGCGGCTGCCACGTTGCCGCCAGCATTGCCTCGCGCACGCATGACTGGAGTTTGATCTTTGGCAGCAAAGTCGAACCGCCGCCTGCTTGCACAGGCGGCGGTCTTCCAACTATCCAAGGAGCGGCGCTTTCGCAAGCGGCGCATCAGAGTTTCATCACACTGCTTTTGCGAACTCGTCCTGCTTGCGGTCGCGCTGTTGAATGCGCTTCTTCAATTTCTTCAACGCCTCGTCCTGAATCTGGCGAATGCGCTCGCGAGTCACACCGAATTGCTGACCGACTTCCTCCAGCGTCTTCTCGTCACCGCCGCTCAAACCGAAGCGCAGCTTCAGAATCGTCTGCTCGCGGGGCGACAACGTGCGAATCACTTCACCCAGGATTTCATTGTCACTGTCATCCAGGGCCTGCTGATACGGCGCCATCGCGTTGGGGTCAGGCACGATGTCGGCGAAACGGTTCGTATCGTCATCGCCGAGTTTCGCATCGAGCGAAGTCGGAGCGACTGACGCTTTGCGATAGTCGCGCACCTGCGAGGTCTTCAGCCCAATCTCTCCGGCAATCTCCGCGTCAGTGGGTTCGCGGCCCAGCATTTCGACGAGCATCGCCTCCGCTTTGCGGATATGGAACAGCTTGTCCACGACGTGCACTGGCAAGCGAATGGTTTTGCTCTGGTCTGCCAGAGCGCGCTTGATGGACTGCTTGATCCACCACGAGGCGTAGGTCGAGAGCTTCGCGCCCTTGGTCGGATCGAAGCGCTCCACGCCCTTCATCAAACCGATGTTGCCTTCGCTGATGAGATCGAGCAGCGGCAAGCCGTAGTTCTCATAGTCGCGCGCAATCTTCACGACCAGGCGCAGGTTCGCTTTAATCATGTGCTCGCGTGCGGCGGCGTCGCCTCTCTTGATGCGCTTCGCCAACGCGATTTCTTCCTTCGGCGTGAGCAACGGCACTTGGCCAATCTCTCGCATGTAGAGGCGAATCGGATCGCCGCTCATGCTTTCGGTGCTGACTGGTTCGGCCGCGTTCGAGGTTGTGGAAGTCTTTTCCGGCCAGACGCTCGGCAGCGCGACAGGCGCGGGCTGTGCCGGGACACGGGGCTGCTTCGCCAGACGCGGCGTTCGCGTGCGCAGCTTGGGCGTTGCGGCTTTTTTGACCCGCAAAGCCTTCGGGGTTCGTTTCTTCGTTTTCATTTTCTCTCTGTCTTTCTAAATCGCTTCTAAGAATTGCTCCAAATCATTTGCGCGATGCGACCCGCAAAGCGCTCTCGTCCCATCCGCCGCCCAGCGCCTTCATCAGTTGGACGCTGGCAATTAGACGTTCTCCGACAATTTGTGCCCGATTTCGTTCAGCCAAAAGTGCGCCACGGTTCGCATCCACCACCTCCAGATAACTAACAATGCCGGCAGTGTAACGTTGCTGGGCCAAATCCGCCGCCCGCCGGGCGCTGACCGCCCCGCGGCCCTGGGCAGCGGCCTGCTGGCCAAGAAATTGAAGCCCGGAAAGGCCGTTTTCCACATCGCCAAACGCAATGAGCACTCGTTGACGATATTTCGCCACCGCTTCTTCATAGGCAGCGCGCGACCGGTTCAAGTTTGCCACATTTCTGCCTCCAGCGAAAATGGGAAGTGAAACGCTCGGCCCCAGCGACCAGACCCGGCTCTCCCAGTTGAACAGCGACTCGATGTCGCCACTGACAAACCCGCCTGAGCCAGTGAGTCGCACAACCGGGAAGAATGCGGCCTTCGCCATCCCGATGCGGGCGTTGGCGGAAGCAAGCTGGCGTTCCGCATCCGCGACATCAGGCCGGCGCTCCAGCAGGTCCGCTGGCAAACCGGCGGGAATGCGCGGCGGCTGCGGATTCCAAGCTGCGTCTTCGAGCGCCGCGAGTGTGAAGTTCGACGGACTTTCACCGACGAGAATCGCGATGGCGTTCTCGAGTTCCGCGCGCCGCTTTAGCAATGCAGCCAGTTCGGCTTCCGTGTCCGCGAGTTCTGTTTCAGCGCGCGCCACGTCGAGTTCACTGCTGATGCCGCCTTCGAATCGGCTGCGTGTGAGCTTCAATTGTTCGCCGCGCAGGCCGACTGTTCCGCGGACAGTTGCAATCTCTGCATCAAGCGAACGCAATGAGAAATAATTTTGTGCAAGGTCAGCTTGCAACGTGAGCAGCACATTGTGCATCGCGGCGAGGGAACTCTGAGCGTCAGCCCGTGCGCTCTCGAAGCTGCGGCGTACGCGGCCCCACAGATCGATTTCGTAACTGAGGTCGAGCGGCACGCCAAAGGTGTTCGCTGTGATGTCGCCAAAGCTGGGGATCTGGTTGGGCGAGAACCGTTCGCGCCGCCAGCTCGGATTCGCATCCAGCGTCGGCAGGAATTCGCTTCGCGCCACTCGTGCCGAAGCGCGCGCTTGCTCGACGCGCGCGACCGCGGCTTTGAGTTCCTGATTCGTCGTGCTGGCGCGCTGTTCGAGATCATCCAGCACCGTGTCACCGAAGACTTCCCACCATGCGCCCTTCGGCACATTGTCCAGCGGCTTCCCTTCCTTCCACGCGCCGAGATCATTCGTGGCTTCAATCGACTTGTAAGCGATTGGCGCGGTGTTCACCGGGCGTTTGTAGTCAGGGCCGATGGCGCAACCTGTCAGGACGAGCGCGCCGAGAATCAGCACGGCCGCGGTTCCGGCCACTGTGCCAGTAGCCGGGCCGTGCTTCTCCCGCGAAGCCTCTGTGGGCTTCTTTCTCCACCCAAGTTTCATCAACACCACGTAGAACACGGGCGTCAGGAAAAGTCCGAAGATCGTCACGCCAATCATTCCGGCAAACACAGCGACCCCCATCGCCTGGCGCATCTCGGCACCGGCGCCGTGTGATTTCACGAGCGGGAACACGCCGGCAATGAAGGCGATACTCGTCATCAGAATCGGGCGCAGGCGCAAGCGGCACGCTTCGATGGCGGCCTGCATGGGCGAAAGCCCTTCCTCGTCCTGTTTGTGCTTTGCGAACTCGACGATGAGAATCGCGTTCTTGCACGCGAGACCGATGAGCACAATGAAACCGATTTGCGTGAAGATATTATTGTCACCATCCGCGAGCCACACGCCGGCGATGGCGAACAGCAGGCACAACGGCACAACGAGAATGATGGCGAGTGGCAATCGAAAACTTTCGTACTGCGCCGCGAGCACGAGAAACACGAGCAGAATACAGAGCGGATAAACGTAAATCGCCGTGTTGCCCGCGAGGATCCGTTGATACGTCAGGTCGGTCCACTCGGAGGCCATCCCCTTCGGCAAGCTTTTCGTGAGTTCCTGCATCGCGGCCTCGGCTTGGCCTGAGCTGAATCCGGGCGCGGCTCCACCGTTGATTTCCGCCGCAGCGTATCCGTTGTAACGCATCGCGCGGTCAGGGCCGTTCGACTCCTTCACTTTCACAAGCGTGCCGAGTGGTACCATCTGGCCCGCCGCGTTGCGCGTTTTGAGCTTCGTGATGTCATCGCCGCGGTCGCGGAACGGCGCGTCAGCTTGCGCTACGACCTGATACGTTCGCCCGAACAGGTTGAAGTCATTTACGTAAAGCGAACCAAGATAAATCTGCATCGTCTCGAAAAGATTCTGCAGCGGCACGCCTTGCGCTTTCGCTTTTACGCGATCAATGTCGGCGTCGAGCTGCGGCACGTTGACGGTAAACGTCGAGAAGCCGCCCGCGAGTTCCGGCCGCTGATAGCTTTGGCCAATAATCGCCTGCGTTTGCTTGAACAACTCGTCGTAGCCAAGACCAGCGCGATCTTCGACGAACAACTTGAATCCGCCAATCGTGCCGAGACCCATGACCGGCGGCGGCATGACCGTGAGCACGAAGGCTTCCTGAATTCCAGAAAACTCTGCGTTCAAAGCTTGCGCGATGGCGGGGCCGCTCAGTGCAGGTTTGTTGCGTTCTTCGAACGGCTTCAGGCCGAAGAAAATAATTCCCGCATTCGGCGCCACGCTGAATCCGCTGATGCTCAATCCGGGAAACTGCACTGCGTCCTGCACGCCAGGATTTTTCAAGCCGATGTCGGCCATGCGGCGCATCACTGCTTCCGTGCGGTCCAGCGACGCCGCGTCCGGCAATTGCGCGAACGCAACGAGGTATTGCTTGTCCTGCGTGGGCACGAAGCCCGTCGGCACTTTCGTAAAGCTCCAGCCAGTGAGGAACACAAGTCCACCGTAGAGCAACAGCGCAATGAAGCTCTTGCGCAATACGCCTCCCACCGCGCCCGCGTATTTGTTGCCGCTCCAGGTGAACACGCGGTTGAACGGGCGGAAGAGCCAGCCGAAGAGTTTATCCATCACGCGCGATGCGATGTCTTTCTTTTGATCATGACCGCGCAAAAGCACTGCGCACAACGCCGGTGAAAGCGTCAGCGAGTTGATGGCCGAGATGACCGTCGAAATCGCAATCGTGATGGCGAACTGTTTGTAGAACTGCCCCGTGAGTCCACTGATGAACGCTGTCGGGATGAACACTGCGCATAGCACAAGCGCGATGGCGATGATTGGCCCGGTCACTTCACTCATCGCTTTCTTCGTGGCTTCAAACGGCGTCAGCCCAAGCGCGATGTTTCGCTCGACGTTTTCGACCACGACGATGGCGTCATCGACGACGATGCCGATCGCGAGCACGAGTCCGAAAAGCGTGAGCATGTTGATGCTGAATCCGAGCGCAAGCATCACTGCGAACGTGCCGACGAGTGACACCGGCACCGCAGCAAGGGGAATGATCGACGCGCGCCACGTTTGCAGGAACAGAATGACGACGATGACGACAAGCAGAATCGCCTCGAACAGCGTCTTCACGACGGCGCTGATGGAGTGGCGCACGAACACCGTCGGGTCATACACGACGGAGTAGTCAACGCCTTCGGGGAAATCCTTCTTTAACTCCTCCATTTTGGCGCGCACATCCTTCGAGAGCTGAATCGCGTTCGCACCGGGCAATTGAAAGATCGGAATCGCCACCGCGCGCTTGTTGTTCAGCAACGACCGCAGCGAGTAACCCGACGCGCCGAGTTCGAGCCGCGCCACATCTTTGAGGACGGTCTTTTCGCCGTTTGGCCCGGTCTTCACGATGATGTTGCCGAACTCTTCTTCGCTCAGCAGCCGGCCCTTCGCATTGATTTGCAATTCGAAGTTCACGCGGTTGTTTTGAACAGGTGGCTGCCCCACCGCGCCCGCCGCAACCTGCACGTTCTGCTCGCGAATCGCGCTTACCACGTCACTCGCGGTGAGGTTCCGTGCCGCGATCTTGTCCGGGTTCAGCCACACGCGCATGGCGTAGTCACCGGAGCCGAACAGCATCACCGAGCCAGCGCCGGGAATGCGCGCGAGTTCGTCCTTCACCTGGAGCGTCGCGTAATTGCGCAGATAGATTTCGTCGTAGCGATCGTTCGGCGACGTGAGATGCACGACCAAGGTGAGATCAGGCGATTGCTTCGTCGTTGTCACGCCAAGCCTGCGCACTTCTTCGGGCAACTTCGGCAGGGCCTGCGATACGCGGTTCTGCACGAGCACCTGCGCCTTGTCGACATCCGTGCCGAGCTTGAACGTAATGGTGAGCGCCATCACGCCATCCGGGGTGGATTGCGAGAACATGTAGAGCGAATTCTCGACGCCGTTGATGGCCTGCTCCAATGGCGCCGCGACGGTCTCAGCGATGGTCTTTGGATTCGCGCCGGGATACGTCGCTTGCACCACAACGGTCGGCGGAACCACTTCGGGATATTCGCTGATGGGCAATCTCCACATGGCGATAAGCCCCATCACAAAGATGATCGCCGACAGCACGCCCGCGAAAATCGGCCTGCGGATGAAGAAGTGGGAGAAGTTCATAAAGCCGGCTTGGTTTCTCCTGTTTCACGCTGCGCCGTCTGAAAAGACACAGTCTGATTCGTCGTGCTCGCAATAGTCTGCTGCGCCTGCACCGGCATACCTGGACGCACGCGCGCCATCACAAGATTCTGCACGACCTGCTCTCCCGGCTGGAGGCCATCGCGCACGAGGCGCTTGCCTTCAATCTGCGGACCGAGTTTCACCGGGCGATACGCGACGGTGTTCGACGACGTGAGCGTGAGCACAAACTTCTGGGCCTGGTCCGTGCCGACCGCCGTCTCTTCAATCAAGACTGCCGGCCGTTTCTCGCTGGCCGGTACGCGAATGCGCGCAAACAAACCGGGCAGAATGTGTCCCTCTGAATTTGGAAACACGGCGCGCAACAGAATGCTGCCCGTCTGTGGATCGAGCTTGTTGTCAAACGACTCGATATAGCCGCGGTGCGGAAATCCCGTTTCATCTCCGAGTTGCAACTCAACCGGCACCGTGCCGTCGTTGCTTCGTGTGAGCTTGTCGGCGCGAGCGAGCGCGTTGAACTTCAGCAATGAGTTCTCATCCACGTCCGCATAAACGTGAACGGGATCGACGGACACAATCGTCGTCAGCAACGTCGCGTTGCCCGCCAGGCCACTGACGTAATTGCCTTCCGTGATGAGCGCGCGGCTCACGCGCCCGTCGAGGGGCGAGCGAATCGTCGTGTAATCCAAATCCAATTTCGCGGAGTCCCGCGCCGCTTCGGCCGCGAGCAACGCCGCCTTCGCTTCCTGGAAACGCATCTGTCGCTGGTCGCCTTCCTCAGTCGAGATGGCTTTGTTCTCCAGCAACTGCTTCGTCCGATTCGCTTCGCGCTCGGCATTGGCGAGCCGCACTTTGGCCTGCTCGTATTCCGCCGCGCGCCGATCGAACTCCGCTTTGTGCCAGCGCGAATCAATCTGAAACAGCACGTCACCTTTCTTCACGAATTGCCCGGACTGAAACTTTACCGCCTCGACGTGCCCGGAAACGCGCGGACGCACTTCGACGTTCTCAATCGCCGCTGTGTGTCCGGTGAATTCCTCCCACTCGATGACCTCCTGCTGATGTACCGGCGTGACCGTTACGACTGGCGCGGGCATTTGAGGTCCACCGTGTTGTGGCCCGGCGTGCGGACGGCAGCCGACAATAAGTGCGCTTGCCAAAGCCGACGTAAAAGCGATTCCTGTGAGTTGGTTCCTCATAAATCCTTTCGTTATTCCGCGAATGCCAGTTGCCGTGCATCGCGCCGAAGCGCCTGCTGCCGTTGATGCCACGACACCGCGGCCTGCGCCTTTTCAGCAGCAAGTGCCGGAAAAAACAGATGCGGATAGTCGGTCTGCCACGCGAGCGCCTCGGCTTCGTTCAAAGCGAGTCGCAGCAAACGCGCATGTTCACCCGCGAGCTGAGCATATTCATTGAGCACCGCCTCCCTGGCGCGCACTAGCGCACGGCGCACACTGTCGCACGTGTTCAAACACGTGCGAGTGAAGCTGTGCTCCTCCAAGTCCGTTCGATAATCTTGCGTTCGTTTCATCTTCAATCTCCCTTTTGTAGTTAACTGTTTAGTCAAATTCCTTTCCAAATTTTTTTTCAGGCCGCTTTGCGCGCGACTGGCTTGGAACCCAGAATCCCCATCACGCCCTCCGCCATCTCACGCAGCACTTCCACGTCGTTCAAGATGCGTGCTTGCGTGAGCAAACCTTCCGAGTAGGCGAAGATCATACGCGCCTTGGCTGCCGGGTCGGGCGCATCGATAACCCCCTGAGCGTGCGCGTCGCGAATGGCCGACTCGATGTAAGTATGATAGTGGCCAAGAATCTCTTTGATCTTCTTGTGCAACTTCTGGTCCTGGTTGCAGACCTCTGATCCGAGCGTGAATAACGGACATCCCAACACTGAACCACATTCGCACTTCAATTGCTTTTGCCGCTCGTAACCAAACTCGCAAAACCGGCGCAGCCGTTCCAGCGGCGGCACAGTAGGCGAAAAAACCGCGTCCAGTTCCGGCTGTTTCTGCTGCCAGGTCACCTCCAAGGCCGCGGCGGCCAATTCACACTTCGATTCGAAGAAATAGTAGAAGCTCCCCTTCTTGACGCCCGCCTTTTCACAAATCTGGTCGATGGTGGTGCTGCCATAAGAGCCGTGCCAGATCAACTCCGTCACGGCATCCATCAATCGCTTTTTGGCATCACTGCTTCGTCCCATGCGCAAACAGTTTGCCTATTTTGACTAAATGGTCAACAAAGATTTTCAAAATCTTTTCGCGGCATTGAAGTGCGTGGAGTGGCGAAGGTTTTACAAGAATGAGTGGAGAGAATGCGGGAGCAACTGCGTCTGAACAGTTGTCCGTTAAGTGTTGGGTTGGCCCCGTCGAGTGACGGGGCTTTTTTTACGATGGCAAATAAAAAGGGCCGCCTCAGATGGCGGCCCAGCACAACAACAGGAAGCGGTTTATCGATTCTTCCGCTTAGCCAGACTCAAGCGAGCTTGAGGACGGCGCAGGTAAAAATGGCATCCGAACAACCCTAAAATAGCGAGCATGGCCACCGTTCTGACATCCGATTCAGGCACGTTCGGAGTGGGATTGGGGAACGGATCAAAGTCTCCCCTGAATCCCCAAGAGAGAATGTCATGATTATTGAAGGCCGAACCGGTTGCCGCCGTAAAGCCAACGAAAGCGTCGGTGTCGCCGAGAATAGTCGGAATGTCGATTACAGCGCTGATGATTGCAGCCGCCGGACGTGCCGGAGCGGGGGCATTGACCAGCGCGTTGGCAACGCGTACTTCGAGCAGGTCGGTCAGACCATTGTAGTCAACCCAGGAATACCAAATACGGTCAATGCCATCTGTCTGGTCGAGCTTTCCGAGAGGATCCAATGATACAGCATTCGCGGCAGTGCTTGTAACATCACCGTTTATGTCAATTCCAACATGGTTGTCATTGATATCATTGTTTTGAAATGAATCGAATTCCACACCAACGCTAGTGGGAATACCTGCGTAACCGAGACCACCGCCGACGCCACCCACATTATTTGCGACATTCTGGACGACGAAGACCAAGCCATCAGCGCCAGGTCCGTTTTGATTTATGCCGCCGGGATTCGTAAGCCGAAATGAGAAGACGGTGCTGAACGAAGCCTGATTTGCTAGAATAACTTGAGTCTGACTGAATGCGCTGCCGCCCTGACCGGCTGCGCTCGGCGTGAGCCGCAGAACGTTCCGGCCATCATCATCAATCGCTGCGGCGGCCGAGCCATTCAGTTGCAAACCGGCCGTACTCGAAAAATCATTATAGTTAATGACAACTGCGGAAGCGATTGTCGGTACCAACGCAAGAAGCGCGGGAATCAGCGCACGGCGGGTTCGAGAGAGGTTCTGTTTCATATGCTTCAATCAATCTGTTCAACGCCGCCGCTCCTGAACGAAATCCGGTCGTCTTTTGGAGAGCGGTTCGGGCTCTCTTCGCAGTCGTCGTGCCAGCAAATCCATCGCAAGACCGGGAAGTTTACTTCTTTCGACTTTCCAGAGGGTTATGCTCCTTTCTCTCTGTGGACGGCTTTCATTGCCGCACTGAAAATTGTAAGCTCTGCCGACGGTTTCGGGGTGAACAGGAACTATTATGGGGTGGAACGCGACGTGGTCATTGCGAGGATTCCGGTTGCTCTTCGGCGAAAGGCCAAGCTTCACGAAAAGGTTGCCGCGCTGCCAATGCTGCTCCCACTTTCCGGAGTCGACGGGCCAGACCGGGTCCCCCGGCGTTTCCTGAACGTTGGAGCGCCGAACGGAAAACAGTGCTCGCCTCCTCCCAACGTCCGTTCTCTGCGAGCGCCAGGGCCCGTGTCTCCCAGACTACTACCGTTGCGTCGATGCGTGTCAGACCTTCGGTCAGTTCCAAGGCACGGCGGGGGTTCCGTACTTTGTCCTGCGATGAAGTACTGAGAAGGCGCGCCAACGTATGAATTATCTCCGAGCGACCCTGAAGTTTTGTCGCCGCCGACTCCAAAGTAGCGCGAGCTTCCATGTGCAATCCCTGGCCTGCCTGCGCCATCGCCAATCCCATGGGACCGACCACATCGCTCGGCTCCATGTTTGTTAATCGCTGATAAGCGGCGGTGGCGCCTGAATAGTCCCGTCCAATCATTCGCACCTCTGCTTCGGTGCGCACAGCGAGCGATTCCGTCGGTTTTTCGGTCTGCCACATGGTGCAGAATCGGACGGCGTCACTGGCGCGACCGCTGCGTGCCAGTGCCAAGGCGAGACCCTTGCGAGCGGATTCGTTGGCCGGCTCTTCGTTCAAGACGTTCAGGAACAGGTCGCCGGCGGGAATGACTTCTCCCAACTCCAGACGGCAGAACGCGAGACTCACACGCGTGGGCACATGCTTCGGTTCGGCGCGCAACGCTGCTTCGAATGCATCGACCGCCTGCTTGAAATAACCGGCGTTCATGGCGGCAACGCCGCGGCCGTGGAGCGAAACGGAGGAACGGTTCAACGCCTTGGCCGAGTTGCGCCACGGATCTGGCCGGACCAATTCCGCAGTTTTGCGGGTGGCATCCGCGGTCTGAAGCGTCCGTGAGAGGGCGTCGGCCGCTTCATTGCGACCGAGCTTGCGATTCTCCTGAGCGAGCAAGGCGATGATTTCCCGGCGGTGCGGAGCGAGCTTCAGGGCGGTTTCAAGAGCCGACACGGCGCGCGCACTGTCACCTGTCTGCGCTGCGAGACGGCCAACCTTGATCAGAGAATAAACGTCTTGCGGTTGTTGAGCGATCACGGCTTCGAATTCGCGGCGCGCATCATCCGTGCGACCAAGGCGCTCGAAAGCATCACCGAGAAAACGCCGGCAGTGATTCAGTTCTTCCGCCGCACTGGTTCGGCGCATCGCCTCATTCATTGCACTGATGGCGCCGTCGATTTCGGTGTTCTCAAAGCGCGACTCCGCGATGCCATACCAGAACTGTCCATTTGTCGGCCGAAGCGCCACGGCGTTTGTGAAACAACCTGCTGCGGCAGAATAGAACTCATACGCAAAATAAACCCGGCCGAGTTGCGCCCACGCTTCGGCGCGAACGGCCACAGGAGCATTTGTGGAAATTGTGTCGTCGAGGGCCAGCCGCGTTTCTCGAATGTGTGCTTGAACTCCAGACTCCGATGTCGAGACGTCTGGATGAGTCAGCGAAACCGTTCGCCAGCCCGAGGCGCTGCTGCTGCGCAGGGTTGAAAGGCGGTCGCGGAAAAACCAAAGACCGGATGCCAGAAGAATGAGCGCCGTCCCCGCGAGCAAGATAGTTGAAGTGCGACGCCGCGGCGCCTTGCGTGTTTGCTCGCGACCTTTTTCACGGCTGCTCATGGAGACTTCAGTTTCATGGCGCTGCGTCGGCGCGCGATAACGTGTGATACCGGTTCAACTCGAGATTTGACCACGATTGCATCTTTCCATCAGGCCAGGTCACACGCAGCCGAACGAGGCGAATGTTCGCGCCACGGTCTCCGAGGCCAAAGACTACTCGCGAATCGGAAGCCGATGCGTAGCTCCCATCACTCGCGCAACGCCGATGCAGTTTGCGTCCATCGGAGAGTTCCGCTTCGACGCGTGCGCCAAAGGCGGCGCGCCCTCCAGCCGCGGGAAGCCGCAAATCGACGCCGAGCCAGTTGCGCGTATTGCCAATTTGGTTCAGCACTAGACGCGCGGGACCGTTGTTATTTGCGAACACTGCGTCCACATCACCATCGTTATCCACATCACCCGCTGCGAGGCCGCGGCCAATTTCCATAACCTGCAATGCTGGTTCGTTCGTAACTTCCGTGAACTTTCTTTTGCCGAGTCCACGGAAGAGTTGTGCGTGCTGCAGCATCGGCAATTCTACGCCCGCGCGCCGCTGACTTTCGATGACTTTCACCGCGCCATTTGCACTCAACAAATCCAGCCAGCCATCGTTGTCGTAATCAATCGCAACCAACCCGAAGCCCGTGGAACCGCGGGTGGGCCCGTCGATTCCGGCCGCCGCCGACACGTCGCTGAACCAACCCTGTTTCCAATTCTCGAAGAGCGTCATTTTCTCGCCGATGAGATGCGTGATGACGATGTCTTCGTCTCCGTCATCATCGAGGTCCGCGGCGATGACGCCCATGTTGGCTTCGGACGCGCCCATTCCATTGAGGGCGCAGCCGCGTTCCAAAGCGCATTCCTTGAAAGTCCCATTTGTCTGATTCAGCCAAAGAAAATTCGCCATGCCGTCGTTGGCTACGAGGAAGTCCTGCCAGCCATCGCCGTCGAAGTCCGCAGTAATGACTCCCAAACCAGCGCCTTCCCGCGCCAGCAATCCCGCCCGCGCCGTCACATCTTCGAACGTGCCGTCACCGCGATTGCGCCACAACCGATGCGAGAGGGGCGGATAGACCTGCGGGCCGCAATAATCCAGCGCGCCCGTCTTGCTGTAGCAGGGGCGATGTCGCTCGAACGTGAACGCGAGATAATTGCAGCAAACGAGATCGAGCCAACCATCACGGTCGAAGTCGAACCAGCTCGCGCTGACGCTCCAGCGAGGATCGGCAAGTTCCCCTTTCGCGCGCGCGGTCGCGTCCACAAGGCGTTTCCCGGCTTCGTTCTTCAAGAGGCGATTGGGACCAAAGTTCGCGAGATACAAATCCACGAAACCATCATTGTCGTAATCTCCCGCGGCGACGCCCATGCCGTAATCGGAAGGCAAATCTTTCAACCCAGCTTCAGCAGAAATGTCCGTCCAGTGAATCGTCGCGGGGCCATCGGCATTTTTCGTCAGGTCGTTTCGGAAAAGGTGATGGTGCCGATCGGAGCGTGATTCTGTCGCGCTCAATCCCGGCAAAGAAAAATTCGTCCCGAGCATCGTCCCCTGAACGATGAACAGGTCCAAATCGCCGTCGCCGTCGAAATCGAACAAGGCCGCGCCGGGACCGACCATTTCCGGCATGTACCATTGGCCCGACATTCCGTTGAAGTGGCGAAAGCGCAGGCCCGTGGTTTCAGTCGCATCGATGAAAGCCGGAGCGCCGTTGGCTTTTGTCGTCAGCGGAGAATTGGTTTGGCCGCCATCCCCCGATTGGTTTCGGGCACGGCCGCATCCTGTAATCAGCAGCAGCAGGACGGCGAACATTCCGACTGCGCGGAATGTCGTGCTCACGCGAGAACGTCCTTCACCACCTCGCCGTGAACATCGGTGAGCCGATAGTAACGGCCTTGGAATTTGTAGGTGAGCTTCTCGTGATCAATCCCCAGCAGATGAAGAATCGTGGCCTGCAAGTCGTGAACGTGGACGGGATTCTCGGCGACGTTGTAGCCGTAGTCATCGGTCGCTCCGTAAACCATGCCGCGTTTCACCCCGCCGCCGCACATCCAAATCGTGAAGCAGCGCGGATGATGGTCACGCCCGTAATCCGTCGCGGTGAGTTTGCCTTGCGAGTAATTCGTGCGGCCAAACTCACCGCCCCAAATCACCAGCGTGTCGTCGAGCATTCCGCGCTGCTTCAAATCGGTAATCAGGGCGTAGCCCGCCTGATCCACGTCCTTCGCCTGACGACGGATTCCACCTGGCAATCCGCCGTGATGGTCCCAGCCCGGATGGTAGAGTTGAATGAAACGGACATTGCGCTCGGCGAGCCGGCGGGCGAGCAAACAATTTGCGGCGAACGTGCCCGGCTCGCGCGCTTCTTTTCCGTAAAGCTCGAACGTGCTCTCAGGCTCCTTCGACAAGTCCATCACTTCCGGCACGCTCGTCTGCATTCGATACGCCATTTCATACTGCGCGACACGTGAGTTGATTTCCGGATCACCGAGATCTTCGTATTGCAGCGCGTGCAACTCCGCCAATCGATCCAGCATCTTGCGCCGGCCTTCGCTGGAGATGCCTTCGGGATTCTTCAGAAACAATACCGGGTCCCTGCCACTTCGGAACTGAACCCCTTGATGAATGCTCGACAGAAAACCGTTTCCCCAAAGGCGCGCGTAGAGCGGCTGATCGATCCGATCCTTTGAAATCAACACGACGAACGACGGCAGGTTTTCGTTCGCGCTGCCCAGTCCGTAGCTAAGCCACGCACCCATCGATGGCCGACCGGGCAGTTGATGCCCCGTCTGAAAAAACGTAATTGCCGGATCGTGATTGATGTGCTCGGTGTGCATCGAGCGAATGAAACACAACTCATCAACCATTTTCGCGGTGTGCGGCATCAGTTCGCTCATCCACGCGCCGCTCGTGCCGTGCTGGGCGAATTTGAAAATCGATCCGGCCAACGGCAGCGTGGCCTGATTGCCTGACATGCCAGTGAGCCGCTGGCCCATCCGCACGCTCGCCGGCAGATCCTGCCCGTTCAACTTGTTGAGCAACGGTTTGTGATCGAACAAGTCGTGCTGCGACGGCCCGCCGCTCATGAACAGATAGATGATGCGCTTGGCCTTCGGCGCAAAGTGTGGTTGATCGAGAATGCCTTTGAACGGATTCACGTGTGCGGGCGCGGCTGCGAACAAATCTCGATTAAGCAATCCCGACAGCGCCATTCCGCCCATGCCCAACGCAAACCGGCTGAAGAAATCCCGCCGGTTCATCTCGAAATTGACGTGGGAGCAATGCATCGAAGGCGAGGTTACTTGCTCAGGAGGAAAATTCCAGCTTCACGATTCGTCAGTTGTTCGTGGTCAGTTGTCAGTTGTCAGTTGTTTGGAGCTAGTAGCCCCACTTTGGCGAAAGCTTCACAACTGACCACTGATCACCGACTACTGACAAATCCCTGAACTTTTTTGAGCAATTCCCGCCATTCCCCCGTCTGAATCCGCGGCTCGTCGATTCGGTTCCTCAAGTTGGTTTGTGGCCGTGTGAGTAACTTCCCACCATATGTGGTGGGTTTCGGCTTTACACGGCGGAAAAGAACACTATTTGTAGGAACCGTCATGTATCTCAAGAACCTCACGATGTTCGGCTTTAAGTCCTTTGCCGATAAGACATCGCTGAACTTTCAACCCGGAGTGGCCGCCATCGTCGGCCCCAATGGATGCGGTAAGTCCAACGTTTCGGACGCAATCCGTTGGGTACTGGGCGAGCAATCGGCCAAAGCCTTGCGCGGCGGCGAGATGGCGGACGTGATTTTCAACGGCACCGATGGCCGCAAACCGCTCGGCATGGCTGAAGTGTCCCTTACCATCGGCGGCGTCGATGAAGAGCATCTCCACGCCGCCGGAGTTGAGGTTGCTTACAACGAAGTGACCATTACGCGCCGCGTCTTCCGCGATGGCGGCTCGGAATACTTCATCAACAAGACGCCGTGCCGATTGAAGGACATCCAGCAATTTTTCATGGGCACGGGCATGGGCAAGACGAGTTACTCGATCATGGCCCAGGGGAACATCACTCAGATTCTTTCCAGCAAGCCGGACGATCGTCGGCTCGTGTTTGAGGAAGCGGCGGGCATTACCAAGTTCAAGTCGCAGAAGAAGGAAGCGTTGCGGAAGCTCGAATACACCGAGCAGAATTTGCTGCGCATTCAGGATCTCATCCGCGAAGTGAAACGGCAGATTGGTTCGCTTCAACGTCAGGCGGGCAAAGCGCGCCGCTACAAACAAATCGCCGACGAGCTTCGCCATCTCGAAACGCAACTCGCGCGGCATCAGTTCGACGTGTTGATGGCAGAGATCGCTGAGCGAACCACCGCTGCGGAAAAGTTGCGCGTGGAAATGGAAGTGTGCTCCGACAGCGTCTTACGCGCGGAAGATGAAATCCTCCAACTTCGTTCCCGTCTCTCCGAACTCGAAGAGCAGATAGCGGTCTCGCAGCAGAAGGGCATGGAGCTGAAAGGCCAGTGCGAGCGCCACGAGAGCCGGATTCATTTCAACGACGAGCGATTGCGCGAATTGGAACAGCAGAACGCGCGCGCTCTACACGACATCAACGAAGCGGAAGAGCGCGGTCGGGCGGCGAAAGAGGAATTGAGCGTCGTCACGGAGAAGTTGAACGCCGCGAACGCGGCGCTGGAGCAGCATCGCCAGACGTTGCAGCAGAAGCGCGACGCGTTGCAGGCCGTCGAGCGCGAGTTGATTGAAAAGCAGGACGCGATGCGCAAGGCGCAGTCGGACGCGTTTGCCGCGGCGCAGCAACTCACGCGCGTGCGCAACGAAATCAACGCGCTCGATTTGCAGAAGCAGGGCAACGTGGTGCGGCTGGAAAAACTTTCGGCGGAGAAGATTCAACTCGAAGAAGAGCGCGCGCGATTGGAGCAACGATTGCAGGAATTCGCCGCGAACGTGGAGGCGGAGAAGCTCAGCGTTCAGACCAGCCGCGGCACGGTGGAGGAGCGGCAGGCACGCTTGCGTGCAATTCACGAGGAACTGAACCGGATTGGGCAGGAACTGGATGCCGTCGTTCATCAGCAGGCCGAGAAGCGTTCGCGTCTGAACGTGCTCGAACAGTTGCAGGAGTCGCACGAAGGGTTTGGCGCGGGTGCGCTTGCGGCGCTCAAACAATCGCAAGCTGTCATCGGTTCGCTCACGGACAAGATTCGCGTGCCGGATGAATACGTGACCGCAGTCGAATCGGCACTCGGGCACAATTTGCAGTTGGTGCTGACGGACCAGCCTGAGTCCGCCCAGGAAATTCTTTCCGGTCTCGCGACGAACAAGCAGGGCAGGGCGAGCATCGCAGCGCTGGGCTTCGAGCGTGCCCCCGGCATCCTGCCGGGCGCGGACGACGAAACCCGGCAGGATGCCGGGGGCACGTTGCCGGGCGTGCTCGCGCTTGCCGTAGTCCAAGCGGACGATTCGGTTCGCCCCGTTGTTTCAGCGCTGCTGGGACAAACACTCATCGTTTCCGACCTGCCGACCGCGACCAACGCGTGGCGCGAGAGCAAGGGCCGGTTCGACTTCGTGACACGCGGCGGCGAGTTGCTCAACCGCCATGGCATTTACACCGGCGGCTACCTCAATGGCAGCGGCAACGGCAATGCCCCTTCGTCGATCCTTGGACGCAAAAATCAAATCGCGGAACTTACGTGGCGGCTCTCGGTGTTGCAGCAACAGGTGACTGACATCAGCCGACGCAAGGGTGCTTTGCAGAGTGAGCAGACTGCGTTGCAGGCCAGTTTGCAGGAGGCGCAAACGGAACTGCGTGCACAGGAGGTCGCGATTGCCACGCACGAAGGCGAGTTCAAGGCGTTGCAGAATTCCTTGCGGGTGCTGCACCAGAAAATCGACACGGTCGTTTACGAAATCCAAAGTCTCGCCGCGCAGGAGAAGGAAGGGAATGACAAGCGTGCCGCACTGGCGTCGCAGGTTTCGGAATGTGAGCTGCGCGAGCAGGCGGTGCAGTCAATGGTCGAATTCCTGAACAAGGGCCTCGACGAGCTGCGTCAGCAACGCGACGCCGCCAATGCGTCGCTCACGGAGACCAAGGTCGCGCTCGCGACCGAGGAGCAACTGTCCGCGTCGTTCGCAAAGCAGCGCGGCCCGCTGGAACTGCGGCTCCGCGAACTCACGGCGCTCGCCGAACAGCGGCGCAACGAAATCAGTTCCTGCATCAAGCGCAAGGAACAGGCGGAGATGGAAATTGCGGACTCCCGCCAGCAGATCGAGCGGTTCCAGCACGAGCGCGAGATCGTAAATGCACAGACGGCTGAACTCGTGGAGCAAAAGGCCGCGGTCGATGCCGATGTCGCGACGCGCGAAGAAAATCTTCGCGGCCAGCGCGCACGCCTCACTTCCCTCCAGCAGCAGCGCGGCGCGCTTGATGTCGAACTCGCGCAGAAAAACATGAGCGTGCAAAACCTGCGCGAGCGCATTCAGCAGAAGTACCAGATCAACATCGACGACGTGCGCAGCGAGTGCATCACGATCACCTATGCGGACGAAGGACCGGCCAAAGTGCAAACGCTTACGCCGGAAGAAATGGCGGAGGCAGGCGCGGCGACTGATTGGAACGCGGTCGGTGAGCAAGTCGTCGCGATGCAGAAGCGACTCGACGAAATAGGACCCGTGAATCTCGTCGCCATCGAAGAATACGAAGAGACCGAGCAACGCCACACATTCCTGAGCACTCAGTATGACGACCTCGTCAAAGCCAAGGCCGAGTTGACTGAAGTCATCAACCGCATCAACACGCAGACGAAGGAGATGTTCACGACCACGTTCATGCAGATTCGTGAAAATTTCCGGAACATGTTCATCGAGGTGTTCGGCGGCGGAAAAGCCGACCTCATTCTCGTGGATGAAAATGACGTGCTGGAATCCGGCATCGACATCGTGGCGCGTCCACCGGGTAAACAGCTCCAGACCATTTCGCTGCTCTCCGGCGGCGAGCAGACAATGACCGCAGTGGCGCTGCTCTTTTCAATTTACCAGGTAAGGCCCAGTCCGTTCTGCGTGCTCGACGAATTGGACGCGCCGCTGGATGAGTCAAACATCAATCGATTCATCCGCGTATTGCAGCGGTTTCTCGAACACTCGCAGTTCGTCATCATCACGCACAACAAACGCACCATCGGCATGGC
>JGI10216J12902_100770248_pt1 | contig 24879 bp, 19 predicted proteins | sample KanNatreferecore_FD_12902 | JGI IMG/M metagenome (IMG submission 12902)
GCGGATGGGATACGAATGACCGCGCGCCCAGATCGAAACGGTGATGGGCGCGTTCGTGCCGGGGTTGAACTGCGCGGCTTTCTCGCCCGAGACGCGGACCCAGCGCGCGGTATCCTGCCCGCGCGGATTGTTCAGATGTGCGCCCTTGCCAATGCGGGCATCGACCCTGGATCCCGGAATCATGCCGACGCCCGTGCCGTGCGCTTCATGGTTGCTGGAATCCTTGTATCCGTGAGAGTTGGTGTTTCCATCTTCGTCGAGATGCCAGACCCCGACGAAGCCGTTTTCTTTCCTGAACACTCCCTTGGAATCGCCGATGTACGACGCGCTTGAATGGCCCCACTTCATGACGATCGATTGGTCTTTGCTGTTTCCTTTGACCGCATCGAGCAACACCCAGACAGCGGCAGACGCGGACTGCTTGTCCCAAAGCTCGATGGCGTGCGGCAAAGCTTTACCGGAGGAGTCGAAGAACCGGATGTCGGCTCCGTTTGTTCGGGCCTGATTGAAATCGAAGCGGTTCCGGTCGAGCAGGACGGCCAGCGGATACTTCGCGACGTCCTCCATCACGTTGGCGCCGGATGCCGTAGTGTCGAGCGTGATGGTCCGGGAATAGATCCACTCGTTCGCCGAAGCGCCGCGGCCCGAAAAATTGGATGATTGCGACGCGCATCCCAGCAAGGCGATGCACAAGGTAAAGATGATGGTGATGTGGAAGCGATTTCTCGGCAACGGGTTCATATTCATTGTTTGGTCGGCTCGGCCGCCAGCGAAGCGCAGACCAGTTCCTTGTCGTTGCGCGCGAAGACGCATCGATTCGCGTAGGAAGGCGGCACCCAGGCCATTTTTCGCGCGCCAAAATCAGCGGTGGGTTCGAGCAGATGAAAGCGGCCCAACTCCTGATAGCCGGTCGCGGTAAGTCGGGAGAGGATCAAATCTCCACGGTCGGTGAAAAGGAAAACGCCGCGAATGCTGGGAACGGCGGTCATGTGAATGCTGGCTCCGCTGCTCGATTCGCTCACTCCGTTGGTCTGCCAAAGTTGTTTGCCCGTAGTCGCGTCCAGACAAAGAAGCTCGCCCTTGCGCGTGGGAGAAAACACAAGGCCGTCCTGCAGAAGCGGTGTCGAAGTATCGCTCACATAAATGCGCAAGGGACGCATCTCGTCGGGCCAGAGAACGGAACCGCCGGGTTTGTCGCGATTGAGTTTCAGCATCAGGCCGCTCAACAGCAGCAGATCGTCCTTCCACACCGGCGTCGAGGCGACGTAGTTGCCTCCGACTGGAATTTCCTGGCGCCAAAGAATGCGGCCGGCCAGCGGGTCAAGAGCAGCGACGGACTTGTAAGCCCAGACGATGAGTTGCCTGCGCCCGGCGGAATCGATCACGATGGGCGAAGTGTTGGAGGGAATTTCATCGAGCGCCTCCCAAACCTGGCGGCCGGAATTTTTTTCGAAGGCGACGAGGGAAATCTGCGGGCTCTTCGCGATGGCGATGATGACCAATTTACCTTCGATGATCGGCGACGAACTGAACCCTCGCAAATCTTCGTTCGTCCCGGACTGTTTCGTCAGTTGATGGTGCCAGAGCACGCGGCCCGTCCCGGCGTCGAGGCACAACAGGTCGGACATCCGTCCCAGCGTATAAACTTTTCCGTCGGCGACGACCGGCGTTGCGTGCGGGCCGAAAGGGTGTTCAGGATCAGCGCCATACTCGGGATACACCACGGCGTAAGTGTGCTTCCAAATCGCTTTGCCCGTAGCGGCATCCAGACAGCGGACATTTTCGCGAGCGTTGGTGCGTGTGACGTGCGAGTCAGTAACATAGACTTTGTTCTGCGCGACGCACGGGCTGGAGAACCCGGTGCCAACGGGAACGCGCCAGAGAATCTTCAGTCCTTCAGGCGGGAAGGATTGGAGAATGCGGGTCTCGCGCCAGACACCATCCCGATGCGGTCCACGCCACTGCGGCCAGTCCTCCCCGCGTGCGGCCGCAACCAAACAGAGCGCAACGAGCGCTGAAGATTTTCTGATGCTTCGGGGAGAGTTCACGGGCAAACGTCACTACGGAGTCCGGGGACAACTTGCCTGATATTCATCGCAGCCGACTTTCTGCCATCGCCGGCGCCAGTCAACCGCACTTTCTGGCTCGCGGACGACTACTTCATCTCCTTGGCAACCTTGTCGCACAGTGCCTTGAACTCCGGCGACCGGGCAAATTCGTCCACCGCTGCGTTGCCGACTTGATCTGCGGAGCCGCTGCCCGACAAACCTGAGATGGCGGCATCGAGCGATTTCTCGACCCCTTTGCTGACGTTCCCCTTCAGCAATTCCTGCTTCAAAATGTCCAAGGCGACCTTCTCGTCAAATTTGAAATCCTTTTCCGAGCGCATCAACTTCATGAAGTTCGGAAACTTCTTCATCTTCTCCAGAGTTGATTTGGCAAACTTCTGGTCCACCCAGGAATCCAATCCGGCGAGGGGAAAGGACGTCACCAGCGATTTGGCGACGTTTTCCACGAGCTGGTCGAACTTCATGTCGCTCGTGGCGAATTTCATCGTCTCCTTCGCGATACTGGAAGCATTGGCCGCGAGATATTTGGAAATCCAGGCCGCGATGAATTTCTGCACGGCCGGACGGCCGGCGAGCCATTGGATTTCTGTTTTGGCGAGGCGGGCGATGACCGATTTCTCGATTTTTGCGACGATCTCCTTGCCTTTGCTGCCTTCACCCATGAGCAGGCTGATGACTCCAGCGATGGCCGCGTCCCTGAGAACATTCTTTGCGGCACTTCCGAGGCCTTCGCTGGTGCCGGCCGTGGCCTTGCCCGCTTCGTTCGCAATGGACTTGATGGCTTCCGCGGCGGTGTCGATTGCTTTGGCGGCGGCCGGGTTGCCTCCCGATTCAAATTTCGCGATGGCCTTGGCCACTTCGAAGGAAACGTCACGCGTCACTTCCAGTCCGGTCACCCAGTTTTCCGCCGAGCCGATGACGCGCTTCTGGTACTGAAACATCGCCTTCGCGGCCTTGCTGACGGGTTCACTGACTTTTTGAACCGCATCGGCGATCTTATCGAAGTCATTCCCGTTGAGCGCACTTTCCAGGCGCTTCACGGCGGATTCCGCGTCCACGATCATTCCGGGGTCCGGGAGATCAGGCCCAGTGATTGAAACGCACCAGGCGACCACACCATCCACGCCGCCCGCGGTGTTCATTTCATGAAAATGATCCCAGAGAACTCTCGCCTGCACCGCTTGTTGTTTTGCGGCCAGCAAGGTTCCCCGCATCGCCTCCCTGGCCTTTTTTTGGAAGTCGGCGAACTCCGTCTTGGTCATCGTGCCGGTCTTGCCTTTGAGCGTCACGGTGACGAGTTCCTCTTTGGGTTTTTCCTCTTCTTTTTCCGGGGCTCCGAACGGGCGCGCAAAAGCAGCGCCCGCCGAACCGACCAGTTTGGCGAGCGCGCCGGCGGTGTCCGCCCCCACAACGCCATCCACCGGCAGGCCGTTTTTCTTTTGAAAGGCTTTCACGCCCTCTTTGGTTTCGGCGCAGAATTCACCGCTCTCCGGCACTGGTTTCGGAAGTTTGCCTTTGAGGTTCAGAAACTTTTGCAGATCCGCGACGGGTTTTCCCTTCGCGCCCTGCTTGAGTATCGTGTTTGCCATAAATGGGGTTGGTTGCGGTGGTGTTCAGGTAAAACTCGGCCGTTCGGGTCTGCGTCGAGTTCTCTTTCGGCCAGCTTTGGGCGGACGTATCGGTCAGGCAAGTACCTTTTTTCCAAGTCACAGAAACGGGCGCAACTTGGTACCACAAGGTAGGGACCTTCTCGGTCAACGACTCGTCGTCGTGGAATTCCGCGGAGATCATTAGTACCGCACTTCTTCTCGTGGCCCGCAATTGGAGTGTCGCGAACGTTCGCGAGCCAATCGCAGTCCTTGAAAATCTTTGTCGGACTTCCGTTCGTCGTGGCGATGATGGGTAAGTTATGGAAGAACCTGCAGCCGGCTTCTGATAACTTACCGCCACATGCACGCCGTTCTTGTTTCCGTCGGCACCGATGGCGACATCTTTCCCTACGTGGGATTGGGAGCCGCGCTGCAAGCGCGTGGACACTCAGTCACGTTGGTCGCGAGCGAGCATTACGAACCGCTGGCAACACGACATGGTTTTGCATTTGCCGCGCTGGTTTCCGCAAAAGAGAACCATGAGTTGTTCGAGCATCCTGATTTCTGGAATCCACTGAGGACCGCGCCACTCATGGCTCGTTGGGGCGTGCGGTTCATTCGCCGTCAGTATGACCTGCTCTCGAAGCTGATGACGCGCGAGACAGTGCTCGTGGCGAACCCCGGTGTCCTCGCCGCTTCTCTCGTCCATGAAAAGCTTGGAGTGCCTTGGACGAATTTGGTTCTCCAACCCTGGATGATCCCGAGTTCCATCGCGCCACCTATCATACCGGGCTTCACTTTTCTTGCACACGCTCCCCGACCAATGTGGAAAGTGTTCGCGCGCGGCCTCGATGTGTTTGGCGACATCCTCATGGGTCGCGAACTGAACGGACTACGAGCCGAACTCGGACTAAGTCCGGTGCGACGGATTTTATCGAACTGGCTGTCGCGCCAACTCGTCATCGGGATGTTCCCGGATTGGTTCGCCGCGCCGCAGGCAGACTGGCCTCCGCAATTGCAGCTCGCGGGTTTTCCCCTGTTCGATGGCGGGCAAAACGAAATCCTGCCGCCGGAAGTTTTTGAGTTTTGCCGTTCTGGAACACGTCCGGTAGCGTTTACCTTCGGAACGGGAATGGCGCATTCAGCCAGCTTGTTTCGGACGGCTCTGGAAGCGTGTGAAATCTTGGGTGGGCGCGGCATTCTCCTCACAAAGTATCGAGACCAGCTGCCGGATTCGCTGCCCCCGTCGGTGTTGCATTGCACGTTCGCTCCATTTCAAAAACTCTTTCCGCACTGTGCCGCAGTGATGCATCACGGCGGCATCGGCACGGTGGCCAAGGCAATGGCCGCGGGCATCCCGCAATTGGTTCACCCGCTCTGCTTTGACCAGACCGACAACGGCATGCGCACGAAAAGACTCGGCGTCGGAGATTGCCTGCGAGCCAGGCGCTCCAATGGAAAACAGATCGCGACGGCATTGACTGCATTGATGACGGATGAGTCCCGATCGCGCTGTCGTCAGTTGATGACGCGTTTCGACAAAACGGATGCGTTTGCAACGTCGGTCCGGCTTGTGGAGAAGCTGGCCGCAGATTGCGCCACAACCTCGTCGTTCGTAAGTGTCAAGAAGAGCCGCTGAAAGCTTGAACTCAGGGGCAATCCAGCGCGTCAGTAGCTCAACTCGTATGCAACTGACGCGCGCACTCGCTGCTATTCTTCTGCTGTTGGGCGGACTCGCTGACGCGACCGCGGCAACGAATCATCAAACCAACGTCATCGAAGGCTGGACGGTGCTGGTAAATGAGCGATTGCTCGCCGACGATAATGCAGCGACTAGGAAGGCGCTCAAACTTTTGCGCGTGCAGTTGCAGGAAATTGTTCGCGTGGTCCCGGCCCCCGCAGTGGCGAAGTTGCGCGAAGTGACGTTGTGGTTCTCTCCCGAGTATCCCGGAGTGAAGCCGAAGGCGGAGTATCATCCCGGCGCTGGCTGGCTGCGCGAACATGGCCGCGATCCGGCGATGGCAAAAGGCGTGGAGTTCACCGACGTGCGGAACTTCGAGGCCGAAACGCGCCGGATGCCAAACTTCACGCTGCACGAACTGGCGCACGCCTATCACGACCGCGTGCTCCCAGGCGGGTTCAACAACGCCGAGATCAAAGCCGCTTTCGCGCGGGCGAAGGCAAGCAAGTCCTACGACAAGGTCGAGCGATGGTTTGGCAACGGCCGCTCGAACACGTTCGAGCGCGCCTACGCGATGAACAGTCCGCAGGAGTATTTCGCCGAAACCACCGAGGCGTATTTCTCGCGCAACGATTTCTTTCCGTTCACTCGCGATGAATTGAAACGGCACGACCCGGAGATGGAGGAATTGCTCCGCAGGCTTTGGGATGTGTCCCCGTGATGAGATTGTGCATCATCAGCGCGGAATGAAAATCACCCGCATCTTTGCCCATCGCGTCGAGCTGCCGCTGCACGAGACGACTTACAAATGGTCGGGCGGCAAATCGGTGACAGTATTCGACAGCACGATTGTCGGCGTGGAGACGCACAGCGGACTGATCGGCTACGGTGAAGTCTGTCCGCTCGGGCCGTTCTATTTGCCGGCCTATGCGGAGGGCGTGCGCTCCGGCTTGCGCGAACTTGGGCCGCACTTGCTCGGTGAAGATCCGCGCGAACTCGTGAAGCTCAATCGCAAGATGGACGCCGCGCTCAAGGGCCACCCCTACGTGAAGAGCGGCATCGACATCGCGTGCTGGGACATTCTCGGCCAGGCGACCGGAATGCCCGTGTGTGAATTGCTCGGCGGCCGCTATGGCGAAGACGTGCCTCTTTACCGCGCTATCTCGCAGGAATCGCCGGAGCAAATGGCGGCGAAGGTCGCGGGCTATCGCGCGGAAGGTTATCGCCGTTTCCAGCTCAAAGTCGGCGGCGATCCGGATTTGGACATCGCGCGCATTTTCGCCGTCGCGGCCCAACTTCAAACCGGCGATCGTCTTGTGGCCGACGCCAATACCGGCTGGGTGCAGCACGAAGCCGTGCGCGTCGCCAAGGCCGTGCGCGACGTGGACGTTTACATCGAGCAGCCGTGCCTGACTTATGAAGAATGCCTCGCCGTCCGCCGGCAGATTCCACATCCGTTCGTGCTTGATGAAAACATCGATGACCTCGGCATCCTGCTCCGCGCGAAGGCCGACATCGCGATGGACGTGGTGAATTTGAAGATCAGCAAGTTCGGCGGGCTGACGAAAATCAAACAGGCGCGCGATCTCTGCGTGAGCATGGGCATTGCGATGACGCTCGAAGATTCCTGGGGCAGTGACATTGCCACCGCGGCCATCGCGCATCTCGCCCAGAGCACGCCGCCGGAATTCCTGTTCACCACCACCGACTTCAACAGCTATGTCACCGTGAGTACCGCAGAGGGCGCGCCGCAACGCGTGAATGGACGCATGGCTGCGTCCAGGGCACCCGGCCTCGGTATTCGGCCGAAGCTGAATGTGCTCGGTCAACGCGTCGTGGTCGTGGAATGAATTCGTGTTCCACATGAAACTTATCACCGCCGCACTTCTTCTCATCGCAGCGCTTGCGTTTGGAGCTTCACCGAATGCCGTGGCGCCGTATCGCCGCATGGATTTCGGGCCGACGCTGTTTTGGACCTATCAAATCGCGCCGGGCAACATCGCACAAAAGGGCATCGCGATTCGGCTCGACGATGGCCCCGGTGGGGTAAGTAAAGGCCGCGCGTGGATGATCTACGATCATGACACGATGCGCGTGGCTGCGGCGACGACAGGTGAGTTTGTCGATTGGAAGGGCATCGCCTTTGACGGCAGCCACGGCACGCACACCGGCCTGAGCGGCGAGCGGCATTTCGTGAATCCCGTGGGGCCGGGCTGGGCTTCGCCGGAGGGCACGTGGGACGACGCGCGGCTGGTCGGTCGCGACAAGAAGCGATATGGCCCATTGCAGCGCGACTGGGCACGCTACGAAGGTTTGTATCTGCACGGCGATAAAGCGGTCATCGCGGCGAGCATTGGCGGCACACGCGTGCTCGAATCACCGGGCTGGATCGATTCCGGTGCAGCGCCGATCTTCACGCGCACGCTGAACGTTGCCATGTCGAAGAGACCGCTGCTGCTGCGTGTCGCGCCAGACACGATCAACGTCGCGTTGTCGGGTCATGGCTCATTGCGCAAAGAAAACGGTTTCTGGATTGCGGAACTTCCAGGTGCGGCGAAGACGCGGCTCTTCATTTCGCGCGCTGACGAGGCATCGTTGGCCGCGCTCGCGAAGATGCACACCGCGTCGCTGGATCTGGAACCATTCACGCGCGGCGGCCCGCCGCGCGGGGCGCAGGAAGTCATCACCACGTCGGTTGCCGGCAAAGCGGACGGAGCATTCATTGCCGATACGTTTCCGCTGCCGACGGACAATCCGTGGGAGAGTTGGATGCGTCCGGGCGGCTTTGATTTCACTCCGGATGGACGGGCCGCAATTGTCGCGACGTGGAACGGCGACGTGTGGCGCGTCGAGGGCGTGATGGAACCAGCGCCGGTTGCACTGAAATGGAAACGTATCGCGAGCGGGCTTTTCCAACCGCTCGGCGTGAAGTTTCGCGGAAATGATTTGTTCATCACCTGCCGCGATCAACTGGTGCGCCTGCGGGACCTGAATAGCGACGGCGAGATCGATTTCATCGAGAACTTCAACAACGACCATCAGGTCACCGAACATTTCCACGAGTTTGCCATGGGCTTGCAGGTCGATGCCGCGGGCAATTTCTATTACGCGAAGTCCGGACGTCACGCGCTCGATTCGGTCGTGCCACACCATGGTACGCTCTTGCGCGTCAGTGCAGATGGGGCGCGCACCGATATTCTCGCCACGGGATTCCGCGCGGCCAATGGCGTGTGCCTCAACGACGACGGCACTTTCTTTGTCACCGATCAGGAGGGATTCTGGACGCCGAAGAATCGCATCAATCGAGTAAAGCCCGGCGGCTTTTACGGCAACATGTTCGGCTACACCAGTGTGACCAACACCGCCGATGCCGCCATGGAGCAACCGATGGTCTGGATCACGAACGCCAAGGACCGCAGCCCCGCGGAGCTGCTCTGGGTTCCGAAGGATGCCTGGGGTTCGCTCGGCGGCGCGTTGCTCAATCTCAGCTACGGCACCGGCCGCGCTTTCATCGTGCCGCATGAGGAAGTGCGGGGCCAGTGGCAGGGCGCGGTGTGCGAGTTGCCGATGCCTGCCTTTGCGACGGGCATCATGCGCGGACGTTTTGCTGCGGACGGCGCGCTCTACACCTGCGGCATGTTTGCCTGGGCAGGAAATGCGGCGGCTCCCGGCGGGTTTCATCGCATCCGCCGCAGCGAAAAACCGCCGCATGTGCCGCTCGCTATCCACGCCGTGAAAGGTGCGCTCAGCGTCACCTTCAGCGACCCACTCGACGCCGCCAGCGTGAACGCCGACGCGTTCGCATTCAAAGTCTGGTCGCTGCAACGCAGTGCCAGCTACGGTTCGAAGCATTACGACGAACACGCGCTGGAAATCACGTCCGCCCGCATCAGCGCCGACCACCGCACGGTGACGCTCGACATTCCGGCACTGGCCCCGACGCACTGTTATGAACTCAAGGCGCGGCTCCCGGTCGCTGGTGGCGCGACCATCGAACGATCCTTGCACGGTACCATCCACCAACTTTCCGGGAACTGATCTCCCTCAAGGATAAGAGCAGTTGCTTCCGATCACCGCGCTGGCGACGACTTGCACGATTCCGACATCGCTTCCCGTATTGATTTCAATGCGGCATTCCTTTTTGAAGTGGAGGGGCTCGTTGTACTGAATCGAAATGCAGTCCACCGGGCCTTTCACCAGTTTGATGCCAGAGTTGTTCTGCCCGTCCAGACCGATATTGTCTGCCCCGGCATACGTCACGGCCACGACATTTCTGCCATCAATGAACAAGGCCACTTGCGAAATGTCATTGGAGCCACCTTGCTTGGTGACGTGCGCACAGACGAATACGCCTGGGCCTTTTTCTTTGATGAGGTCGAACCTTTTTCGGGTGGGCAGGTTTGTCTTGAGGCCCTGTACTCGTCTTGGTTGCAGGATCATTTTGTTCCTTTTGGTTAATGAGTTGTTCTTCCTGTACTGGATTTGAGGTGATTGCTCACAACCCTGAATACGTTTGAAGCAGTCCCGATCTATCAAGAATTCGCAAAAATCTTTTGGCGCCCGCAGGCGTAATGAACGTCCTTGGCGCTGTTCATCAAACTGGACGTGGAGGCGACGTGGTCCGAGAAACTCGCCGGCGCGCTGGCCGACTATCACGCCGTGCAGCGGCGAACGGTGGCAATGTTGTCTGCCGAACGACGCCACCGGTTAAGTGGAGGCGGGGTAGACGGATTGAAGTCTCTCAAGGTCGCGTCGCAACGGTGGTCGTGGCCATATCCCGTTGCCGGCGAACTTCGGACATGATGCAGAACATCTCCCGGGCGATTTCGCGGCAGCGCTCGTTGTAGGCAGCAGTCTCGGTGGGCGTGTCATCGCAAATCCTGGGATCGGTGTAATGGATGGCGTGGCGGGCGATGGAGCCTTTCACGATGGGACAGGTTTTGTCGGCGGAACTGCACGTCATCAAGGCGATGAAGTCGCGTTTCGGATTGGAGTCGGAGTTGTAGAGTTTGGAATAGGCGCGAATGGGCGGGCGGTCCTCCGCATACCGCACGAGATAAATCGGGTTCTCTCCCGCCGTGGCGTCGATGATGTCGAAACCCGCCCGGCGCATCGCGGTCACTGTACGGCAATTGCACGCGGTCGCCTCCGTCCCACCCGAAAAAGCCTGAACATCGTCGAGACCATAATGGTATGCGGCCGTCTGCGCCCAAATCTGCGACATGTGACTACGCCGCGAATTGTGGGTGCAAATAAACGTCAACTGCGCTTTTTTCCCAGCCTGAAGCTGAGCCACCATGTCGGCGGCGACTTCGCTCAGCACGATTTTTCTCTCCGCGGAGACCAATCCCAATTCGCCCGCAACTTCGTTTACGTAGGGGCGAAGTGCGGGCAGCAGGTTTGCGTTCGATTGGGATTGGCGAGTGCTCGTGCATCCCGCGCAACAAAGAGCCACGATGCCGATGGTGATGATTGCTTTCATAACTCAGTCCGCCCTTAGGTCCACGCAGACCACGCTGGTACCGCCGCGCGCATAAAGCCGCGTTCCCACGAGCGCCGGATGCGAATACACTTCCACGTCGTCATCAAATATCCGCAGCCGTGAAATGATGGCGCACGTGTCCGCCTTGCCGTTCAACAAAATGAGTTCTCCGCGCAGCGTGAGCGCCAGCACGCGTTCATCGTCCGCGATCAATGTTGCGTAATCGCTCAGCGCCTCTTCGTCGCGATGCCAGAGCTGCTTCAAGCCTTTCTGCACGTCGAGACAGCGCAGGCCCAGATGCGCTCCGAACAAACGTCCGCCCAACGCCACGGGCGTCGCTGTGTCCGGCGACAAGTCCGCAAATTCAGCCGCCGGCTTGGGGATGATGCGGCCCGCTTCATCAAAACGATAAAACCGCGTGCCATTGTTTTCGGTGGAAACAATGACGCCGCCTTCGACCGCAACGGGCGTGGGTACGTTGAAATCGCCTTCCGTCTGCGGGACGAGTTTCCATAGGCGCTTGCCTGTTTTCACATCCCAGCCGCCAAGCGAAATCCGATCGTAGCCAACGATTTGCCGCCGCCCGCCGAATTCGCCGCAGATGAACGCCGAATAGGCCGCGGGCAATCCCGGTGTCGTCCAGCGTGTGCGGCCCGTGTCGCAGTCCAGTGCCGCCAACGACGCGTTTTTTCCGCCGGGATTCACGATGAGCAAATCGTCCACAAGGAGTGGCGTGGCGCACATGCCCCACGTCGGCAACAGGGCTTTGAAGTCACGCGGCAGTTGCCGTTTCCAAATCACTTCGCCATTGGTGACATTCACACACCGTAGATCACCAAAGGCGCCGAGCAGGTACGCTTTGCCTTCGCGAATGACCGGTGTGGCGCGCGGAGACTGGCCGTAATCCAACTTTCCGGGCGCGGGAAATTCTATCCGCCAAAGAAGTTCGCCAGTATCCGCATCGAGGCAGCGATACACGTCGTGCTCGTCGTCGAAATCGCGTTCGGCCGAAATCAGCCGCTGGTCGCTGACGCTTAAACCAGCAAGGCCGCCAGTCATGGCGGCCTTTTTCCAGACGAACTTCGCGGTCGCCGGCAGTCGCGGCGGCAGCCGTGGCACACGACCGTCGCGACGCGGCCCGCGCCAGTCCGGCCAGTCGGAAACAGCGTTCGCATTTGGCCCGTTCGGCGCGCTGGCCTTCAACGGCTTGAAGCCGTCCCGACTTTCCATCGCCTTCAGCAACTTCGCGTCGCTTTTGATGTCGAGCAGCGTCTTAAGAATCTTCTGCTGTTTCTCTGGCGGAATGATGTCGGCCACAAACACGGTGATGAACGGCACCGGCTCCGTCTTTCCGATCACTTTCAGGTTGCCTGGCTTGATGCTGCCGCAACCTTCGAGCATCCGAAGAGCGTATGTGGGAATCACCGCCACGGGCGGCGGCGACAAATCGCTATCGAGCATGTCGAGCGCGGCGTCACTGTAGGAGGTGCGCTTGTCTGGTTTGGCAGCAGGCTCAATTCCGGCGACGCGCAAAGCCGCGAGCGCGGCACCTTGTTTCTCATCCGCCTCCGCCAGCCCGAAGAACATCTTGCGCCCGGCAATCTCTTTCAGCTCTTTCGCCGGGTCGTCGAAGCGGATTACAAACGACGCGGTCACCGTGGTTTCGCCGTCCATGCCAGTCAGTTCGCAGACCGGATGACACTTCAGCCCCGCCTGCCTCGCGCCGTGCGCCACGAGCGAACGATCGCCAATGACGACAACCTCACGCGCTGCGCCAGCTCCTGCCAAAGTTTCGGCGAGGTCGTCGGAGAATTCGATGCTGACGCGCTGCTTGATGGCCGCCTCCAACCGCGCCGCGAGTTTGCGGTAATCCCGCTGGCCGTAGCCTTTCACACACGCGCAGGCCAGTTCCTTCGCGAGCGGGTCCATCACCACAAGCAGGAGCGGCTCGGGACGGCGTTCCGCTGCTTGACTGAAGACAACACTGACGCACAACAGCGCCAGCGCCACAACGCCGAGGCAAAAACCACCACGCTCATTCCAGCCCTTCATGAAAACTCCTCGGCGCTTTCCAGTTCGCTCAACCCTTCGACTTGAAAATGCGAATGGCGTCCCGCGTGGTATCGAGCATGTAGTAATGGCTTCCATCCCGGCTCATCTCCACTGTGACGCGAACACAATCGCCCTTCGCATCCGGCACCACCGCCACGACCTCCTTGAATTTTCCGCTGGCCGAAAATCGCTTGATGCACGTGGGCGGTCCCGACTCGGCAGTGAGAATGTCGCCATTCGCCAGCACCCGCATGCACTTCGGTTCGCAACAGCCGCCGAAATCACTTGCCTTCACCCTGCCCGCTTTGCCGAACTTCGAGAGTTCCTTCCCATCGCGGTCGCGGGACTCGACGGCGTGCCGGGCGTTGTGCGGAATCCACACTTTCTGGGCCTGCGCCTGGACATCCATCTGCCCGCAGCAACCGCGCAGCTTCTCGACCACCAGCTTCGGCTTCTCCAACGCGTGATCGAAGCGATAGATGCGATAGGTGAAATCACTCGGCGCCGGGACCGCCATGAACACGTCCTGGTCCGTCGCCGCCAGCCCCGTCACGTCCGCACGGCGCTTTTCCAACATGGTCTTGATGCGTTCCATCTCCTCTTTGAAGGGGCGCTTCGATTGCTTGACCATCTCGTTGACCATTTCCTCCACCTCCTTGCCGATGACGACCCTATCGTCGGCCACAGGTGACGACGCTGAAGCCAGCACTTTCCCGGCGGCATCGAGCTTCAACACGCGGCCATCGCCTGCCACGAAGATTGACCCGTCCTTCGCCACGCTGATGGCCGTGGGTTTAATCTCCAGCGGCATCGTGCTCAGCAATTTTCCGCTTGGCGAATAGACTCGGATGCCCGGCGCGTTCTTGGCGTCCGAAGATTTGTTCGTCTCCACTGGCGCAAAGCACGCCAGGATGTTGCCCTCGGCGTTCAGACAGAAATTCCTCAGCGCCCCCGGCTTTTTGCTGTCGCCGATCTGAATCAGGCCCGCCTCCTTGGCGGACGGCTTCCACACCGGATCCTTCGCCCGCGCCGCTGCCGCCGCGCGCTGCTCCGCCTCGTAACTGGACGCCGCGTCATCCGCCGCCCTGCCGTTCAGGGCACTGCTCAAACACGTTCCCAAAATCACCGTGACCGCAACCAACCCTCGTGCATTCGATTTCATGTGTTCTCCCGTGGTTTGCTGTTTCAACCGCCCAACTGTGCTGCTCCCAAAAAACACCGCGCTGCGGCAAATGTTTCCAAGCTTCTGTGATAATGAGACCGGCGTCCCCCGGTTTCTGCACGAAGAAAGTTGTGAGATTTGCGCGCCACGGCGGGTAAGGGGTTTCACTCCCATCGCCAAGGCGTGTTTTGCCTCGTCGTCAGCCATCCGTCGATTACGCTGCACGTAATGCGCACCCGATTCGTTCCATTTCTCGTCGCATCCGTGACGCTATTGACCAGTTGCCGGACGATAAACCACGGCTCGAGTGAACCAACGTCACAGGCTCGCGACACAGCGAACCTCACGGCGTTGTTCGCTGAGTATCATGAGGAACGCCTCAAGCTCTATCCGATGGAGGCGACGATGGCAGGCGATGATCGCTACAACGATCAACTGCCCAATAATCTGACTGACGAGTTTCGCGCGACCGAGGCCGTCTTTTACCAAAAGTATCTTGCCGCGTTGGGCCGTCTCGATCGCAAACGTCTCTCGCCGGAAGACCAGTTGAGTTGCGACATTCTTCAGTGGGAATGCGAAACGCAGCTGGAGCAACTCCGCTTTCCCACACACCTCATGCCCATCAATCAGTTCCATTCGCTGCACCTGGACCTCGGCCAGTGGGCGGGCGGGACTTCGGCCCAGCCGTTCAAGACCGTGCGCGATTATGAGAATTGGTTGAAGCGGCTCAACGCATTCAGCGTGTGGTGTCACACCGCAGTCGCGAACATGCGTGCCGGCGTGAAGCGCGGCTATGTGCTGCCAAAGGCGCTTAGTCAAAAGACCGTTCCGCAAATGGCGGCGATGACGAAGACCCCTGTTGAGGAACATCCATACTACGCGCCGGTCAAACAAATGCCTGCAGGGTTTTCGGATGGTGACCGCACTCGGCTCGCTGCAGCGTATGCCGGGATGATCGAGAAAAAGATCATTCCGGCATTCCGCGAACTGGAGAAGTTTCTGACCGACGAATATCTAGCGGCGAGCCGCGATTCGTCAGGCATCGCTGCGGTCCCACGGGGCGACGAATACTACCGCTCGCAAGTCAAATTCTTCACCACCACGGACATGAGCGCTGAGGAGATTCACCAACTTGGCCGGCGCGAAGTGGCTCGGCTGCTGGTCGAGATGAACAAGCTCCGCGAGACCGTTGGGTTCCAAGGCGACATGAAAGCGTTCTTCGAGCATGTCCGGACCCGAAAGGAACTGATGCCGTTCACCGATCCGCGGCAGGTCATCGACAATTTCCACGCCATCCACAAAAGGATGGAGCCGTCCGTGCGGCGCCTGTTCAGCCTCACGCCGAAAACGCCGTTTGAAATCCGCCGCACAGAAACGTTCCGCGAAGCGAGCGCCAGCGCGGAGTGGCTTTATGGTTCATTGGACGGCACGCGGCCGGGAATTTTTTACGTGCCCATTCCAAACGCGAAGGAATACAACGCGGGCCAGGACGAAGCGCTGTTCCTGCACGAGGCGATACCGGGCCACCATTACCAGTTCTCGTTGCAACGGGAGAACAGCGGACTGCCGATGTTCCGTCGCGTGCTCGAATACAGCGTCTTTGGCGAAGGCTGGGCGCTCTATTGCGAATCTCTCGGCAAAGAGCTCGGCCTCTACGACGACCCATATCAGTACTTCGGGATGTTGAGCATGGAGATGCATCGCGCCATTCGCCTGGTCGTGGACACTGGCCTGCACGCGAAGGGATGGACGCGCGAACAGGCCATTCGATATTCGCTTGAGAACGAATCCAGGTCGGAGGCCGGCATCGTGTCCGAGATCGAGCGTTACATGGCCTGGCCCGGCCAGGCGCTTTCCTACAAGGTCGGGCAACTCAAGATTCGCGAGTTGCGCGCGCGGGCGGAAAAAGCGTTGGGCGATCGCTTCGACATCCGGGAGTTCCACACCCGTGTCCTGGAATCCGGCTGCATGCCGTTGAAGCTGCTGGAGCAAAAGATCGATCGTTGGATTGATGCACGGTTGAAAGCGACGCGCTGACGCCAGCAGAGCGCGCGAGACACGGCTCAGTATTCTCTGGCCCTTAACCGGCGCTCAACTCGTGCCTGAATCAACCCGAAAGCTTATGCTTTAGTTCCGCCTTCGAAACATTCGATCGTCTGCTTACGCATACGCGACAATTCTTTATCAAAACGCGACAGGCTCGGGCCGAACCTTTGCATGTGCGCAAATTCCTGTGGCGCGCAGCCAAAATATCGTTTGAAGGCGCGGCAAAAATTTGACTCGCAGGTGTAGCTCAAGGACGCGGCGACCTGCTTGTTGGAAAGGCCCTCGGCCAGAAGCGGCGGCGCGAAGTGCATTCGCTCACGCATGATCCATGTTTTGGGAGTGGTATGGAATTGGTCGCCGAAACGCCGTTCCAGCGTGCGGACATCCAGCCCGACATGCACCGCTAAAACCTTCACACGGAAACCTTTTTGCCGGATGACAATTCGAAGTTCGTCCGTTCCAGGAAGATGTGCGTTCATACCATAGATACGTTCGAAGCAGCCTCGATCTATCAAATATCTGCAAAAATCTTTTTTGGGCTGCGCATGCGACATTGCGCTGCGGTCACTCAGTTGCTAAGGAAGGACCGTCACCCAATGAAAACACACCTTCGCATCATCGGCGCGCTGTTGTTGATCGCCGTCGCCTCCACTGCCGTGTTCGGCGCAGAGAATCCAATCGTGCGCGAGAACAGGAAGGAGGGCACCACGAACTGGTTGCTGTTCAATTACGACCAGGTCATCGCTCCGGGCCGCGACGAGCTGTGGAAACGCGAGAAAGGTGTCGAAGGCTATTGCTCGCACGCAAGCATCAAGGCTGGTGAGACGTTGAAGGTGTTCGTCAGCACCGAACCGGCAGCGCCATTCAAAATCGATTTCTATCGCATGGGCTATTATGGCGGCAAAGGCGGCCGATTGATGCTGAGCACCGGGACGCTCGCGGGCAAAACACAACCGACTCCCGAGGATGGACCGAAGAAGCTCATCGAGTGCAAATGGGACGCGAGTTACGAGCTGAAGATTCCGCCGGACTGGCCGAGCGGAGTGTATCTCGGAAAACTCCAGGTCGCCGCGCCGCGCGTCGAAGCTTACGTCATCTTCATTGTGCGGGACGAACGCAAAGCCGACCTCCTCTTTCAATGCTCGGACATGACGTGGCAATCGTACAATCGCTGGCCGGCATGGCGGAGCTTGTATGATTACGAGGACAACCGATGGCACACGCGGCCCGGCAACGACGTAGGTTTCGATCGCCCTTACTCCATTGCGCTGAACTGGCTGCCCGTTAATTATTTCCCGATCAGCAACGGCTCCGGCGAATTTCTGCTCTGGGAATTCCCGCTCGCATTCTGGCTGGAGAAGGAAGGCTACGATGTCAGTTACATTTCCAATCTCGACACGCACGCCGACCGTGCGGGCCTGCTCCGTGGCAAGGGCTGGCTCTCCGTCGGCCACGACGAGTATTGGACGCAACAGATGTACGACAACGTCGTCCACGCGCGCGATCAGGGAGTGAATCTCGCGTTCCTGTCGGGCAATTCCGTCTCCGGTCTCGTTTATCTGAATCCTTCCACCGATGGGCGGTCGAATCGCGTCTTTGGCCGCATCAGAACGTTCGGCCAATTGGCGAGGGACTTGATGGGCTCCAGTTCGCACGGCACTGGCATGGCCGATTGGACGGTCGAGAAACCGGACCATTGGCTCTTTGCAGGAACCGGGCTGAAAAAAGGGGACGGCATTCCGAAACTCGTCGGTTGGGAATATCACGGCACGCCGAACGGAAATCAGCCGGGCCTGACGATTCTTGCGACTGCGCCCACGCGCCCGCGTGATAATCGCGACCTCAACACGCGCAGCGTCCACACCTCGACCATTTACGAACTGCCGAAAGGAAACATCGTCTTCGACGCTGGGACGTGTTGGTGGAACATGGTTCTCTCGACTCCGCCCGGTGAAATGAATCCGCCGCGCCGCGATTTCAGCAAAGACGACCCGCGCGTGCAACGCATCACGGCCAACCTGCTGAAGCGGATGATTGAGGGCAAGCCGTAGCCACGCAGCTCCAAGAACATACTTCAGCACGAAGCCGAAAAGACTTCGATGAAGCGAATGAGGAATGGTGAACGAAAGGTGTTTCTGACCGCCGAATGGAAACATTTGGCGATGCTGAATTACGAAATTGCGCCGTCAGAGCTGGTGCCCTTTGTTCCAGCCGGAACGGAATTGGACTTCTGGAACAATAGGACCTTCATCTCGATTGTTGGCTTTCTCTTCGAGCAAACGCGGCTCTTCGGTATCGCGATTCCATTCCACCGCAATTTTGTCGAAGTGAACCTTCGCTTCTACGTTCGGCGCAAAGCCGAAGATGGCTGGCGACGTGGTGTAGTCTTTATCAAAGAGATCGTTCCGCGCGCCGTAATCGCGTTTACTGCGCAGAGATTCTATAACGAGCCATACATTTCCCTTCCGATGGCTCATCGAATTGAGAGCGTCGCCGGGCTGCTGCAATCCGCTGAATACTCCTGGCGCTTCGCCCGGAAACAGCACGCTCTGAAACTCGCAGCCAGTGGTGGACCACAACCGTTACTTGAAGGTTCAGAGGCTGAATTCATCACCGAACATGACTGGGGCTATAACCGCCAGCGGGACGGTTCGACGCTGGAGTATCGTGTAGAACATCCCCGCTGGCGCGTTTACGAAGCGACCGACGCTCATCTTGATTGTGATGTCGTCGGCCTTTACGGCGCACCGTTCCGACACAGCCTGAGTTGCAAACCGTCCTCCGCATTCCTCGCAGAGGGTTCTCGCGTGACCGTATTCAAAGGAGAGCGGCTGGCACGATGAACCCTTCCAATTCCGATCAAATGCCGGCCGGCTGGATTCTTTATGATGATTCATGCGGTTTCTGCCGACGATGGGTTCCATTTTGGGAGGGCGCGCTCCGCCGACGCGGATTCGCCATTGCCCCGCTCCAGGCCGATTGGGTCCGCGACAACCTTCGATTGAGCGAGAGCGATTTGCTGCGTGACCTTCGTTTATTGCTGGCCGATGGCTCTCAAATTTGTGGCGCAGATGTTTATCGCTACGCCATGCGGAGAATTTGGTGGGCCTGGCCCGCTTACATTTTGTCGATCGCTCCGGGGTTCCGTCGCATCTTTGATTTGGGGTATCGCACGTTCGCGGCTAATCGCTTCCGCGTTTCTTCTGTTTGCGGATTCGGTTGTTCAACTCCCCATCGAAGAAATTTTCGAGCATGATGGCAAATAGCTCGCATCGGCCCGCTCAACTCAAGAGTTGGCGTTACTCCACGTCGTGCCCGCGATTGTCGATCACTTCCACGAAGACGCTGCTCTGAGTCTTCCAGAATTCGCGATAGGTTTTGGCCAGCCTGGTCACGGGGTAATTGGTGCGCACAGTGATGGACCACCACCAGCCGGGTTTGAGCGCAGTGCGCCCGTGGCCCCATATCTCGGTGCGGCGGTAGCCGATGACATCAACATCCTTGCGCAGATGGTGGCCGAATTGCACCACACGGTCTTCGCTCTCTATCACCTCCCAGTTTCGATTTGTGTCGCCCGCGTTATTCGGTTCCCTGGTCAGGTAATCCCTGGTCTTCGAAGAGGGCGTCCAGAACTCGAGCCGCAGCGTGTCCGGCACGACCATCTCAGTGTCGAGATTGTTGATAACCAGCGGCGTCCAGAGGCGGCGCGTCGGCGCGGTCTTTTTCCCCGGCACGAATTTGTAAGCAGCGAAGCCGACTGTCGCGCAAATCACGAGGACGGAGAGAAATCCCCAGAGAGTTTTCGGAGTGGCAGCGGCACGCCGGCTTCCATCGGAATGGCGTCGAAGTTTCATAGCGTTAATGATTGAAGCCACGAGGCGACGGCACGCGCAAACGCCTGGGCCATCCACGTGTCCGCGGTTCAGAACTCCTCCCGGATCACCGGTTTCAACATTTTTGGGATTACAACCGTCTTCATCAACAAGACCAAAGAGTCATTTATTTGAGACTTGACCTCCTGCTCCATCTTCTTGGCGTCGGATCCGCTGTGCTTTGGGTTGACATTTTGTTTGAAGTCCTTGCCTCCCGGGAACAAGGCAACACCCACAATGGAGATGTTACCCTCGAGGCTGGGCGGACTGTCTTTGTCGTTCACCCTGAGAAAAAGCAGAGTCACAGTCAGGTTCCATCCGTTCTTGCAGAAACCAATGTCAATGTATTCCAATCCCCTGTAAATGTTGACCTGCTTCTGAACCGTCTCCTTCATCTGCTTGAGTACGACAGGTTTCAAATCCTTGTCGAAAATGTCTTTTACCTCGTACTTGGCGGTGACACACCTTGGGTTATCCATAGGAGTCCTTTTTTCAGTTGTTGCTGATCGAAATTTGTTTTTGGACGCTGTGCGGTTCAGGAAAATTGCATTTTGCCGGGGTCATTCGCCTTGGTTTATGCCTCGGTGTCCGCGCGGGCAAGTGCTTTGTCGAGTTTATTTAATGAGACGGAATGCCCACCCGTTTACTGGCCCACGTCCTGGGGCGCCGGTGATCAAGATGGATGAGGAATCGAGCAGACCCTCACGTCTGCAAAGAATCGGAGTAAACTCGACGAAACTCCTTCATGAGGTCGAACGTCTCTGGAGCGGAATGAACCAACACCAAGGAAACTCGTGAAACTCTCGGCCTTGCTTCTTATTTGGGTGCTCGCGCCCGCCGTCATTGTGGCCGCGGAACTTCCGAAAGAGATTCCGCTCTGGCCGAACGGCGCGCCTGGCTCAGAGGGGAGGACGGCGAAGGAAGTCGTCACGAAGTCTGCGAGTGGCGAGCTTTCCGTGTGGAGCATTCACAATCCATCGCTCACGCCGTATTTGCCCGCGAAGGAGAAAGCCACCGGGACGGCGATGCTGGTAATTCCTGGCGGAGGCCATCGCGTTCTTGCCGTCACGCACGAGGGCTACAATGTCGCGGAGTGGCTGAGCGAACGGGGCATCGCGGCGTTCGTGCTCAAGCACCGGCTCGCGCGCGAGACGAACTCGACTTACAAGATCGACGTTCACGCGCTGGCCGATACGCAGCGCGCGATGCGGCTCATTCGCAGTCGAGCGCAGGAGTGGGGAATTGACCCGGCGCGAGTGGGCGCGATTGGCTTCTCCGCGGGTGGCGAACTGGTGAACCTCGTTTGCGCGCGATTCGATGAAGGGAAGGCCGACGCGAGCGATCCCGTCGAGCGCCAGCCGTGCCGTCCGAATTTTCAGGCGCTGATTTATCCGGGCCGCTCCGGCGATATTCAGCCGACGAATGGTTTTCCACCCGTGTTCCTCGCGTGCTCGTACACCGACCGCAAAGATATTTCGGAAGGGCTTGCTGAAACTTATCTACGCTTCAAACGCGCGGGAGTGCCCGCTGAATTGCATATCTATTCGACCGGCGGCCATGGCTTCGGCTTGCGCGCGAGCAACAAGAAGCCCGTTGGGGCGTGGGTCACGCGGTTCGATGAGTGGATGGCGGACAGCGGATTTGTGAAGCGTTAATTCGATGCACCGTATGCGCCCCGAAATTTGCTCGTCCTCGCGAATTATTGATAGGGCTTTGGCTTCCCTCTCCCGCCAACAGGGAGAAGGGCGTCCCCTGCTCCGCTTAGCGATTTTCGCTACGTTCGTCTGTGTTTGGTCACTCCGTGCCGCCGATGAACCGCCCAAAGAATGGATCGAGCCGGCCACTGGCCATCGCGTGATTCGTCTCTCGCGTGAGTCGGGAACTGCGAGCCTTTACTTTCACCAGAACGCCTATTCGGCTGACGGCAAGAAACTGCTCGTCACGTCGCCCGGCGGGCTTTCCACGATCAACTTGCAGACACGCGAAATTGATTTGGTCGTGACCGGCCGCGTTAACGCACTCGTGACGGGACGGAAGACCGGACAGATTTATTACACGCGCGGCGGAACGATTTACGCGACGGATCTCGACACGCGCGCCACGCGCGAAGTCGCAAAGATTCCGGGCGGTTTTCCGCGCGGCAACATCACCGTCAACGCCGACGAGACGTTGATTGTCGGCATCGGCGTCGATCCGGATGGCAAGCCAGCTCCGCGCACGTCACCGGGCGGCGGCGAGGCCAGGCTCGAAGGCCGTTGGGCCGCCGGCACACCAATGATGCTCTACGTCATCAACATCAAGACCGGCGAGATGAAGGTGATTCACCGTGAGAACGATTGGACGAATCATCTCCAGTGTTCGCCCACGGACCCGGGCCTGATCATGTTTTGCCATGAAGGACCGTGGCATTACCTGGATCGCATCTGGACGATTCGCACGGATGGTTCCGGCCTTCAGTTGATGCACAAGCGCACGATGGAAATGGAAATCGCCGGCCACGAATTCTTCAGCAATGACGGCAAGACGCTTTGGTACGATTTGCAAACGCCCAAGAGCGGCGTCTTCTGGGTCGCGGGCGTGGAACTCGCGACGGGCGCCCGCACCTGGTATCAGCTTGAACGCAAGGACTGGTCCGTTCACTTCAACGTCTCGCCGGACGGCGCGCTTTTCGCCGGCGACGGCGGCGGCCCGAACAGTGTCGCGAACCGTTCTCCCAACGGCGAGCGGCTCGACCCGCCCGGCAATGGCCAGTGGATTTATCTGTTCCGCCCGGTGCTGGTGAAAAACCTCGCGGGCACTTTGCCGGAGGGAAAAGGTTTGATCAAAACCGGCTATTTCAAATCCGAGCGGCTCGTCGATCTTTCCAGGCACAACTACAATCTCGAACCGAACGTCACGTTCACGCCCGACATGAAGTGGATCGTCTTCCGCTCCAACATGCACGGCGCGACGCACGTCTATGCGGTCGAAGTGAAAAAAGCGGATAACGTTCTTCGCGGGACGCGCTCCGCGATTGCGGAGCCAGTTACTGGCCGCGCACGCGGTAGAATGCCGATCCGTTCGTCAACGGGAGGCTCATCTGATTCGTCGTCAATGTCCCAACGGTGATCCAATTCGAGGATGGCACTGTGGGAACTGATTCGACAACGAACGGCGCTGCGCCGCCGGTCCAGCGCAGAAGTGCAGTGCTCCCGTTACGCGCAATCGACATGCGGATTCCGTTCACCACGTTGATGACGACCGCATCGTAAGCGGTGGTGTGAACGCCGTTGCTGGCGCTGAGCATCAACGTGTAAGTGCCCGCCGCGGTGAAATTGACTGTCGTGTTGGTTTGCGCGGCGTTGGCGAACGCGGCGTTGGTGGGGCCGGAGTAAACGGACCAGCGCGTGGTGAGCGGCGCGGCATTGGTGTATTGGACGCTGCCGACGAGGTTCATAACCTCGCCGCGGTTCACGGTTTGATCCACGCCCGCGTTCACGACCGGCGCGCCGGCTGAGCGCGGGCCTTCGGTTTGCCCGGTGGTTTGAATGACTTCGAAGTGTCCGACGTTCAGGCTCTGTAGATTCTGGAACACATTGTTCGTCCAGCGCGAATCGGGAACGACGGAGATGGAAAAGAAATTTCCGTTGTCGGCCACGATGGCGCCGTACTTCTTCAACGCGTGCGCGACGGCCTTGTCGGCGATGGGCCAGTTGTCCGGAATCACAAAGCTCGATTTGAGGCGCAACCGTTCGCCCATGGCGGGCTTGTTGGGGTTCGTCGTGCTCGGCACGGAGGCGTGGTGCGTGGCGGGATAAATGTATGCGCGCCGCGTGCTCTTCACGATGAGCCGGATGGCGTGCTCGACCATGCCGCGCTGGCATTCGTCGTAACGCACCAGTCCGCCCAGCATCGAGAGGCCCGCGGCATCGGCGGAAGTCCAGTCGAGCGGGCGGAGCGCGTTGCTGTTCAGGTTCCACTTCGCGCCGTTCGCCGCCTGCCAGTTGCTCGAACTGCCGCTGACGTTGAGTTTCGCCTGCCAGGTTTCCCAGACGTTGCCCGTGCCGGGTTGAATGATAATCGAATGACGATCGCCGCCGTCATTGTCGATGTCGCGCTGCCAGTCGTAAAGGCTCAGGCTGCCGGTTTGCGTCGGCCAGCTTTCGATCGGCATGTTCGATGGAATCGGATACGGGCTGGGATCGGACTGGCTCGGATAAGTGACAAACGAAATGGGCAAGAGCGGCTGGTTGTCCGGCACCAGGACGAAGTTCATTTCCTGAAACGCACGGACGTTCGTACGGCTCGTGCCGCCGCTGGCGAGGTTGGTGGCAATGAGGTGAATCATGGCGGCCGAATTCCCGAGCACGGGCCGGCGCGAGATGTCTTCGTTCCACGCGTGGTCGCGCGGATAAACCTGAAGCGCGGAAATACCGGCGTCTGCTTGCGGTGTGTTAAAGAGAATCGCATTCGTGACGACGGGCATTGCGCCGAGGATGCGTCCTTCGTGATTGATGCGCTCCGCCGCGGAGAGCCCGCGAGCGAGCAAGGTCATCAGCAACATGGCACCGATACGAAACTCACGACGCGCCGACATAGATCCGTTTGCCAATGTATATCGGCGGGCCTGCAGTCTGAATTCACGGAGCAAGCGAAGTTTTTTGCGAGTGAAGCGCGCTCTTGAAATGCTGACGAGAGTCTTTTGACGTTCGCAAAGTTATTTAGGCTCAGTTCCCCACTCCGGACGATGCCGCGGAATCTCCGCTTTGAAATCGCCGAGGCTCGGCCAGATGAGCCGCGCGTCGAGATCGACTTCGGCGACCACGACCGTTCCCCATTTCTCCGCTTTCGTGATGGGCTGGCCGTCATGGTCGTAAACAGCGGTGAGCATCCAGCCGCGCGAGATGTCTTCGTAAGTGCTGCTGACGAGATAGACGTGGTTCTCGC
>JGI10216J12902_101734369_pt1 | contig 24860 bp, 16 predicted proteins | sample KanNatreferecore_FD_12902 | JGI IMG/M metagenome (IMG submission 12902)
CGCGGCTTCGAGAACATGTTGGAGTTCGTGCGGCTCTGTCATCGCGCTCGGGTGCGAATTGTCGTCGGCTCTCACTCAACTGTCCCGAAAGCCGGGCGCGGGTGGGCCTATCAGCGGGAATTGGAACTGCTCGCCGAATGCAGACTGACGCCGATGGAAGTCATCGCCGCAGCCACTCGTAACAATGCCGAGTTCTTCCGCGCCTCCGCCCGGATGGGAACCATCGAACCGGGCAAAATCGCAGACTTTGTGTTGCTCGACGGCGATCCTTTGAAGGATATCCACGCCATGCGCCGAGTCGCGCGAGTGATGTTGAACGGCCGCTGGCTCACTCCGCCCACCGGCGACAAGGAAGAATGAGATTCTTCTGGCGATATAGATGATTATTGGAGGCGAGGGTCGGAATCGAACCAAAAACGTCACTCTTCCGCCTGCAACTCACTCATTTCGAGCACCAAAATACACGTGATTTTAGAGGGCTACAAGCACGTCTTGCGGTCGCTCGTTTATTGCTCACTGAGTGCTCGCTTGCTGCTCTCGAACTACCCGTCCGGCGAAGATTTGGGTGAAGCTTTCGGTTCAAAACTTGCCGCAGGTGTGCGCAATTTGGCGGGGCTGCGCTGGTGCCCACGGGCGACGGAAATCTATCCGTCTTTCAGGAACGCAGGACGGCGCGTGAAAGCGCGACCATCAGGTCAGCGACACGTGAAATCCCGTCGTAACGAACGCCGTTCCATCGTTCGAAAATGCCAAGGAGTTCAGCGCCGAGGCTTCGTAACTCGTGGATTTGGAGTTTGGGTATCGTGCGTTAGTTCAATTACGCGTTGCGTTGAAAACTTAAGATGAGAGCACTTTATGTCTCTCGAGCAAGTGCTGGTTGCTGACCGGCAGTCTCTAAACGGCGATTACCGGCGTGCTCTCAGGAAGCGCTGCGTAACTCGACTGGGGTAGTGGCGCTGCCGCCAGGCTTCGATGCCGCCGAGCAGCGCCCGAACGCTTGCATCACCTAATCGAAGTGATGGCTCCTTTATTTTTATCTAAGAATTGTCGTGTAAGAACCGCTTTTCTGCCGCCAAAGCCTAAATGGCAATGCGTACTGTAACCTTTCGAAAGATCCAGCCCACTCCACGCCGCAACGCGGCCGTGGGGCGGCGCATTTCACTTGTTGACCCTACCGACACATTGTCTCAGCGCGATGGAAAGTCAGTTATGATGCCCATTTTCGAACTGAAGAAACACTCATTCGTTCTCTGGTATCCGTTGGCGAAGCACCCTGTACCGAGGCTGATCATCGGCCAATTCAAGGCGGGAAACCCGCCAACCCTCGCCAATGAGAGATCCTTCGACCTGGCATTAACAGCCCCGTACGCAGACGTCTGGACTGTAAACGCAGCCGATTGCGGGCTTCAGGATGGAGCCGTTTACCACTATTGGTTTGAGGTCACGGATACTCACTCGCTTAGCGCTGGTGCGCGGATTCGTGTCACTGATCCCACGGCATACACCGTCGACTGGCGACTGGTTTCATCCCCGCCTTCGAGCGCTTATACCGATGAAGATCTGGATCCCGCCTCGGTGATCAAATTTCAAGGCGGGCGATTGGTTCCATGCGATCCAGGCGGCGAGACGTTTGAGCCGGCTCCTGCCATTTCTGCGGACAAGGCTGTCTCCAATAACCGGATGGTCATCTATGAGCTGCCGACAAGTTGGAGCCGAATCAATGTGCACCAGGATCCGCAAATGGGCGTAGGCACGTTCCGAGATGTGATGGCGCTCGTGGATCCGGCGGCGGCGCCTGCCAACTTTACGGGGGTGAACGCTCTTCGTCCGGGCCGCAGTCATTTGCAGGAGCTGGGAGTGAATGCGCTGGAGCTTCTTCCCATTGCCGATAGCTGGGTAGAGCGTGAATGGGGCTACGCACCCAGCAACTATTTTGCTCCGGATCACAGTCTTGGATTTCCCACGGCCCATTCTTCCCCCACCGCCAACACCGACCTGGTCGAACTGGTTCGCCGTTGCCACGCCCACGGAGTCCGCTTCTTCATCGATGTGGTCATGGGTTTTGGCACGCGAGCGCCGATGGAGAATGTTAATTTTCCAGTTTTCCACATCATCCCGGCCCATGAGCCTCAAAATCCCGAGGCGTATGAGTCGAGCCGCTTTAACGACCTGCGCGACGATTGGGGCGGAAAGAACTGGCGCTACGCTTTGTTTAAGCAGACTTACAATCCGATCGACGGGCATAACACGGTTGTCGCTCCCGCGCGCCAATTTATGAAAGCCTATCTGTTACGCTGGCTGCACGACTTTGGCGTCGATGGCATCCGCGTCGATAGTGTCAATAATATTGCGAACTGGGACTTTATTCAGGAGTTCAAAGACCTGGCCAGGCAGGAATGGAAAGCCCAGGGAGGAACCGACGATCGGTTCCTGGTAATCGGCGAAGAGCTGGCTGTGCCCAAGCCCCTTCTCTACCAGAACCGCCTGGACGCATTATGGAATGAACCATTTCGGGAGATGGTTCGTTACGCGATCGAGGGAAAGAACTGGATTGATCACGAGCCGAGCTTTGAGTGGACGGTTCGCAAGATGATCGACTGCCGCCTCGTGGGTTTCGTCGATGGTGCTCAGGCGATCAATTACGTCGGCAGCCATGATGTGGGTAACTTTAGAGGCCGGCGACTCTATAACCAGCTCCAGCATGACGGAATCCATCAAACAGAGGAACGGATCAAGCTCGCCTTCGTTTGTCTCTTAACGGCCGTCGGAATTCCAATGATTTTTGCCGGGGACGAATTTGCGGACCAGCACGATTTGGGCATTGGGGATTCGCAGAAACAGTTAGACGCTGTAAACTTTGCGCGCATGGAAGAACCATGGCGGCGCCGTGTGTTTGACTACGTGGCTCGGTTGGTGAAGTTCCGGACCTCCTACCCGGCGCTCGCCATCAATGAGACTGATTTCATTCACGTCGATTTCAACGAGAACAAGCGGGTCGTGTGTTGGCGCCGTGGTGTGAGCGGCAGCGGCGAGCAGGTCGTCGTGGTGGCGAATTTCTCGGATTACGGGACGCCGCATGGGTGGAACCCGTCGGCAGAGTATCGCGTGCCCAATTGGCCGGGCACACCCCACGGCAAAAAATGGCGTGAGATTACGCAAGAGCGGGACGTTCCATGGGAATGGGTTGCCCGAGAACCACTCTTTCCGTGGGAAGCCAAGGTTTATGCGTTAGTAAACGTCTAGAATCAGGCCGTATGCGAGCCACCCATTCTGTTCCCTTGCGCCGTTACCTGTTTCATTTGCCCGTTGACGCGGGTTCCCGCACGGCGCTAAATGGCAAACACCCTATGTGCCCCGAGCTCAAGACACGCGAGTCGCTCTTGTCCCGGCTGCGCAAGACTGGTGAGGACGGCGATTGGCAAAGTTTTTACGATCAATACCGGCACGTAATTCTTTCCTTTTGTCGCAGGCAGGGGCTCGACGAATTTTCCGCCCATGACGTTTTGCAGGAAACAGTCATCTTGTTGATGCGCAAGCTTCCCGAATTTCGCTACGATCCAGCCCAAGGGAAATTCCGCAATTGGCTATTAAAGCTGGTGGCCCGCAAAATCAGCGATGCACGCAAACGCGCGCGCCGAGCCAGGCTGGTGTTCGTCGAGGAATCTTCTGGACAGATGCGGGAAGCTTGCAGCGATGAGGCAGGGGTTACCGAATCGGTGGAAAATGCCTGGAGACAAGCGCTGATGGAAGAAGCCTTGCGACGCATCAAGTCCGATCCGAGAACCCGGCCGGAAACATTCCTCATCTTCCAAAATTACGTGCTCAACGGGGCTTCAGTTTCGGAGGTGGCGCGCACCTTCGAGGTTGAAGAAAACGTGGTTTACCAAATCAAGAATCGAATGCTGCGGCGTCTGACCGCCGAAGTGGAGATGCTCGAAGAAAATCGCCATCGCACGGTCCCCAACTATGGAAGGCAAAATTGACACGGACCTGATCGCGGCTTTCGAGACTATTGCGGGAACGAAAAGCGACGAGGACACTTTGCGCGCGGACCTCGAAGCGCTGGCTAAACTCCTGGATGAAGTGCCGGCTAAACTGGACGCACCCTCCCTGGTGTTTCGTGGCCGCGATGGCGCCGTCCGCGTCGTTCCGGTTGGCGAAGAACTATCGTGCGGACGAGGTGTCGGTTGCCAGCTGCGGTTTCCCGAGCTGCGGGAAATCAGCCGTAGACACTTCACGGTGGTGAAAGAAGAGAACATCTATTGGCTGCGGGACCAGGGTTCGTTCAACGGCACTAAAATTCGCGGCCGACCCGTCAAGAACCATGAACTTCGCAACGGTGATTTGATCAACGCGGCGGGAATCATTTTCGGATTTGTGAGGGAGTAAAATGACATTTCAACCTTCTTCATCCATGAATGACATCTCACTTCGCTACCATAGCGGGTTTACAGACGAACAGAAAGCGGAGCTGCGAGCGGCGTCCACGCGGCGATTTCTGCCCATGGAATATTCCCACGCTTCCGCTGAGATATTCGAGATCAAGTTCAGAACCGATGCCTATGCGCCGAACCATATCGTCACCCTCCGCACGGAAGTCGACGGATGGCAGCGGGACATTCACGGGCTTTATCATGGCGGCGCATGGATATTCGTCCTGCCCAAAGCCGAATATGACAAGCGCTTTGCCTTTAAGTTTTACCTGGATGGAACAACCTGGATGGAGGGCGGGAACCTGGTCACAGATAAATTCGATGGACTGGATTTTACCGAGCAGCAAGTAAAGTTCGGATCGGTTAGCCCTCGCCATTCGCTTCCTTATGATGGATTGCGTGTGCGCGAGGACGGCGCCCAACAAGCTCTTGTTCGCAACTGTTACCATGAAGATCGCGAGTTCGATGTGATCGTGATTGGATCCGGCATGGGTGGCGGCATCCTCGCAGATGCGCTGACCGACCGTGATCCGGGGGTTGAAACCCTTGTCCTGGACATTGGCTGCCTGGATTTTGCCACTCATATCTACAACATGCCTGGCAACGCGCCGGAACTCGACGGCCGACACCAGGTTCGCGGTTGGCTAAAGCCCTCAGGCGTGCACATGGGATTTGACGGCGGCGTGCACATGAACCTGGGCGGACGCTCCGTCTTCTGGTCCGGAGTCATTCCGAAAATGCGCGACTGGGAATTGCAGCACTGGCCGAAGGAGATTGCGGATTACCTGCGCGACGACGGATATGCCAGGGCCGAAAAGCTCATGCGGAAACATGTAAACCTGGGTGAGTATCAACAGAAGCTGATAGGGGAGCTCCAGGATGAGTTTGGCGATTCGTTTGAAATCACAAACACGCCGCGCGCGTGCCATCAACCCGAATTTAGCGACAATGGTTCTCCGCCCAAAAGTTTCATCAGCCAAAGCACCGGTACCTTCTCGACGGCGGAACTTTTGGTCGATTCGCTTTCCTATAACGGCAAAGGGGGCGGTCAACACCTGTATGTCAATCTGAACCACAGGGTCATCGAGCTCCGCCGCGAGGGTAACCGGATCGTTGAAGTCATTTGCGAGGACCTGGTGGGGAACAAGCTCAGAACTTATCGCGCCAAACGGTATGTGTTGGCGGCCGGTTCAATGGAAAGTGTTCGCATCGCCTTGCAGAGTGGCTTGGAGCAGGACCATCCCAAAATTGGAAAGGGTTTCACCGATCACCCTGCTTATTTCGTCGGTTATGACCGTAATAACCCGATTTATCTGAAAAACTCCAGCCCCTGGGCCGGCCCGGGCACTCACGCCCGAATTTTCTTTTATCCGGCGACGGAGAACGGATATGAGGGAGCGTTCTTTAACGTCGAGATCGTAATCAACAGCCGATACTGGCGCGAACGCCATGCGGATGACGATATCCTGGAAGAGCGTGTTAACATGCCCCGCACGACGATTGATTTTAAGATCAGCTTTGACGCCGCGCTCGATGATAGGAATTACATCGAACTTGACAGGAGCGGAGGGAGCAACGGTCGCAACAAAAAGCTGAAAACGTATGTCAAACGTGTGGACGAAAATCCGGAATTCCGGGGAATCATCGAAAGACTTTCCAGGCGGCTCGTTCAATTTTTCGAAGGCCCGGAGGACTTTGTTTTTGGGCAGTATGGGGGTTGGGGCGCCGATGGCACACCGCATCACGCCGGCGGCAGCATGCGCATGGGCGTCTCCAGCGATCGCGAGCAATGTGTCGTGGACCCCAACTTGAAATTTTTGAACATTGAAAATCTGTATGCCTGCGACGTTTCGGTCTTTCCCCGCATACCCGCGGCTAATCCAGCCCTTACCCTGGCTGCTCTGGCCTTGCGGCTATCGGGCCATTTGGCCAAAGAAGTCGGTAAATAGCTAAGTGAATAGCAGCGCTGACCAATCAAACGACAGCCAGGTGTCGCTGACTCCGCAGGCGGCGGCCTTGCTGCGCCTGATGCCCAGGGAAGTCACCAACGGGCGCCGATACGAAATTGGCCGCATCGTCAACCAAGGGGGGATGGGCGCAATCCTCGAGGCCCGCCAAAGCGGCATTCAGCGAACGGTGGCCATGAAAGTAATGCTGGGCGAGGCCTCCGAGGAAACGATGGCCCGCTTTATCGAGGAGGCGCGCATTACCGGCCAGTTGGAGCATCCCAATATTGTACCCGTGCACGAAATCGGCGTCGACGAGCAGCAACAACTCTTCTACACGATGAAGTTCGTTAACGGCGAGGCATTGCATGACACTTTGGTCCGTGTGAAGAAACGCGAACCCGAAGCGCTGCGGCTTTTTTCCCTGGCAGAATTGCTCAACGTTTTTCAAAAGGTCTGCGACGCTGTGGCCTTCGCGCATTCCCGGGGCGTGATTCATCGCGACCTGAAGCCGGGCAATGTGATGATCGGCGAGTTTGGCGAAGCCCTCGTCGTCGATTGGGGCCTGGCAAAGCAACTCTCCGATGCGTCCGAAGACAGAAAGCCGTCGTCCGACGCGGGAGGCCATTGTCGCGGGCCGCAGACATTGAATGGCAGTCTGATAGGAACTCCCAGCTTCATGTCGCCTGAACAGGCACGGGGTGATCCTTCCAAAGTGGACCAGCGGAGCGACATTTATTCGCTCGGTGCGATCCTGCATACGCTGCTTTACCTCGCTCCGCCAGTCGCCGGCAAAGATGTCACTGAAATCCTCGGGAATGTCCAGGCCGGGCGCGTGGAGCCGCCCGCGGAAGATCTGCCTCACGTGCCGGGAGGGCGGGTGCCGGAATCGCTGCAGGCCGTTGCCCGCAAGGCCATAGCTCTCAAACCCGAAGACCGTTATCAGACGGTCGCGGAGCTGCAAGCCGAGGTCACGGCGTATCAACACGGCTTCGCGACGCGCGCCGAAAATGCGACGCTTTGGAAGCAGGTTACGCTGGCTCTGCACCGTTACAAAAGCGAAGCGGCGCTCGCCGCGTGCGCTTTACTGATCCTGGGCGCCCTGGCCGCATTTTCATTCGCGAAAGTGACCGGTGAACGCAACCGGGCCGAGGCGGCTTTGAACGAGCTCCGTGGCGCCGCACCGGCCTTTCTTACACAGGCCCGCGCTTACGCGCTCACTGAGCAATTCCCACAGGCGCTCGAGCGGCTCGATTACGCGTTGAAGCTGCGTCCCAACGATCCCGAATACTTGCTGGCCAAAGCCAACCTCTTGCAGGCCTGTCTGCAGTTCGACGATGCGGCTCGGGTCTACCGGGTTGTGGAAGGCCCGGCACGCCCTTCGGCGCGGGCCAACGCGGAATTGAGCGATCGTCTTGCGGTGGAGAAAAAACAAGCTGGCACTCTCTCCAGGGAAAGCCTCGCGGAGCTTTTCGAGGTGATGGTCAAAGAACAACGGCCTGCCTCCGAGTTAATGCCGCTGGCTCGCCTGCTTGGGCGCGAGCGCGAACTGGCGCTGCAATATTGGAGTCAGCGCCTGCGCCAATTGCAGTTCTCGCTCGATCCTCCCATTGAAAAGCGCCTCACCGCGCGCCCCGACGGCCTGCTCAGATTGGACCTGAGCGCCACGGCCATTTCGGATTTGCGCGACCTCTCTGGCATGCCGGTGGGGGAATTGGATTTGGCTCATTGTGTCGGTGTGTCCGATTTAACGCCTCTCCAACACGCGCCCTTGATCAAGCTGGATATCTCCCACACTTCGGTGATAGACCTGTCTCCCCTGCGCCGCCGCCCGTTGCGAAGCCTTTCTATTCGTGGTTGCGCCATAAACAATATTCACGCCCTCAGTGAGGTGCCGCTGCTGTTCCTCGACGCTTCGCAGACCGAAATCACAGATTTTTCGCCCCTGGCGAAAGCCCAGCTCGAAAATCTGATGCTCGAAGGCTGTCAAGTCGCTGACTTAACTTTCCTCAAAGGGCTGCCCTTGAAGTTGTTGCGCCTGGACAAGGCTTCGGTCGCCGGCGGCTTTTCAGCCCTGACCACCCTTCCCAATTTGGAAACTTTGATCCTTCCCCAAAATTGGTTGCAATTGCCGGCCGAAGAAATCGCCAGCATTCGCAGCTTGGCTGGATGCGCCAACCTCCAGCGCATTTCTGACCGTCCGATGGGTCGCACCATCCAAACGGTGGAAAAGGCCGACAGGTTTTGGAGAGAATGGAGCCCTGACCTGGTTTGGATCGAAGGGCTGCTTCGCGCGGGCGCCCGGCCAAAACTGAGCAAATTGACCGACCAAACGTGGCAAATTGATCTTCATGATGGACCCACCGATGACATCTCTGCGCTCGCCGGCGTCCGGGTTGCTCACCTGGATATCTCGACTACCCTGGTGAAAGATTTGAGTCCCCTGGCGGGAGCCCCGTTAACTTACCTCGATTTGCGCAATACCCTCGTCGACAGCCTTGAACCCCTCCGTGGAATGCCTTTGCGCACTCTATATCTATATAAGACAAGAGTGAGCGACTTCTCGCCTCTCTCGGCAATGCGTGAGTTGGAACTTCTCGATGTATCTGTGACCGCTTTCTCCGACCTCTCGATTCTAAATGCGCCCGGCCTGGTCGAACTTCGCATCGGTTCCTCGCTTATCACGGATCTCGCACCGCTCTCTCGCTTCCCGCTGCAAAAGCTCCATTGTGACAGCATCAAGGTAAAGTCGCTCGCGCCATTGCTGAACGTCCCCACCTTGGCCTGGCTTGTCCCGCCGAAGCATGTCCCGGATGTTATACTTCTGCGCGCTCTTCCGAATCTGAAACTGATATCCTATGACTGGCATCCGGGTAGCCAGCCCACCATGTCTCCAGAAAAGTTTTGGCAGAGCCCGGAGGTCGTGGCCTTGGACCGCAGTCGTTCTGATCGCTCATCAGGTTCACGCTAGCCTCGAAAAGTTCCGCATCTGCGCGTAAGAAGTTTCTTTGGCCGGCCAAGGGTTGGTACATGCTCACTCATTGGTTTTTCACTTCAGGGGAGCCAGGCCCTCGCGCCACGTTCTTCGTCCCTAGCGCCCGGCTTTTTGCATCAGAATCTCTGGAGTTACAGACAACACACCCGGCAAAGACTGGATGTAACCCATGTCCCTTAACGCCTGCAACGTTTCCTTGCGCTCAACGGCGACGATGGATTGTTCTCCAGCCTGTAATACGTGAAGGCGAAGACCTCTTCCTTCAAGCTGCTTGCGCACGTTTGGAAGTTCGGCCCCGGCAATCACAGCAGTTATCCGTCCGCTGGCCACACCCAGCGTCGCAGTCGCGCCGAACTGATAGACCCCAATGGGCAGACCCCGTGTCGGACCGGCCGCTGCGGCAATCTTCACGGCTTTGCCGTTTATGGGGATCGTGTCGTGCTCTGACTCGCTCTCCACGGCAGCGAGATCTTCTCGAAGTCGCCAGACGCCCCCACCGGTTTGGAGTTCTTTTGGTGGTCTCGAATTCACGCTCAATTTCGGCTTCCTAAATCAATCTACACCCAGGTTATGCGGAAAATCAAAGTACGGTTCGGCGGCAAAGACAGCAAGAGGATCTGGACCCTGGAAGAAGCGCCGACGCTGCTGGCCGTGCGCACGCGCTTGCGCAAACCGATGGCGCGCGTGCATTTTCACACCCCGTCCAACGGCAAATTGCTCCGGCGTCCTCGCGTCCTCGCCATTCCCTACGCTGGTGTCGAGGTGTATGAAACGGCGAGCCAGAAAACGCGGAACGAATTCCGCAAGTCACTCCCGCCGGAACCCGAGGTTCAATTCGCTGGCCGCGTTTTACGCACAGCCGACTCCGGCATCCCGGTCTTGTACACAGAAAACCTTTTCGTGAAGTTCGACGCTGGCTCCCTTGATTCCGTCTGCAAAACCATTCTGGAAAAGTATGGCCTTGAGATCGCCAAAAAACTCGATTTCGCCGAGAGCGCCTACTTCGTCAAAAGCGCGGAAGGAACCGGCCTGAGGGTTTTTGAGATTGCGGAGCAATTGCTCGCCGAAAAGAAAGTCGAGTTGTGCCACCCGGAGCTTGTCACTGAAAAATCCTTCCGCGTCGTTCATTCCAATCAATGGCACCTGAAACGTTGCGTCATCAACGGGCATACCATCGACCAGCATGCGTCCGTGGAGGCTGCCTGGGAGAAAAGCCGCGGCGCGGGAATTAGAATCGCCGTCATCGACGACGGTATGGACATGGACCATCAGGAATTTGATCAGCCTGGAAAAATTGTCGCGCCGTATGACGCGACCCTGGACAGCGACGATCCCAGTCCGGGCGACCGGGACCATCACGGCACGGCCTGCGCGGGCGTCGCCTGTGCCAGCGGCATAGGTTCGCCTGGGGCCTGCGGCGTCGCCCCGGAGGCCGCTCTAATTCCCATCCGGCATGTGAGCGCGCTCGGCTCCATCCAGGAAGCCCAGGCCTTCTACCACGCAGCCAATAACGGCGCCGATGTGATTTCCTGCAGTTGGGGACCGGTCGATGGTGATTGGTGGGATCCAACGGACCCTCGCCACAAAGCTGTAACTCCGCTTCCGGATTCCACCCGCCTGGCCATTGATTATTGCATCCAAAAGGGGCGCCAGGGCAAAGGCTGCGTGATCACATGGGCGGCGGGCAACGGCAATGAAAGCGCGGACAATGATGGTTACGCGAAATACGACAAAGTCATAGCGGTCGCCGCGTGCAATGACATCGGACAGAAGAGCAATTACAGCGACTCAGGCGATTGCGTTTGGTGCGCCTTCCCCAGCAGCCAGCTCGGAAGCGGCTTAACCACCGGCATTTGGACCACGGACCGGACCGGCAAAGTCGGATACAACCGCGGGCAGGCCGCTCTCGGCGATCCAGCCGGCAATTACACCAATGATTTTGGGGGCACGTCGAGCGCGTGCCCGGGCGTGGCTGGGGTCGCCGCGCTTATTCTATCAGCTAACCCGGACCTCCGCTGGGACCAGGTCAAACAGATCCTTGCGGAAACGGCCGACAAGATCGATCCCGCTAATGGCGACTACGATCAAGGCCGCAGCCCGTACTTTGGCTTCGGCCGCGTGAACGCGCGCAAAGCTGTCGAGGAAGCAATCAAGTCGGGTGGTTCACCGCGGGACGCCAAAGCGCCAGCCGCTTTCGAACGTCCGAGCTACTCTCCAAAGCCATCCGCGATTCGCTCAGGGACGCCCGAACAGCTTGCCTTGGATTACCTCAAACTTCAGGCCCAGTTGGCCAGGAACTTTTCGCGCCTGATGGACGCTATTTCAACTGGCGCAGGGAAAGAGAAACTGAATTTCGAAACATCGCCGGCTGCCTTGAGTCTCACCACCACGGAACGCGGTCCCGATCTTGAGGATGCTGTAATCCGAGCGCTCAATGACACCACGGATGTTCCATTTGGTCCGAACAGCTCCCTTTCCGCGGACCTTGGCGTTAATACCAACGGACGATGGGAAGCTTTGGCCAACACGATCCGCGATTACCTGCCGCAGTTTGGTCTCAGCGGTCGTGCGCTCCGCCAGAAGATGGGGCCGCCGCGAGGCGATACAGTTTCCAGGCTGATCGGCATCGTCAGTTCCGAAGTGGGCCAGTAACCCCTGAATGACTAATGCAACTTAGACCTGCGTTTATTGTCGCCGCCCTGAGCTTCGTCACAGATTGGTGCGCCCAATCTGCAGAGCTGAATTGGCAAGACTTCGACAAAGATAAAAGCGGCAAACTGGAATGGGGAACTGACGGGCGCCTGGGCGAAGCGGACATTTATCTCCTGCACAAAACACAACCAACGTTTGTGGCGATGGACGCCGATCGAAATGGAATCATTGATCCGGCGGAACAAAAAGCAGCCGCGGATAAATTCAACCGGACCGCCCCCGAGTTGGCTCGAAGCAACCGCAAGTTCGCGACGAATAATGCTTTCGCTTTGGGAATTCCAATGGACGAAGACCTCACGGGCGCGCAAGCAGATCAGTTGCTGCGAGAACCGGGCGCGCGCCCAAAATATACTCCAAATTGGTTCCGCCTTCGCGGAAAGGTTTCCGAATTTGGTAAAGCGCCGGCTGGCGGGGTCATCGATAACATCAATCCAGCAATTTTCTCCTGGGGCCGAAATTACGCGAGTGATACAGAGACATGGAACGGCCGCGGCGCTATCGGGGGCTTTTGGGAAACAAGCCGCGCCGATTTTGCCCTGGGCGTCGATTTTGACCGGTCGGATACGGATGAACCAGGAAAGAAAGACACCGACGCTCTTATCTTTCGCGGCCTGGCAAGTGGTGAACCAGGGGGGTGGAACAAGTGCGGGATGAAAGCCCTCACATTTCGAGGCGGTCTCGATTACGGGACGACGTTCGATTTCGACGCTGGCATACTTGGCGCCGGCCTTGAGATTGAACCCGTTTGGAGAATGAAAGCGTTCCGGGGAATTCAATTGCTCTTTGGCAAGCACAAGGGACGAAACACCCTCAACTCCCCATGCTTTAGTTTGAACAACTACCTTCGGATCGAAGGGGGTGGAACGGTGGACGATTCATTAGAATCCGTACCTGCCGACGACAGATACCTAAGAATAGGACCGCAGGTTGAACTGGCTTTTTGGCCGGCCGGGACTGATTTTCCAATCTCGCTGACCAGCTCCTACGGCTACTACCTGGAGCTTATCACAGGGGGAAACGATTACCGGAATTTCCGAGGGGGCATTGATTGGAGACTCGATCAAATCGGCCACTTCTCACTTAGGCTGGAATATGTCGATGGAGTCACCCCGCTCTTTCTGCAAAGGCAAAAAGGTCTTTCGGTCGCGTTAAGCAGTCGTTTCTAACCATGGGCCAAATCAAAACACTATGAAAACACTCCCTGCCGCTTCCATCGCCGCTTCGATCCTGCTTATTACTGGATGTTTGAAACCAAAGGTTACCAGTCCGAACACCGCCACCGGCACCGTTGCCCAACCATTCGACTACCAAATCACCGCCACGCGAAATCCAAGATCGTTTAGTGCGGCGGTTCCGCCACCCCGCGGATTGACCGCCGACGCAGCCTCCGGGAAAATTAGTGGCTCGCCGCAGGAGGCCGGGACTTTCAATGTGCGCCTTACGGCCCGGAACTCCGCCGGGGAAGGTCACCGTGATCTTCGGCTAACCGTCAATCCCGCCGAGTCCGGCGACCCGATACCTGGAGAGCCTCACCCGGTCGTCACGCAAAAGGAATTGTTTATTACCTCGCCGCAGGTTTTGAATTCGCCGCGAGCCAGTGTCGGGGGTTCCTGGCACATTCGCGCTGCACTCCAGCGCATCGCCGGGCCGGGACGCGACGTCGAAACGTTTGCGCAGCAATGGTTCGACACCTGGAAAGACAACGACTCCCTGCCAGGTGTCGATGACACTTTTTCAAAGCGCCGGTGGGTCGCGGAGGCGTTGGGCGCCGCATGGCGCGATAACCGCATTCGCCTCATCGCCATCGTCAACCGCATTGACCTCGCTCGCTTTCCCGAAAATGACAGAACGCGCGAACCTGAAACGTTGGGCGAAGGGCGCTTCGTCTACGAGGTCCTCGACGCGAATCGTCAGTCGCTGCCCTTCACCCTCATATTTGAGTATAAATTGCCGATGGAGGGCGGTCCCCGCGAATCGTTGCGCACCTGGGCAACGCGCTGGCACAGGTTGGGTGAAGGCCGTCTTGGGGCGCCGGACGCATTTCCCGAAGAGTACTTGGGCGAACTGGAGGCCGCTACGGATCGTTACTCGGCGCATGGCAATCTCAATCAGATTCGTTCCAATGAATTCCTCCCGCCGCCAACCGGCGCACCTCAATGGGAATTGCGCGAGTTTAGATTTGATGGAGGGCAAGGACGCCTCCTTCAGACTCCGGTACTCTTGACGCCGGCCTTTGAACTGAACGGCACGCCTCAACTCGCCGCCTTCCTCAATCCGCTGCGCCAACAAATACTGGACGGCCAGCGCATCGATTTTCCGCGGCAGGTTCTCGCTGCCGTCGCACCTGTGCCAACTCCCAATTTCGCCTGGACAGCTCCGCAAACGGACGCACGAGCCACGTTCATTACCTCCTTCAACTCCTGCAATGGATGCCACGCAGGCAGTACCGGCACGCCTTTTCAGCACATTGGTCAGCGGGCCCCGAACCTGTCCCGCTTCCTGGCCGGCGCCATTACGTTGGGGCATCCGCTGCCGCCCGAGAGCAACACCGACACCCAGCACAACGAGATGGAGGATCGGCGCGACCTACTGAGCCTTTTCGGAGGGGATGTCCCCGTTTCGCGGCGGGCTCTCCTCACGACCGCGCGGACGTCTGAACTCCTGAAAGAGCGCAGAAATCGCCCGCACTGATTTGTAACCCCAACACGTTCCTGCGATGCCAACTTCAACTAAACCAGCCGAAGGCGACTTCGCCGCCGGCTTAGTACGCGCCGGCCTGGCCGTCGTCGCCCTGTTCAGCCTGGTCTTAGCCGCGGTGGACGCCTTCGGCAAATCCCTCGGTGACAAGACTCCCGCGTTGCTCGTCATCGCAGTCGTCGCCCTGGTAATCGACCGAATTACCAAATTCAAAGGCTTCGGGGTGGAATTCGAACGCCAGGTTCAGGAACTGAAGGAGGAAGTGGAGGGCATGGGGGAAGCTGTCGGCGTGCTTGAAAAGAATGTTGGGCCAGGGAGCAAAAACTCTTCAGGCCCGCCGGCGGCCGTCCCAGCCATGCAGAAGAGCAGCGCTGCTCCGGTTGTCGCCGACGATCCAAACAAGGGGCAGTTCGGCGGTTCGCCCAGGGCCAATGGCCGAGAGTTGTCGGCCACCATTCGCCCGATTGCCGGCGCGAAAAGTTCACTCTGCAAAGTAAAGATTTGCGTCAAATCGCTCGATCCAACACGCCCGCTCACCGGTCACGTAAGGTTCCATCTTCATCCCTCTTTCGGAATGTGGTCATCCTATGATGTCAACGTCAATCCGAAGGGGGTGGCCGAAGACGAAATCGAGTCATTCGGCGCCTTCACGATTGGCGTCGAGGCAGACAACCACCAGTCGAAATTGGAACTCGACTTGATGACAGTCAAAGGAGGGACCGAACGCTTTTACCAGGAATGATTGAGACCCCGCAACAGCACTCCAACAACCAGCCATGATGCTATGAAGAGTAAATACGAAACCACGAAACCAGTCCCGGGCGAGCATGAGTTGCTCGCCTTACGCCCAACCGAGGAAATGATCGATACTACCGAGCCGCAAGTTCACCGCTTGGGCAAGGGAATCATTTGCGCGACCGAGGACCGCGCACGAAAGAGATCTCGCCTCGAACTTGTCCTCGACGCCACCGAGGGCTTTATCCCGCTCTGGGCGGAAAACCTTGTTCTTCGATGGCGATTTAACGCGGCCTCTTTGGCGATCTTCGAGCAATCCGAAGCCATCAAGACCACGGTCAGGGATTTGCTGGGCAAGGCCATTTCGGCCTGGGGCGATGCCGTGCCGATTCGCTTCACGGAAGAGCCGGACAACGCCGACTTCGAGATGGTCGTCGAGCAGAACGATAGCTGCACGCCTCAGGGGTGCACCCTGGCTCAAGCCTTTTTTCCTGATGCGGGACGGCATCAGTTATTCGTCTTTCCCAAGATGTTCGGGCAGAGCAAGAAAGAGCAGGTGGACACGCTGGCGCATGAAATCGGGCATGTCTTTGGCCTGCGGCACTTCTTCGCTCCCGAACTCGAAACTCCGTGGCCAAGTGTAATTTTTGGAGAACACAAGCCCTTCTCGATCATGAATTACGGAGCGAACAGCGAACTCACCGATGTCGACCGGGGAGATCTGAAAAAGCTCTATGAAAGCGCCTGGAGCGGGAAACTCACGAAGATCAATGGCACCCCGATCAAGCTGGTTCGGCCCTATCACTATCTGCACACATGAGGGCATGCCGAAGTTTCTTGAAAGATCAATCGGCAGCCAACCGTATTAAGGATCGAACTTCTGTGCATAACTCAGAACGAAAATCTGGTGGCCACCGTTCATCGTGCGACCGAAGCCGTAACCAATTGTTCTTAGCTATATGAACCCAACTGGCATTCGTCGATTTTTTCCGGCACTTCCACCCGAGGTCGAGCTTGAAGCGGCCAACGCTCGCCCGGAGGACTATGACGACCGTGATGGATACGATTCCAGGTTCCTTGGGAATCATCCGGACTTTGAATTGCCGTTGCCACTCCTGGCGAATCAGGACGATCTCGTGCGCGTGAACCGCGCCAAACCGGGGCGTCCATTCGAATTATGTTATCGCCATTTCAGCGTCGCAATGAGCCAAAGCCGCCGTCTGTGCTGTATTACCGGAGTGAACATTGCAGGCGACCAGCCGTTTTTTCATCCGAAGCGACCCGGATGGAAAACAGATCCCCGCGTCCCGACTTCGGTCCAGGTGGATGGAAAGTCTTTCTATGTCCCCACGTCTTTTGATCGCGGCCACATGGTCCGGCGTCTCGATCCGGTTTGGGGTGACGAGGGAAATGCACTTCAGGCGAACGCCGACACCCACCATTACACGAATTCCTGTCCGCAGGTGCATTCCTTTAACGACGTGACGTGGGGCGATCTGGAAGATTGGATTCTGTCCCAGGAACAGACCCGCGAAAGCAGGGGTTCAGTTTTCACGGGACCTATTTTCCAAGACTCCGATCCGACTCATCGGGGCGTGAAGGTCCCGGAACAGTTCTACAAAGTAGTGGTCGTCGTCGACGACGCCTTGAACCAACTGAGTGCAACGGCGTTCCGCCAAAGTCAAGCGGACGTCATGCCCACGCCCGAACGGATCACCCCGGAGGCGCCATTTGATCCGGGCCGCTTCGTCGTTGACCAAATTACCCTTGGGGATCTCGAGCACATGACGGGACTGGACTTCGGACGATTGAAGCCGTTCGACGTCTTGTCCGCTCACCCGATTCCTGAATCGGCAGGTCTCGCCGGGCCAATTCGCATTCCACTTGTCAGCGTTCGCGATGCGGTCCTGTGGGCTCCATGATCATAAGAAGACCGCTCTCCATATGAATGCAAAGCAGCGTCGGCTTGCGGAATACGCACGCCACGTCCTGGGCGCGACGCCCCAATCTGGCGAGCGGGCCGTGAGAGAATTGCCGGGCGCGATTGCTGAGACAGCCGCGGGCGCTCTGGAAAGCGCCGTTAACGACCTGGCTTTTACCCCCGGGCAGGAAACGGCTTTGGAGGCAATTGTCCTGCCGAAACTCCGGCCAGCGGCGTTCATCCAACGCGGGGAGTTTCCGGATTTGCCGGAGCCCTGGCAGGGACTGGGCACCTTTCGCGAGGAATTAAAGCCGGTCATCGAGGCAATAGGCCGAGTGGAGGTGCTTGGCGCTGGAGTTCCCTATGGCGGAACAGCCTTCCTCTGCGGGCCCCAGCTCATGCTGACCAATCGCCACGTAGCAGAGCTTTTCACCTACGGCGTCGGAGGGCCGAGTCGCTTGCGGTACATCGCGAGCCGGCCCTCGCGGGTTGAGACGGGGCACGAGCATGGCGTGATGCCGGTGGCGGGACTGATGTTCAAAGTGGTCAAGCCGCTCATGGTGCATCCGCACTGGGATGCGGCGCTTTTATGGGTCGAATTTGAAGACGATTCGGCCTCGGCGCCGAAAGCCCTGACCTTGCGCGCCAGCCAACTCGACCCATCCGAATTCCACGATCGGGACATGGTTGTGATCGGATATCCATATTGGTCGGAGAATCACGATCCGGTGTTAATCAAGGAGGTGTTCAACAACGTATATGGCGTCAAGCGTTTGCAGCCGGGCAGGCTCATGCGCTATGAAACGATCGACTCTTTCAGCCATCCTGTTGAGGCATTGTTGCACGATGCCTCCACTCTGGGCGGGAATTCCGGTTCGGCGGTGATCGATGTCGAAACGCAGCAGGTCGTTGCTCTCCACTTCGCCGGCACGTACCTGAAGGCGAACTACTGCGTGCCCATGTGGGAACTGGCCCGAGACCCGCGGGTTGTGGACGCCGGAGTGAATTTTGCGCCACCGCCGGCCGCGCCACAGCCACGAACAACCGAGGAAGGCGGCCCAATTTGGCTCACGGCGTGGAAAGGTCGGGAGGAACTGCCGGCCACCGCTGTAAACCCAGGCGAACCACCTGCTCCTGACCTCGCAATCAAGCCCGAGGCGTTGCTGGCGGCCGACGCGGCACTGATCGATCCCGGGTGGTTCGAGCGCTATACCGATGAAGAGCTGCGGCGCCTGTATCAGCGTGATCCGGAGCACTTCCGCCGATTGCTCGCCAGCAGTTTTTCGCAGGAAGAAGCGCAGGAGATTTACGACGTTGTCCTGTTTGACGCCTCGGTCGAGGGCATAGTGGAGCGCATCCCGGACCCAACCCTGCCTGAAATCGTCCTGCTCCCTGGCATTATGGGGAGCCACCTTTACGGCGGCAGCATCTGGGGGCGCGCGTGGCTAAACCTGCTCACTCTGCCGTTTACTAACCTGCTCACCGTCCTGGGGCTTGACCCGAATGGCAACGACCCGAACGGACTGTCTCCAGACGGATACATCGAAATGGCCTATGCCAGGGCCGCCCGCACCTGGCGCCGGCAAGGGTTTAGGGTTCACTCGTTTTCTTATGATTGGCGCAAACCGCTGGCTCAAGCTGCACGGCGGCTCGACTCATTCCTGCGGGAGCGGCGACGCGCCAGGCCGGAAGCGCGATTTGCATTGGTGTGCCATAGCATGGGATCACTCGTCTCCGCACTATATGCGAGAGATGTAGCGGATTGGCGGGATTTCGTCGATAAAGCTGTGCTTTGCGGAGGGCCACTGGGCGGCAGCTTCGCCATCATGGAGATGCTTTCCGGGGAATGGCCCTTCGTGCGAAAGCTTGAAGCCATTTCGCAAGACACCAGCCTCAGTGAAATGCGCCAAATGGGCGCGAGCTTTCCCGGAGCTTTGGAGATGCTGCCGCATCCGGCGATCTTCTCCAGGCCCACGGCGGATGTCGAACGACTCTACCGACCGGAATCGTACGCTTCGTTCGCGCGGCCCGGGGCGGATTGGCTCCGGGCCAGCCGGCGACTCAAGGATGATTTGCGCGAGTCCCCTCTGCTTGGCCGTGCCACGTGCCTCGTCTGCGTCGATCGCCGCACGGCCGGCACGTTTATCCTTGTCGAGGGGGAAGTCCGCCACAGCGAGGAAAGCGTTCGCGGTGACGCGACCGTCCCCGCGGCGAGTTCCCTTGTTGACGGAGTGCCGGCTTACCGCGTCGATTTTGAGCATGGCGACCTGCTGCAGGATCCCAAAGTGCTGGATGCTGTTCCGCGGATTTTGCGGAGCCTGCGTGTGCCGCTCCCGATAGTGACACGCGAGGTTCTGAATGAGCCATTGCTCGAAGCCCCGAGTCCCTCCCTTGAAGCACTGACTCTAAAATGGCAGGCCGAAGCGGTTTTGATTCGCGAGCGCATGCGGATGGGCATCGCCACGGCGGAGGACGTTCGCTGGATATTCAGAACGAAATGAATGGGAAGGCCATCTCGTGACCCTGGCAAAACTACTCGAAGACACCGGTCAAGTGCTGGCTGATCATGACGAAGCCAGGGAGCATTTGCATTCTGCGGGGGCAGCCACCGTGCCAGGTGACGGCATCATGTTTGGGGTGCTGGGCGCGCCGGGCCACCCCGCGACCGTTCGTCTGGCCAGCCTGCCTGGTCCGTCACACCGCGAACTGCTGGAGAAGTTCGCCAAATCCGGTTCCGAGAGAAGGAGCGAAATCCTTTCTAAAGAAACCATTAAACTCTTCAGTATCGTCTTCGCTCAGTATCGCCCCGGCCCCGCGTTTCTGGCGGGACACAAGCTCGCGCCTGACGCGTTGGGCGCGAAAATTACACCCGGAGGCGTGACATGGCAGGCCTACCTGACGTCTCTCGACCCGGCGCACAGTGATCGCTTCGGAGGTCGTGTGGCCAGTCTGGCCCGCCAATGCCCACGGCTCGACAAAAACAATGGTGGGCCAACGGGATCCAGCTTCGTCCTGGAGGACGGCTCGATCTTGACGGCCCGCCATGTCGTGGAAAACCCTGGCTGGCTTTTTGGGCGCCCGGCCAGTTCCGGCTGGGTTCGATACAATCAAATCAACGCTGCCGGGCTGCCGCCGGAGGCAAATGTTTCTGCCACCCGTCACCGTAGCCAAAACGTGACCACGCTCGATATAGCGCTCATCAGCCAGTCAGAGAATTGGCGCGATACTTTGGCCACCTCCGCTCTCGCAGCCGAATTTGGTTCGCTACCCGGAGTTGCGCTGCAGAGAGAACCGCTGTCTGAGGCTCAGCTCAAGGGCCGGCCGGTGGCCGTAATAGGTCATCCTCTCAAGGGAAATGCCGGCGGCGACCCCGCAGATATCCCAATCGTTTACGGCGACGCGAAATTGGGGCTCAAACGTTTCATGCCGGGCTATCTTGATGACGAAGCGCCGATCGTTTTCGAGAATGGCCACACTTTCCTGAATCACGATTGTTCAACGCTTGGCGGAGCCAGCGGCGGGTGCCTCTTCGATCTCCAAACCGGAAAAGTCCTGGGCATCCACGTCGCCGGTCAGACGAATCTCGGAAATCGCGCCATCCCGGCATGGATGGTGCCTCAAGGAATGCCAACGTGATCGCTAAGTTCCCATCCCAGCCAACTATGACTTTCGACCTGCCCGTTTGGTATTTGCAAGCCGGCCCGAAGACGGCGGCGGGGGAATTTGTTTTTCAAAGCCAGGCCAGCGCAGTCCTCCTGGCGGTGAAAAATCGCAAGACGAAAAAAATTCACAAGCTCCTGGTAACTGCGCAGCACGCACTTCGCACCGGGGCCGATCGGCGCAGCGGCGCCTACCATCCCGCTATCCGCGTCTGGCCGCCGGCCGTGGGTTACCACCCTTCGACTGGTAAATTCGTGACGATTTTTTCCGAATTGACCCCCGAGGAGGTGGCCGTCCTGGCCGAACCAGAGGATTTTGCCTTCCTAGAATTGCCTGCGGATGCCGGCGGCAGCCCGCCGTGCCGACTGGCCGAGGACAGGAATTGCATTGTCGGCCTCGAAGGCCTGACGATTGTGGGGTTTGTTGGGGGAGAAGCCAATATCCTCAATCACAACGCCAAAGTTGAATATGCCTCCTATCTCAACTGGCGCTTCGTCAGCACGGACGAGGCGAAGGGTATTCGCATCGTTGCTCCTGGCGAGGGCATACCGGATGGAGGCGGCAGCGGCGGGGGCGTTTTTCACGGAGACCAATTCATGGGCATCTATCGCGGCGCGTTTCTTACCGCCGGGGAGCACCTTTTTCTGCCCATCACCCGGCTGAGGGAGTGGTGCGGCTTGCGGGGTTTCGATCTGGAGGACCCGTCCTCAAATAGCATTAAAGTGGCCGAGATCAGCCAAAGCATCGCACACATGACCAGGGAGATGCATAATTCTGGTCTGCAGGCTCTGGTGGCTGCCAGTTCAGACCTGATTCGGAAACTCCGAGCCGATCTCGCGCTTTTTAAGTCTTACAAAGATTTGCACGACCGGCTCCACCAAGTCCAAATCCGGCTCCCGAGGGTGGAAAGTGCGGCCAGGAACCTTGCCACGGATCCCATGGCCGCGGATCAAATGGACGAGTTTCTAGCCTCATTTAGTGCGGAGAAGGGCGGCATGCAAGCGGCCATCAACACTCTCCCTATGACGCCGCCGACGTTGCGAATGAAGGAAGCCGCCTGGCTGAAGCTCTTTGATGAAGCCATCAAAACCGGTCGAGGTGGACTGGCCCGTTCTGATGAGGAATCAGCTCGTTTCGCCGCTAAAATGTTCCGCAGAGTGTTGCGGGTCCATCTCCCTCGTATCAATGGCGAATTGAGTGTCTGCGCCGAAGCGATGAATCTTCTGGGGTTGCGCGAGCTCTTTGCCAATGCGACTGATCTTCCCGGCCTGTCCGCCGAAGCCAAAAAATCATTCGAGGGCGCCCAGATTACCACGGGGCAGGTATCCCAACGGCTGCAAGCCCAGTTGAAGCTGCACTCCGCATGGCAGGATGTGGATGGGAACCTCTGGTCGGCAGAAGACGCCCTTTCTCATTGGCAAACCGACCCCGGGGATTTCGACGCACTTTGGAATGCCTTGTTCCGTGATCTAGGCAGGATCATGGCTAGCCAACCAGCCGGGGATTGGGTCCACGATCTGTCGCCTCTGATAAATGAGGTGGACGCAAAACGAAGGAGCAATGACTGGCCAGGTGTCAGCAAAGCCTTTCCTCGCATGCAAAGGGCCTGCCGGGTCCGCTTTTTCGATGTGGACAACGATCTGCGCAACCTTGCCGATGAAGCGACCACTATTGGTGACGCCTTGAATACACTACCTGCCAAACCGATGCCATGAATACAACCCGCACCTCCCATCGGCCTTCGTTTTCGGAGGCGCAGCCTTTCACCTCGCTGTCTGCCCTTCGCCGTCGCCACTCTGTGCTGCTTAGTCTTCAGCAATCGGAGAAGGAGGTCGAACGTCCCCCCCTTGAACAGCTCGCAACGTTTGTTGGGCAAGTCAAGGCCACCGGGCGGAAACTCGCCTCCGAACAAAGTCGCGACGCCGCGCAGGGGGTTCTCGATTACTGGGCCGGCATCATTTTATCAAAGCGGCCGGACCTGGTGTCCACCTACGGTATGTTGGAACCCGACGAGTACGAAAAAGGCAGCGAGGAATCCGCCGATTCGGACCCTGAATTTGAAAAAGCCGCTCGATCCAATATCGATCTCGCCCACCAGGCGGAAAATGTAGAGAAACGTCTAAATCCTGAACAGGCAAAGGTGTTGCGGATCCTCCTGTTGAGGCTTATCAAACTGGGAGCTACGTCACAAGAGCTTTCCCTGGCGCTCCTTCCTGCCACTGATTCCCTTTTGAATGCTGTCGTGAATCGAGATATCGCAGAACAACTTAAGAGCGCCGGCGTTCTCAGGACCGAAGGTTCGGGCCCGGATCTGGGATATGTGCTTGCACACGATTCGCTTCTGACTCACTGGTCTGCGCTCAAGGACCTCTGCAATGAGCGCAAGTCCCTGCGGGAAATTGCCAGCGGTTGGGACAAGTCTGGACGCAGCCCCGAGGCGCTCCTGAATCGCGGAGATCAACTCAAACAGACTCTCGACTTTACAGACCTCAATGAGATCGAAAGAGCATTCCTGGACCAAAGCCGCCAGCAGAGCGTGAAACACCTGAGCGTGCTATTAGGATTCGTATCCCTTGTTCTCGTGGTCATTGCTGTGGCGTACTGGAAGGTTCAGATCAGCAACAAAGCTCTCCAACGAGAGCGAGTCCAGTTGCTGGAAGCTAACAAACAACTGACCGCGGAAAGAGATAAGGCCGCGGCCGCTGTCAGGGAACTCGAAATAGCCCTTAAGCAAGCCAGAGAGGCGTTAAAATCTGCCGAAACGCTTAACATCGAACTCCAGCGTATGCAGGCCGCCTTGGAGTCCATCGAAAATAGTCAACCATACCTCTTATCTGCCCCCTCAAACGTCAACATGAGCCCCATCAATCCCCAAACGCGCCAGGACGTCATAAAGGGAGCCAACGAGTCATTGTTGAACGTCAAACGAACCCTCAGCAATCAGTTCTCCCCAAAATACAAATTCTGAGGGCCGCGCGTGAAAACCCCAGTCGGTGACGTTCTTTCGTAGTAGTTTGCAAAAACTGTAAGAAAGTTGGCATCGAATTTCCCAAAGTCCGGGTATACGGAGGAAACAGTGGTCCAGTAACCCCCAACAGCAAAGTTAATCCACGCCGCAAGGGTCAGTTCGTTGGTATAGCGAGACTGGGCGCATGACACATAGAGTGCCTCGCGGATACGAACGGAAGTTTGCGCGCTTCATAGAATTGCAAAGATCGTCGGGATTGATACCGTAATTCTTACTGAACCATCATTTCTGAGTGATCTCGGTGACACCGACGACGAGGTGATGGAAGGCTGCCGGCGCTTAGCCGCGGCAGGCTTTCCCTTTGGTGACAAATCGCGTCAAATTCTTGATCCGAAGAGATCGCAAGCAAGGGACAACAGAGAGATTCCCAGACGAGAACCTCGGTTGCTGGGGTACGATTTACGACACAGGTCTCTCAGGATGCGTTCAGCATCACTAGCATTATCGCTCTAAGGCTCTCGCGTTTTGCCGGTGAGCGTGTCCACCACGTAGAACTTGCTACCCCTAATGAGACGGAATCGCTTCTTCATAGCTGTTGTTCAGCGTATGCGAGCGCAACTCCGAACCATTAACGCGTAGTGGCTTTCTTGTGCGAGCCTAATGACTGCTTAGTGACGCACTAGCGTTTTTGGTGTCCGTTGCTCCCTGTGCTCTCCGCAAGTCCTTGCTGCACCCGCAGTTCGGATTGGAGGCGAGGGTCGGAATCGAACCGACGCATAAGGCTTTTGCAGAG
>JGI10216J12902_115475043_pt1 | contig 24835 bp, 22 predicted proteins | sample KanNatreferecore_FD_12902 | JGI IMG/M metagenome (IMG submission 12902)
GAAGTCGGCGCGGCGGCGTGCGGCGACATCATGAAGATCAGCCTCAAGATCAAGGACGGCAAAATCGAAGATGCGCGATTCAAGACGTTCGGCTGCGGTTCGGCCATCGCCAGTTCCAGCATGGCGACGGAGCTCATCAAAGGCCGGAGCATCGACGAGGCGATGAACTTCTCAAACCAGGAAGTAGTGGACGCGCTCGGTGGTTTGCCGCCGGTGAAGATTCACTGCTCGGTGCTCGCGGAAGAAGCGTTGAAGGCCGCGCTGGAAGATTACATGAAGAAGCATCCGGAAGTGGCGAAGAAGGCCGAAACAAAGACGAGCGAACCAGTCGCCGCTTAATCGAAACGACGATTTCATCCACGGTCGGTTCGCTCGGCGAGCGGTGCCGCCCGTGGATTTCTACTTATGCGACAGGTTTACCTCGACCACCAAGCGACTACGCCGGTTTTGCCGGAAGTGTTCGACGCGATGAAGCCGTTTTTTACGGAGGCGTTCGGCAATCCGTCGTCGCTGCACCAGCACGGGTTGCGCGTGCGTGATGCGATCGCGAAAGCCCGCTCGCAATACGCCGCGCTCATCAATGCCGAGTCGCCGGACGACATCATCTTCACTTCCGATGGCACCGAGTCGGCAAACCTCGCGATCAAAGGCGTGGCTTACGCGAATCAACGCAAGGGCACACACCTGGTCGTGAGCGAAACCGAGCATCCGGCGGTAATCAATTCGATCGAGTTCCTGGAAAAGCAAGGATTCACCTGCACGCGCGTCAAAGTGGACCGCGAAGGCGTCATCAATTCCGAGGACGTGCGCGCCGCCATTACGGACAAGACGACGCTCATTGCGGTTCAGCAAGCGAACCATGACATCGGCACGATCGCGCCGATTCGCGAGATTGGAAAAATTGCCAACGAGAAGGGCATCGCATTTTATGTCGATGCCGAGGCAAGCGCGGGCTGGTTGCCGATTGATGTGCAGGCGATGGGTGTGAACTTGTTGTCCTTCTCACCGCATCGGTTCTACGGCCCCAAGGGAGTCGGTGTGCTCTATCGCAATCGCAAGGCACGGCTGGTGAGCATCATTCACGGGGGCGTGCAGGAAGGTGGGCGCCGCGCGGGAACTGAGAATGTCCCGGCGATTGTCGGCGGCGGAGTTGCGGCGGAAGTTGCTTTGCGGGAAATGCCGCAGCGCATGGCACACACCGCGCGTTTGCAAAAGAGACTTTGGGACGGTCTGAAGGCGAAGATTCCTTACATCAAACTCAATGGCCCGGAGCCGGGACCGAAGCGGATTTCGACCAACCTGAACATCTCAACCGAGTTTATCGAAGGCGAAGGTCAGTTGCTGCTCTGCGATATGAACGGCATCGCCGTCGCGAGCGGATCGAGTTGCGTGAGCAAGTCACTAAAGATTTCGCACGTGCTCGCCGCGATCGGCCTCGACCATGCGCTGGCGCAAGGCAACATCATCATGTCACTCGGCAAGGACAACACAGAGGAAGATGTGGATTACACGATCGAGACATTTGCAAAGATCGCGGAAAAGCTTCGCGGCATGTCGCCGATGTGGGATGAATTCCAGCGCGGTATCATCGACTCGGTAATCGCGCCGACCGGCCGAGGCAAATCGTTCACGGAGCACGCTTCGGCGGTATCGGGCAAGCCGGTGCATTGATTCGAGCGGGGAAACGGTTGAGACGCGGAGAGTTCTACACCCTCACACATGATTTCAGAACAGCAGATCACAGACGCCCTTAAAACCGTCAAGTATCCCGGCTATTCGCGCGACATTGTTTCGTTCGGCATTGTGAAGCACATCGCGGCGAGCAACGGCGCCGTGAGTGTCACGATTCACCTCACGTCGGCGAACAACGAAGCGGCACAAAAAATCAAAGCCGATGCCGAGCAAGTGCTGCGCGGCCTGGCCGGCGTGCAAATGGTTTCGGTGCAGGTGAATCAGCCGGCAGCTCCAGCCGGCACGCCAGCGCCGGGCGGCATGGCGCAGCCAAACAAAGTTCCGGGCATCAAACGCATCGTTGCCGTCGCCAGCGGCAAGGGCGGCGTCGGCAAATCAACTTGCTCGGTGAATCTCGCTTGCGCGCTCCAACATTTGGGTGAGCGCGTTGGATTACTCGATTGCGACATCTACGGGCCGAGCATTCCGTTGATGATGGGCATCAAACAGCGCCCCACAATCAGCGCCGACGAGAAGCTTGTTCCGCCAAGCAACTACGGCGTGAAACTCATGAGTATGGGTTTCCTGCTCGACAGCGATCAGCCCGTCATCTGGCGTGGCCCGATGATTATGAAAACGATCCAGCAGTTTGTTCATTCGGTGGACTGGGGTGAACTGGATTATCTGCTCGTTGATTTGCCGCCTGGCACCGGCGACGCGCAACTTTCTCTCTGCCAAACCGTCCCGCTCGACGGCGGCGTGATCGTGACCACTCCACAGGAAGCTTCACTCGGTGTCGTGCGCAAGGGTATCGCGATGTTTCAGAAAGTGAACGTGCCCATTCTCGGTATCGTTGAGAACATGAGCTACTACACGACACCGACTGGCGATCGCATCGAATTGTTTGGTCACGGCGGCGGCAAAACAGAAGCGGCCCGGCAAAACGCGCCGTTCCTTGGCGAAGTCCCCATCTACCTGGAAATCCGCGAGGGCGGTGATGCCGGTCAGCCCGTTGTCGTCACCAATCCTGATTCGGCGCCAGGCCGTGCGTTCACGGACATTGCCATCAACGTTCGCAAGCAATTGATGAAGTGAACTCGTCAGTGTCCGTCCGACGACAACGCGCACTTTGAGGGAGTTCAAAAAGATTGTCACTCAGCCGATAGATGGTACATTGCTGAGCGATTCGCTTGTTATGCCAAACAACTCTCAGGATGAACGGAACGGTGGGGATTTCCTAAAGAACTCCTCGCTCTACCGCGAATTCCAAGCTGAGCGGGAGGAAATCCTGCGGCACAAATGGTTCGAATCGGAAAAGGCGGGCTATGACATCGGCTTCGAGCGGGCGTTGACGGACTGGATCATCAAACACCGGGCGAAGTGGCGCAAAGCGCGCCAGCAGCCAGCGCAACACGCGTAAGCTGCAAATCCTTTAAGGCGGTCCAGCGAGGCCGCGAAGGAAATGCGAAACCAAAGCACAATTGGGGCGGACGAATCGGCGTATGCCGGTTCGTTTTTTTATGTCTGAACAGGTCGTCATTCTCAGCGCCACTGCTCTCGAACGGGCGCTCAAACGTATGGCGCACGAGATCGCCGAGCGGAATGAAGCGGCGAAGGAAGTCGTGCTGGTTGGCATTCAACGCGGCGGGGTTTTCCTGGCACAACGTCTCGGCGCATTACTGAAAGAGATTCTTGGTCAAGTCGTGCCGGCGGGCTCACTCGACGTCAGCATGCACCGCGACGACATCGGAACCCAGCTCGCCCCCAACGTTCACCCGACGGTGATTCCCTTCGATGTGACGGGCAAAACCGTGGTGCTTGTCGATGACGTGCTTTTCAGCGGGCGCACGACGCGCGCCGCGCTGGACGCTCTCAATGACTTCGGCCGCCCGCAACGTGTACAACTCGCCGTGCTCATCGATCGCGGCCATCGCGAACTTCCCATTAAAGCAGACTTCGTCGGCAAGAACGTTCCTACTTCCTTGCGCGAACGTGTCAACGTCCAACTCAAGGAAGACGGCGGACAGGATATCGTGACGTTGGAGAAGTTATGAGTTGGAAACGCACTCATCTTCTCGACATTGAATCGCTGAGCGCGGAGGAAATCACGACGGTGCTCGATACGGCGCGTGCGTTCAAAGCGGTCGGCGAGCGCGCCATAAAAAAAACACCGGCGTTGCGCGGCAAAACCGTCGTCAATCTTTTCATCGAACCCTCCACGCGTACGCGCATCAGCTTCGAACTCGCGGCCATGCGCTTGAGCGCAGACGTGATCAACTTCACTGCGGAAGCTTCCTCGCTGAAGAAAGGCGAGACGCTCAAGGATACCGCGCGCAACCTGGAGGCGTTAAATGCCGACATCATTGTGATGCGGCACAGTGCCAGCGGCGCGCCCCATTTCCTTTCTCGTGTTGTCAATGCCCACATCGTGAATGCCGGAGATGGCGCGCATGAGCATCCCACTCAGGCGTTGCTCGACACGTTCACGATTCGCGAAAAGAAGGGACGCGTCGAAGGTCTGAACGTCACCATCCTCGGCGACATTCTCTACAGCCGGGTGGCGCGGTCGAACATCTGGGCGCTCACAAAGCTCGGGGCGAACGTAACGCTCTGCGGTCCCAGCACTCTCGTGCCGAAAGTGTTTGAGCGCATGGGCTGCCGCGTCACTTACAATGTGGATGAGGCCATCGAGTCTGCCGACGTGATCAATCTTCTGCGCATCCAGCACGAGCGTCAGCGCCAAACGATGTTTCCGAGCATTGGCGAATACACGAGCTTGTTTGGGTTGAACAACACGCGATTCGCTCGCACGAAGACTGACGTGCTGATTATGCACCCCGGTCCGATCAATCGCGGCGTGGAAATCAACAGTGATGTCGCCGACTGCCCTCGGTCGGTGATTCTTCAACAGGTCACGAATGGTCTTGCGGTGCGCATGGCCGTGCTCTTCCTCGTCAGCGGCGGACAAGGGCCGCAGGAAGTCGGCTGACCCTAACCTTTCAGTCCCAGCCCCAACGTCTGCTGGCAATACTTGATGCTGCGCTCGATCTCGGCCTTTTGGCTGAGTTGCTCGGTCTCGTTGCGATCTTTGCCTTCTGGATTCTTGATGGTCGTGAACGGTTTGCCCTTCTTCGCGAGCGCAACGAATTTCGCGAAGTCGGCAGCCGGAAACGTTGAATACGGCCTCCAGAACTCCGGCTTCAAATATGGGAACGGCCGCGCGAAACCGGAAATCGTTTCGATGTGTACTGGCACACCGGGACAAAGTTTGGCGAAGCGCGCAAAGTACGCCTTCAAATCCATGTAGCCGTCGCCCATCGCGGTCCATTGCACTTTCGCGCCGTCTTCGTATTCCCAAACCGCGGAGTCACGGAGGCTGCTGGTAACGACATATCGCCCGAGGTTCTCTAGGTTCTGCAACGGATCTTCCAGCGTCCAGCAGGCGTTGCCGGAATCGATGTTCGCGCCGACGTAATCCGTGCCTGCCTCCTCGATGAGCCGCACGAGTTCCGTCGAGTGCATGTCTCCGGCGTGGTTCTCCATCGCGACTTTCACGCCGGCGTCGATGGCTTTTGAGCGCTGGCTCTTGAGCACTTTCACCGTATCAGCGATGCGATCATTGATTCCGCCCGGCGTGTTGCGGTCCTCCGCGCTGCCGAGAACCACGCGAAACACTGATGAGCCGAGCGCCTTGGCCATGCGAATGCCCAGCGCGAGGTGTTCCTCCGCCGTGCCCCAGTCTTTTTTGAACCGTGTCGAGCTCGGGCAAATGCTCCACGAGCCGAGTTGAATCTGGAGACCTTTGTCCGCGGCCATTTTGCGGATGTCGCCCAGATAATCGTCATCGAACTTCTCGAACGGCGCGAAGTCGGTGATGAACAGCGAATCGGTCTTGAGCTGCGCGGCATAGTCGATGAGCTGTGGCGCTTTCCACTTCATCGCGCGCACGGCGAAATTGTCGAGGCCGAGCTTGATGCCCGGTTTCCTCTGAGCGGCATTTTCGTTTTGCGCGAGCGCACCCGGCGCCAAAGTCGCGGCGGCGGCAACCGTCGAAGCGTTTTTCAAAAAGTCCCGGCGGGAAGTCATTATCGTCGTCATCGGGCGCGCATCATTGCAAGGCGTGGAAAGGATTCAACTCCCAAGCAACGCAGTCTTGCAGCTATCGCGGCAAGGACTCGAACTCGCTGGCGTGTGCCGCCATGTCCTGTTCGTTGCTCCGCCTGCGCGCGGGAAGGATGGCACAGGCTTCCTTGCAGCCGAACACGCGGCTGAGGAGGTAGCGATTGCGGCTCAGCCAGCGGTAAAAAACTTCCGCAACGAGAATGACCCCGGGGACCCACAGGACGAGTGAGAACGGCACTGCGAGCGGCATACGCAGGCCGATGAAGCGCAAACAGCGCGCGCCGCGATAAATCCTTCCGCTCTTCGCCACGCAATGAATCGCTTCGTGCAAATCGGTGCGCGTGAGCCGCGGCGCGATCTCGTGCGCGCGCGGATCGGCGATGGGCAGAAGCGAAACGGTGTTGAACCAATCAAGCCAGGTGATGACGCGTGATTGAAATGTGCAGAGCGAGCAATCTCCGTCGTAGAGGACGACATGGCTCGTGGTGCGTTCGGTCATGGTTGGGAGTATGGCGCAACGCGGGTCTGATTCAATGCGCCATTTCATGCGCGGCGCGTTCGAGGTAATCGCGCACTTCATCATCAGTAAGTTGCGCGAAGTCGTCATACCAGCGGCCTACGGCCATGAACGGTTCCGGCGTGTAGAGACAAATCACTTCATCGGCCAATGACTCGAACTCATTGCACGTGTCTGCTGCCGCGACGGGCACGGCGACGACGACGCGCTGCGGGCTCTGCTTCGTCAATGCCATCACGGCCGCGCGCATGGTCGAGCCGGTCGCAAGGCCGTCATCGACAAGAATGCAGATGCGGCCGGCAACGGGAACTGGCTCGCGGCCATCACGGAAGGCCCGCTCGCGCCGCTCCAGTTCCTGCCGTTCACGCCGCGCGACCTGCTCGATGTCTTCGGCGGTGATGTGCAGTTGTTCGAGGACGCTTTCGTTCAAGACCTGCGTCCCGCCGCTGGCAATGGCGCCCATCGCGAGTTCTTCGTATTGCGGAACGCCGAGCTTGCGCACGAGAAAAATGTCGAGCGGCGCGCGGAGTGCATGGGCAATCTCGAATCCAATCGGCACGCCGCCGCGCGGAAGCGCCAGCACGACGACATCGGAGCGGTCGGCGTAGTGGGAGAGTTCCCGCGCCAGCGCGCGGCCTGCTTCGCTCCGGTTGGGAAAAGTGTAAGTGCTCATACGTGTTTGTCGGAAAGATGTTCAACAAACCATTCGGCGGCGAGGTGCGCGACTGAGTCGAGTGTTCCTGGTTCCTCGAATAAATGGCTTGCGCCCGCGATGATGCGCCATTGCTTCTCACAGCGTAACGCGCGCAGAGCCTGCTCGTTCAATTGAATGACGACATGGTCTTCGCCACCCACGATCAGCAGAGTTGGAGCGGTGACTTCGCGCAACGCCTTGCCAGCAAGATCGGGACGGCCGCCTCGCGAGACGACCGCGCCAATCTGATCGCCCAGTTCCGCCGCCGCGACGATGGCCGCTCCACCGCCCGTGCTCGAACCGAAGAAACCGAGTTTCAAGTGCTGCGCTTCGGGCTCCTGTTCCATCACACGCGCAGCATGGACGAGCCGTTGCGCGAGCAAACCGATGTCGAAGCGCAAGTGCCCCGTGTGGTAATCCTCCTCTTCCTCGGCTTTGGTGAGCAGATCGAAGAGAAGCGTGCCGATGCCGGCATCTTGCAGAACGCCGGCGACAAATTGGTTGCGGGGACTGTGCCGGCTGCTGCCACTGCCGTGCGCGAAAAGAACGAGGCCCTTCGCGTCAGGTGGAACGGACAACTCTCCTTCGAGCGTCACGCGGCCGGCTGGGATTTGGATTTCGGTGACCGTGCCTCTCATGTGCGAAATATCCGCCCCGAGTGCGGGAGCGCAATCAGAAATTTCCATTGCGGTGCTCGGCTGAGCGCCGAGCGTATGGGCCGCGTTCGTCGCGTAGAGAAAACTGGTTGCCGCAACAAATGTTCGGGACGACAACGAAACCACTAACGGAATCGCGGCCAGAAAAATGAACAGAAGGCAACGTAGTTTCATGGCGAATGTCCGGGCAGCTTCTGGAAATGCGTAGCGCAGGAGCAAACATTGGCGAGCCAACCTGCGCCAGCGGTCACTGGTAATGCGGCGGCTTGGGGTTGGTCCCGCGAATGCGTTCCAGTTCCATCGTCTGCACCGCGTCCGAAACCTTCGCGCTCTCCTTCTGCAAGCGCGCGAGCAAACGGCCCTGTTCGATCACGACATTGTTGAGTTGCTCGTATTGACGTTCCAGGTGCGCGAGGTTCGATTCCAATCTCTCCAGCCGCTCGGACAAGTCGCTCATGCGGCGAGTGAACCACGGAAGAGCGCGGACGGACACGGATTTTCCCGCGCGTCACCCGGAACCGGCGCGCGGGCGATCCGCGTTTGCAATGGAATGCACGCCCGGAGGAACATCCGTGTTCATTGTGCTTATCCGTGGTTCAGTAGATTCATGCCCGGCACTCCGCTGGCAGAAACGAAGCGTTTGTTGTCCTTGCACGTGAAGCAATTGCTCGCGTGCGACCGCTGTCCTGCCATGCGCAAACCGGTCGTCAGTGGCGGACCCGTCGTGAGCAAAGTGATTCTGGTCGGGCAGGCGCCCGGAGACAAAGAGCCGGTGCTGGGCCGTCCGTTCGCGTGGACGGCGGGCAGGACGTTGTTCAAATGGTTCGAAGAGTCGCTCGGCATCAGCGAAACCGAATTCCGGTCGCACATTTATATGGCTGCGGCGTGTCGATGTTTTCCCGGCAAGAGACCCGAAGGCGGCGACCGCGTGCCGTCGCGCGAGGAAGTGGTGAACTGCTCTTACTGGCGCGACCGCGAGTTCGAGATTCTCCAGCCAAAACTCGTCATTCCAGTCGGCAAGCTGGCCATCGCGCAGTTGCTCGCGGCGGATCGGCTTGATGAAGTGGTGGGCAAGCAATTTCGCGTGCGCTGCGAACGCCGCACGTTTGATGTCATTCCGCTGCCGCATCCCTCGGGCGCTTCGCCGTGGCACCGTATCGAACCCGGAAAGACACTGCTCCAACGAGCGATGAAGTCGATCGCGAACCATTCCGCGATGCGGGAAATCACGGCAGCAATAGGGCGCGAAAGAATTGCGGACCGGAGTTGGCGGGCAAGGTGAGCGTGAACACGCCATTCGTCGGATAGTGCGGCTCGCTCACAGTCGCCCAGGTCGCCAAATCCCCTGAGCTTTCCACGCGATAGCCATAGCCATCGAAGGCCGTGAAGCGCAGTTCAATGGAATTGCCGGCGCGCATCGCAGTGACTACCGTGTCGGCCCGAACCAGCGAGAGCAATTGGCTCGGCAGCATTTCGTAAGCTTCGTCCGTGAGTCCCCACTTCAGTTGATCGCTGTCACTCAAATTCAGCCAAGGCGATGCGCTGCTCAGTTCCGGCACGGACAAAAACGTGCCGGAGTCCACGAAGTACTGGCCGCGTTGAGCCGTTCGGGTGCGATTGATTCCATCCACGATGGTGGCGATTTGCGGCGCGTCTGCGGCAATGACGTTTGTCTCGAACTGTGGCGGCTGCTCGATGATTGGAAATTCAGTAATATTGGAAAGCACGGTCAGCCCCGCGAGCGTCGCTGCCCACGAACTGAAGTTGGTGGTGTTGACCGATGTCAGTGCGCGCACGTCGTTAGTGTTCAGCAGTGAAGCGAGAAGTGCAGCCATGCGCCAGTCATTCGTGGAATGCGTGCGCAAGTCGCCGCGGTATTGCAGCCATGTGTTCGTCGGCGCTACATCGGCCTTCAAGTAGATCGTCTGCCAGGGGGTGCCGCGATGGACGCGCCCCAGCCAGCCCGCTGCCAGCGATTCATTGGTTGGGAATTGCCAGTCATCACTCCCGTACACAACGGCGTCCTTCAACGACCGATCATAAGAATCAGGAAGTTCGGCTGAAGAGTTGAACTTGCCGCCCCACGGGGAATAGGACTCATTCACGCGGCCGAGACTGGCGGGGACGATGTTCGTCCCGCTCTGAGTTGGTTTGAGATACTGGCGATTGGTATTGCCGGGAAACCCGATCAGATCCTCCGTCGTATAGTGAACCAGCGGATCGTTCGCCTGCCAGGTGCTCACGGCCGCAAGCTTGGCCGAAGGATTAAACGGCGTCTCCATCGTCAGGCCCAGGTTCGTCTGCACCGGGTTTCCGCTTTGGGGAGAAAGACCGCAAAAGATACGGAAGGCGTCAATGGCTGCCTGCTTGTCATTCTCATTCGCCGTTTGGGTTAGCGCGAAACTTCGCCATTCCGAATTTGCCGTCGGAATAGTGCCCAGCGAGATATGCGCCTGTTCGATTATGCCCGCGGTCGGCGCGTCGGGCGCATTTCGATTTGTGTTCCAAAGATTGGCGAGGGCCGCTGAGGCAGCCGTATTCATATACGGATTCGCTGCACCCACGATGTCGCGATGCAAATCCACGACCTGGCTGTCGTTCAGAAAAGCGAAGTCCACGATGCGATTGCTTTCGGACATCAGATAAGTGACGTGGTTTGAAATGGTAAAAACCCAATACGGCACCTTGAACGTTTGATCCGTCTCGAAGACGTTCGTGCTGACGTTTACAAACCGGTTGCCGTTCGGACCGGTGAAAACGTAAACGGCATTACTCAAGAACACCTGGTTCGTGCTGAAGGGAATGAGGAAGGAGTTCGACACCGTCTGAACGCCTTGACGTAAACCCGCCGCACCGCGCCAAGCACTTGCAGCCAGATTTGTCACTGTGGTCGCTGTGAACACCTGGCCTGTCTGGATTCCAAAATCATTACTCATCCACATCGTCGCGAAGTTCGAGACGGTAATGGTTGCGGGACGCGGATAGCGAAATGCAGAGGAATTCCACGCTTCGAGACCGAAGTAGTTGGAAATGCCCAGCAGATACATTTGATTGGTTCCGACCGGGAAAACGCCTGGCCGCGCCGGCGCATCCCGCACTACCTGAAGCTTGCGAGTAACAGTAATGTCCGAGCGGATCGCAAATTCGTTGAAGTTCGGAAAACCTTTGCGCGCGGCGATGACCATTGGGACGCTGCAGGGATTGGACGCAATCCACTCGCCGAGCGTGCTCACGCTGTTGTCATTTGTAAAACCGCCGAGAAAGGTCCCGCTCGCGTTCGTCGTGAACAATGGCCGGAACACAGTCGGAAGATCGTTCGTGCTCGTCGCGTCGTAAATGTTCGCGGCAATCTGGAAGATGCGATGGACAGCGGCGCTGTATTGGTTCGTCGGCGCAATCTGGATTTCGGTCAGCCGCATCCCAAGCTGTTGTTCCAACAAGCGGCCTGCCACATCCGCGAAGAAACCCTCCGGCGGATCGAGCGGAAGCGCGGCGCTGATTTTCAGTGACGCACAAAGTCCTGCCAGCACGACTCCGATGCGGAAAGTCGTGCGCCAGCGAATGATTTTGCGGGAATACGCCATCGAGGACGGCGGGACAGTAGCACAACTCGGCTACAATCCACAAACAACATGAGGCTCCGAAAATGCGGAACGGTTTGTGCGGCGGGAACCATCGCGCACAATCTCGCCGGCCAGGGGCCGTAGATATTGTTTTGACGGCAGGCTTCTTCCGTGAGACAAACGGGCAGGTTCCCTCCGGCACAGATAGAAAGGTGCCGGAAATGAAAATACTACTGTTGGTCCTGGGCGGGGCGTGGTTTTTCTTTGCGCTCCTCTTCGTGTTTGCGCTGGCGGCTGCCAGGGCGAAGGCTGTTCCGCCGCTTGAGCCCGCGGAAATCCCCAAACCCGTTTCGGAGGCAATGCCACAGCGCAAAAAGTTGCCCGCGCCACTCCGCAAACCGGAACGTGAACCGGCGCTGGTTCGCAGCACTGCGTGAGCACAGCGTCTGCACATTTTCAGCCGTGAAAAATAAACCGAAGCTTTTCGTGCGTTCTCCCGCGGAGCGGGACATCAGGGCGATTCAGATTTTCCTCGGCACCAACCAGCCAATGGTCCTGTTCCCGGACGTGCGTTGGTCGCGACGCCGGCGCATTCCGGTGGATTGGCGGAACTGACGCAGGTCACGATTGGTGACGCGTGCGAGCCGCGGCTCAGTGTTACCATTTGATTCGCACCATATTGAATCCATCACCTTCCCGAACTACTGTCTCGCGTCGGGAATCGAGGAGGTCACTTATGCGCAAAGGAAAAATCGCGATCATTCCGCTGGTCATCGCCGGCCTCGTGGTTCTCTTTCAATACTTCAGCGCCGAAAAAGTGACCAATCCTGAGACCGGCAGGCGCGTGCGCGTGGCGCTCTCCTCCGAGCAGGAAGAGACGCTCGGTCTTCAGAGTTATCGCGAAATCCTTTCCCAGTCCCAAATAATCGAGAGCGGCCCGGAACATGAGATGGTAGTGCGCGTCGCCACGCGTTTAGCGCGCGCGACGGGCGATTCGGCCAAAGACTTCAAGTGGCACGTCAGCCTTATCCGCAGCCCGCAAGCCAATGCATTCTGTCTGCCCGGCGGGAAAATTGCCGTGTTCACCGGCATTTTACCCTACGCAAAAACGGAAGCCGGGCTTGCGGCGGTCATGGGCCATGAGATGGCGCACGCCGTGGCGCGGCACGGCTCGCAACGCCTGCTCCGCACGAGCATGGCCCAAACGATCATGGCCGGCGCGCAGTTTTCACTCGGCGACATGGATCCGGGCCAGCGTCGGGCCGTAATGGCTGCCATCGGGGCCGGCGCGCAATACGGTGTCCTGCTGCCGTTCAGCCGCGAGCATGAGTTGGAAGCCGACCAGATGGGACTGCTCTATATGGCGCGCGCCGGATACGACCCGCGCGAAGCGGTTTCATTTTGGGAACGCATGAGCAGTACCGGCGGGCAACAACCGCTCGAATTTGTTTCGACTCATCCGTCGCATGGAACACGAATTCAGCAATTGCGCGATTTCATGCCCAAAGCCGTAGCCGAATATGAAAAAAGTTCGGCGCGGTCAACGCGTTGAGTTCGGTAATTCGACAAGCTTTCTGCTTTCGTTCCAAAAACTTCTTTGCGCCTTCGCGCCTTTGCGTGAGAACTGTTTCATGCGAATCATCGGAGGCGTCGCCGGGGGGCGGATTCTCAAAGCGCCAAAGGGGCTCGACGTCCGACCCACGCCGGACCTGGTGCGGCAGGCGTTGTTTAACAGCCTGGCCGCGCGCATCGAGGGATCGCGAGTGCTCGAACTTTTCGGCGGCACGGGCGCGCTCAGTCTTGAATGCCTCAGCCGCGGTGCGCGGCAAGCGCTGTGCATCGAGCTTTCTCCAAAGCACGCACGTATCATCGAACAGAACTTCGCGGCCGTGGACCTGCCGCCGGACTCCTTTCGCGTCCGCGTGCAGGACGTGTTCACGGCGTTGCCGCAACTCGCCGCAGCCGGGGAGCAGTTCGATTTGGTGCTCGCTGATCCGCCTTACGGCGAAAAAAATGTTGGCAAGCGTTCGGAATCATTCGCGCAGCGTTTGCTCGATGATGAAAACGTGCCGCGTGTGCTCGCACCCGGCGGATTGTTCGTACTGGGTCACGCGCGCCGGGACACGCTGGCTGTTCCCGATCGTTGGCACGAACGGAAATTTATGAAGCATGGCGATTCAGTCATGCGTTTCCTGGAGAAAGTTGAATGAAAATCATCGCTGCACTATTCACAGCCATTGCGCTACCGCTGGCTTGCGGCGCGGCCGCTGAACAAAGTGATTTTGCCCGAGGTGATGCCTCGTTACAGCGGATCGTCGATGACGCGGTCGCAGCGACCTTCAGGCAGTTCGCCTCGAACAAACTTCAAACGAACCATTTGGCGGTGACGCTGGTCGATTTGCGTGATGCGCAGCAACTCAAGCGCGCGAGCTTTCGCGGCGGCGTGCCGATTTATCCCGCGAGCGTGGTGAAGTTGTTTTACCTCGCCGCCGCGCACCATTGGATGGAAGAGGGCAAGCTGAAGGATGGCGTCGAACTGCGGCGCGCCTTGCGCGACATGATTGTCGATTCCTCGAACGACGCGACCCATTACGTGCTCGACGCGCTGACGGACACGACGAGTGGGCCGGAGTTGCCCGAAGTGGAGATGAAAATCTGGGGCGAGAAGCGCAATGCGGTGAACCGCCACTTCGCTTCGCTTGGCTACACGAACATCAATGCGAACCAGAAGCCGTGGAACGATGGCCCCTACGGACGCGACCGCCTTTGGGTCGGGAAAGATTACGGCAACCGCAATGCTCTCACGACCGACGCGACAGCCCGGCTGCTCAGCGACATTGCGCGGCGGCAATTCATCTCGGCGAAACGCTGCGATGAAATGCTGGAATTGTTGAAGCGTGACCCGTCGAACAAGAAAGACAGTCAGGCGCGGTTCACCGTTTCAGAGTTGCCCGGAGGCGGAAAATTATTCTCCAAGGCAGGCTGGACGAGCACGACCCGGCACGACGCGGCTTACATCGAGTTGCCGGACGGCCGAAAATTCGTGCTCGTCACGTTCACGACCGGGCACGCGAACGAACGGGAGATTATCCCCTTCGTTGCCGGGCAGATAATCCCCAGGCTCTAAACGTCCGGTTCGCGCGTTACGAGATTGCAGCGGCGCCAGTATTCCACCGCGTCATAAATCAACTTCAGGATTTCGTCCGCGGACAGCGGCTTGAGGAGAAAAGAGTTCGCGCCGAGCGCGTAGGCCGCGCGGATATCCTCCGTCAACTCCGAGGAAGAGAGAACGACTACGGGAACCGTCTGCCATTTGGATTGGCGCAGCCAGCGGATGAAGTCATGTCCGGTCATGCCCGGCATTCTCAAGTCGCAGAAAATCAAATCCGGAATCTCTGCGTCGGAAGCAATCTCCAGAAACCGCATCGCTGCCGTGGCTGAAGGAAACCATTGTTGTGAAGTCGGCTGCTCGCATTTGTGCAGGACCCGCGAAAGGAGCAGCGCATCGTCATCGTTGTCATCGATGTGAATGATTCGAAGTGAATTCATGTTCTCTCTATTTTGAGACGAGCGCTAGAGAGCAGAACGGGTTCCGAGTTCCGTGCCCAAATTATAGACCGAAGTGTCACAAGGATGTGGCGTCGATTTCGCGACGGCGGCGCCCAGCGGCAACTTTCTCTTGCGTCACTCGCACCTGCGACAAACATTCGCGGCGATGTTTTCCAACGAGATTCGTTCAGTCCACTTCGTCGGCATTTGCGGGACCGCGATGGCCTCCGCTGCGGCCGCGATGAAGGAGAAAGGCTTCGAGGTCACGGGGAGCGACACGAACGTGTATCCGCCCATGTCCACGTTTCTCGCCGACCGCAAGATCGACGTGATGTCGGCTTACTCGGAAAGCAATCTCTCGCACAATCCCGATCTCGTCGTCATCGGCAATGCCATGTCGCGCGGCAATCCGGAAGTGGAAGCAGTGCTGGACGACAAACTGCGCTACTGTTCGCTGCCGGAGTTGCTCAAAGAGTTTTTCATCCGCGGCAAACGGGTGCTCGTGGTCAGCGGCACGCACGGCAAAACGACCACGACGTCGCTGCTCACGTGGGTGTTCGAGCACAACAAGTTGAATCCGTCATTTCTCATTGGTGGAATCCCGAACAATCTGGGCCAGGGCGCGCGATTTACGGACAGTCGCTGGTTCATCATCGAAGGCGACGAGTATGACACGGCGTTTTTCGACAAACGCTCGAAGTTCGTCCATTACCTTCCGGAGGTCGCCATCATCAACAACCTTGAGTTCGATCACGCCGACATTTTTCCCGACCTCGCGTCGATTCAGAAATCATTCAGTCATTTCATCCGGTTGGTTCCGCGCAATGGTTTGCTGCTGGCCAATGGCGATGACGCGAACGTTGCACCGTTGCTCAACGTGAATTTCTGTCCGGTGAAGCGCTTCGGTTTGGGCGAGGCCAATGCAGTGCGCGCGTTCAATCTGAGGCTCGGTCCGACGGCGAGCGAGTTCGAGATTCCGAGCTTCAAGTTCCACATCGATCTTGTTGGCGAACTGAACGTGCGTAATGCGCTGGGAGTCGTGGCGGCGGCGAAACATTGCGGATTGAAGAACCAGCAGATTCAGGACGCGTTCTCGACGTTCCGAGGCATCAAGCGCCGCATGGAAGTAAAGGGCATCGCCAGCGGAGTCACCATCGTGGATGACTTTGGCCATCATCCCACGGCGATTCGCGAGACGCTCAAGGCGCTCCGGCTGAAATTCCCTTCACAAAAAATCTGGGCCATCTTCGAACCACGCAGCAACACGACGCGGCGCAACGTTTTCCAAACCGAAATGGTGGATGCGCTGCTCGGCGCCGATGCTATCGTCGTCGCTGAGATTGCAAAACTCGAACAAGTGCCCGCCGAACAGCGCCTCGATCCGGCGCGATTGATGCAGGACCTTCGCGCGAGCGGCAAGCCGGCCGAGTATTTGCCGACGGTGGACTCCATCGTCGATCACGTGAAGAAAAATGCTGGCGGCGGCGATGTCGTATGCGTGTTCAGCAACGGCGGCTTCGGCGGCATTCACCAGAAGCTTTTAAGTGCGTTGCAGTTCCGACGATAGGCTTGGGAGATCAAGCACGTCCTTGCCATTGTTCATCTTCCCCCGGCATCGTTCTGGCGTGGGTCCGAACAGCAAGAAATCGAATGATCGCGCGGCGTCCATTTATAGGCGTCTTGCCGGCGTGCGCGGCATTGACGACGAACTCTGGCAGCACGCGCTTTTCTTCGCGATGTCCCCTCAAGAGCGATGCCGATTCAGCCTCAAAAACAGCCCGCTCGGCGCTTTCCTTAAAGCGCTCCGCGAAGAAAGAAATAGACTGCATTCTCATCGGCGCGATGGCTGCGATTGAACAAGGCGCGCCGCTGATGACCGTCGATTATGGTTTCTGGGTTCGGCTTCCCACCATCGTGCAGCGACAAGGAGGAACTACTCGCGCGCGAACCCTCTACGAGTTGAGGGACGGGACGCAGGTGAACGCCGTTTTTCAGCCGGCCAGCCGCAGCACGTTCAATTGACTGGAGGCAAACGAATTGTTTCGCGTGATTATCTGAGAAGAACACCTGCTGCGGCTGTGCTCCGCACACAGTCGCGCTCCAAACGCTTTGATTCCTTGAAGTGCCGAATTTCGTCCCGTTAAATCCCGCGCGTGCCAACCAAAGTCATCGCCGTCGCCAATCAAAAAGGCGGAGTGGGCAAGACCACGACCGCGGTGAATGTGGCGGCGTGCATCGCCTCGGTGGGCAAAAATGTTTTGCTGTTCGACATCGATCCTCAGGCGAACGCAACGAGCGGGCTGGGACTGGAAAAGGTGGAAGGCGCGAGTGCCTACGGACCATTGCTCGGCGAAGGACTGCTCGCGGAGAAAATTCGGACGACGGCGTTCGACCGGCTTTCGATTATTCCCAGCGAAGTCGATTTGTGCGGCGCGGAACTCGAACTCGCGCGGTTGGAAAATCATTTGCATCGCGTGCGCAACGCTCTGGAGCCGGTGCGCGCCAGCGGACAGTTCGACATCATCCTCATCGACTGCGCGCCGTCGCTGGGCATTCTCACGCTGAACGCTTTTGCCGCGACGGAGAACCTCCTCGTTCCGTTGCAGTGCGAATACTACGCGCTGGAAGGCATCTCGATGATTCACCGCATCATCGGCCAGTTGCGCGACGGCGGCGTGAATCCCAATCTCCAACTGCTCGGGGTGGTGATGACGATGTACGACGGACGCACCAAGCTCTCGCAGCAAGTGGTGGAAGAAGTACGGAACCATTTTGGCGAGACGGTTTTCCAAACGGTCATTCCTCGCACCACGCGCCTGGCCGAAGCGCCTAGCCACGGGCAGCCGATTATTCATTACGACAAATACAGCGCCGGCTCGGCTGCCTACGAAGTGCTGACGCAGGAAATCCTGGCGCGGTTGAACTCGCAGGCCGTTTAGAATTTGGCGAGTATCGATGCAACTCAACCACGGACTCCATCTCGCCTACTGCACGAACATCCATCGCGGCGAATCGTGGGCGCAGACGTTTGACACGCTGAAGCAATACACGCTGGCGGTGCGCGACCGGGTGTCCGCGGGCAAGCCGTATGCGATCGGGTTGCGGCTTGGTGCGGACGCGGCTTATGAGCTGAGCGATGCGGATGCACTTGCGAATTTTCGCCGCTGGCTCGATCGCGAGAACTGTTACGTCTTCACCATCAACGGATTTCCCTACGGCAAATTCCACGGCACGCGCGTGAAGGAGCAGGTCTATGCGCCGGACTGGACGACGCACGAGCGCGTGGAATACACGAACCTGCTGTTCAACCTGCTCGCAGAGATCGTCCCCTTCGGCATGGAAGGCAGCGTCAGCACCGTGCCGTGCTCGTTCAAGGAATTCATCACAAGCGGCGAACAGGTGCAGGCGATGCGTGACAATGTATGGCGCTGTGTCGAGCACATCGCGGGCGTGAGCGAACGTTGCGGCAAGAAACTTCATCTCGGCCTGGAGCCGGAGCCCCTCTGCTTTTTGGAGACGAGCGCGGAGACGGCGACGTTCTTCGATGAACTGCGCGACGAGCATCCCGGCGACTCGCGATTGCGCGAACACCTCGGCGTGAATTACGACACTTGCCATCTCGCCGTGGAATTCGAGGAGCCCGCGGACGTGCTGCGTCGTTTTCGCGAGCACGACATTCGCGTGAGCAAACTGCACTTCAGTTCCGCGTTGAAAGTAACCGCCGACGCCGCGACCCGCAGCGCGCTGCGGGGATTTCTGGAGCCGGTGTACTTTCATCAAGTCGTTGCGCGCGGTCCAAATGGCACACTCACGCGCTATCGTGACCTCGACATCGCCCTCAACTCTCAACCCTCAACCCTCAACACCGCCGACGAGTGGCGCATTCACTTCCACATCCCACTGCACTTCGAACCGGCCACGCTCTTCCGCACCACGCGCGATCATCTCGTGGGCGTCATGGACTGGCTCGCAGCCGAACCCATGCTCTGTTCGCACATTGAAATGGAAACCTACACCTGGGAAGTAATGCCGCCCGAGTTGAAGAACCGCAGCGTGGTGGACCAACTCGTGGCGGAATACGACTGGACCCTCGGCGAATTGGAGGCGAGAGGCCTGGCTTCACCAGCACGAAGGGCTTAGGGCGATTGGACCTCGCCGACACCGCGAAACTCGTGCTGAAGGCTTAATCGGTCGAACGCCAGGCGCGCCTTGCGCGCTGGGGACATCACCGCCAGCAAGTTCACACATTTGTCGAGCGATGGACGCGATGATGCCATGCGGCTTTGCCTGAATCCGACCGGACCAAATACCAAACATAGAGCAATCAAAAGCAAACCTATGAAACTCAAATCACTCAAACAGGCCCTCGTGGCCACCCTGCTCGCGACGGCACTCGGCGGCACGGCAAACGCACAGCCATTGGTAAATCTCGGACTCGTCGGCGTGGGGCGGCTGCCGGGAGATTCGTTCGATCAACTTGGCGCCGGTGTCGATACACTGGGCGGCATCTTTTCCGGCATGTGGCTGGACCCGGCCACGATTGTGCACAGCAACGGCACTATTCACGTCACGATTTACGGTTTGCCTGACCGCGGGTTCGGCGATGGGTTGCAGGATTATCATCCGCGCGTGCAGCGTCTGGCTGTCGCGATCACTCCCTATTACGGCGCTGGGCCAGTGGCGCAGGACCAGATCGTCATGGTGAATACCGCTACTTACGTCCTGACCGTGGGTGGCAGCACGTTTACCGGCTTTCAGCCCGATGACACTAACGTGGTGACGCATCCGCAGTCACTGCCCGGCGGCCTGGGCGGCGGGAAATGGAGCCTCGATCCCGAAGGCGTCGCGTTCACGGGCGCCGGTGGTGGCTCATGGTACATCAGCGATGAATATGGCCCGTTCATTTATCGTTTCGACAATGCGGGCGTGTTGCTTGGAACGCTCCCCATCCCGGCGGCTTACATTCCCAGAGTCGGCACCAATTATCCGCGCGCCATCAATTACCTGACGGGTGGCCTCGTGACCGTGGCGACGGATTCGGGCCGCTACAACAACCGCGGCATGGAAGGGCTGAGCATCACGCCCGATGGCAAGAGGCTCGTCGCCTGCCTGCAGTCGCCGTTAACGCAGGATGGCGAGAACCGCAACCCGAGTCGCAACGTCCGCATCCTCGTTTATGATTTGGATGCTGCCTCTCCCACCTATCATGAAGCCCTCGCTGAATATGTTCACGTCCTCCCGCTCAGCGCCGCCGAGGCGAATAACCGCCACACTCCGGTGAGCGAAATAGTCGCCTTGAGCGCCACAAAGTTTCTCATTCTTCAGCGCGACAGTCGTGGTTTCGGCGGTGATCCCGGTCCGTTGCTCTACAAACGAATCGTGGAAGTGGATGCGAGCGGCGCGACGAGCATTCTTGGCACCGGCTACGATTTGGAAAAAGGCGCGCCCGGCCAGATCTCGCTGCCGCGCGCCGGTCTGCCCAGCAACGTCGTGGCGGTCACCAGCCGCGATCTGGTGGACATGCTGAATCCAAGCCAGCTCGCCAGGTTCGGTTTGAATCTTGCGCCCTCGAACCAGAACACGAATACGCTCTCCGAGAAATGGGAAGGCGTGGGCATCATTCCGCTGAATGATCCGTTGGCTCCGAACGATTACCTGCTGCTCGCGGGCAACGACAACGACTTCCGCGCTCCTGTCGTTTATCACAACGGTGTGGCGGTCGGCACCAATGCCTTCGGAGCTGACAACATGCTGCTCGCGTTCCGAATCGGCGCGGACTTGATTGCCCCGACGATTACTTGTCCCGCTCCCACTACCATCGCGGCCGGAACGAACTGCACCGCCACCGCGGACCTGCGTTCCAGAGTGGTCGTGAACGAAAACAGCGCTGCGCCAGTCACAATCACGCAGACTCCTTCGCCGACTTCTCCGCTGGCTCTTGGCACGCACACATTGACGTTCGTCGCGACGGACGCGGCCGGGAACGTCAGCGCGCCCTGCACCACGACTGTCACGGTGGTCGATCGCACGCCACCGATGATTACGGGCGTCGTGCCGAGCGAGACGCAGCTCTGGCCGCCAAACGGCAGGAGCGTGCCAATTACCGTCAGTGTCACCGGGACCGACAATTGTTCCGGCACGATTGGATGCCAGATTATTTCTGTGACCAGCAATGAGGAAGGAGCCGACTGGGAAATCACCGGCCCGCTCAGTGTGAACCTCCGCGCCCGGCGTTCGGGTGGCGGCGTCGGCCGGTTCTACACGATCACTGTTCGTTGCACCGACGTGGCCGGAAATTCCTCGACCAGCCTCACAACGGTGTTTGTTCCGAAGAGCGCCGCAGGGATGGAAACGGGATTCCGAACCGCCGTTCATCCCTACACCGTGCCGGTTGGATCTGATTACAGCATTATTCCGATCCTGAGCGCGGGCGATCGCGTGCCGCGCACCAGCAACGGCGATCAGCTTTTCCAGATGATTGGCATTCCGGACGGCCTCGGCGCACACGCGAACAAGGACGGCACGACAACCGTGTTCATGAATTCGGAGTTGGTGAACGCCGTGAGATCGGAGCCCATCGTGGGTGCTCCCCTGAATCGCGGCGCGTTTGTTTCCAAATTGATTCTGGCCCCTGATGGATCGGTGCTATCGGGCGATCTCGCCTACGCCAATGTGTATGCAGAAAACATGTTCGTCGGCCCCGCCGCGACAATCAGTAATGCCACGCCGGCGTTCTCGCGGTTCTGTTCGGGAGCGCTCGCGTGGAAGGAAGCTGGCTTTGATCGGCCGATCTACTTCTGCGGCGAAGAGTCGGGCGGAACGAACACGTTCGATGGCCGGGGCGGGCAGGCCGTTGCGATTTTTGACAATACCGTCAGAACGCTGCCGAGACTCGGGCATTTGAGTTGGGAGAACGCCGTGCCGCGTCCGGACGCAGGCAGGGACACGGTCATCATGTGCATGGAGGACGGCGAACTCGGCGAGTGCCAGCTCTACATGTATGTCGGGCGCAAAGACAGTTCGCGCAACGCTGGAGTGCTTCGCCGCAACGGCCTGGATAACGGAGCGCTCTACGTCTTCGTGGCCGATGCGGGGAGCCCGACGAATGAGACGACGTTCTCGAACGGCAGCCTGTCAGGCAGGTGGGTGCCATTGCCCGGCGCCGAAAATATGAGCGATGTCGAACTCGAGGCTGCTTCCGACGCGGTGGGCGCGTTCGCCTTCGATCGTATCGAGGACGGCGCGTTCCGGCCTCGCAACGCGAATGAGTTCTACTTCGACACGACAGGTGGTTCTGCCAGCAATATGCTTGGCCGCCTTTATCACCTGGCCTTGGACCCGGGCAACGTCCTCGGGCCCGCAACGCTAACGATGTTGTACAACGCCGATCAGGTCCTTGCAGCAGGCGGTGACATCGCGGTGAGCCCCGACAACGTTGCTGTGAGTGATGACTACATCATGATCAACGAAGATGGCACGGCGCAAAGCCGGATCGCGATGGCCGCCAAGGGACGCAAAGGCAATATCTGGCGAGTGAACCTCCATACCGGCGCCGTGGACAACGTGGCCGAGCTGACCGCGGTGGGCCGCGACGGGATTGTCACGAATCCCGGCGTTTGGGAAACGTCCGGCATCATCGACACCACGTCGCTCTTCGGCGCCGACTCATGGCTGTTCGACGTGCAGGCGCACTCACCCACAAGGGCGCCGCTACCGAACACCGTGGAAGACGGGCAACTCCTTCTGATGATCCGCAATCGGTAAGAAGCCAGGATTGGTCACCGAAGGCAGGCTCGGTTCATTCGAGCCTGCCTTTCTGTTATATGGGCGCCTCGCGGGTTGCTTCTTCAATGGAGCCACTTTCCAGCGCGAAACAAACGGGCACATCGTTGCACTATTAAGTCGCGCGCCGTTTCAGCCGTCTTAAACCTGCAATGGCGAGCTTGAGCCAGGACGGTCCCGCGATCCACGGTGTTGATCAGTTGAACATAACGCCACAGCTTTCTCGCGCCGATGTGCCGCTGGCAGTTCGCCACGCACGCATCATCACGGGTGTTTTCGCCGCGATTGCTCTGCTGGTGTCACTGGCCTTCGCGTACTACTTCGTGTTCAGCCGCTCGATGTCACTGGATGAGGGTTACTTGATGGTCACAATCCAGGGCTTCAACAGCGGCCACGCTCTCTATGACACCGTGTTCACCCAATACGGATCGCTCTACTATTTTTACGAATGGCTTCTGCGCTCGGCACTGGCCATTCCGCTGACCCACGACGCGACACGATTGCTTTGTGTGTTTCATTGGTTGGCTGCCGCATTCGTGCTCGGCCTCGCCGCGTGGAAGATGACGCGCTCGGCGATAGCGGCGCTGTTCGTCGGCATGCAGGCAGTCGTGCATCTCTCTTCGATAGCAAATGAACCCGGCCATCCGCAGGAACTCGTCGTCGTATTGCTCGCGCTGGGAATGTTTGTGGCAAGCCGTTTCGCGCGCAGCCGGTGGCCGCTAGAAACACTGGCGCTTATCACGGCGCTGCTGGTGTTCACGAAAATTAACGTCGGCATATTCTTCGGGTTCGCTTTGCTGCTTGCGATGCGTTGCCACGCTTCAGATCGTTTCGCGCGCGGAATCTGGCAATGGCTGCTCCTCGCCGTTTGTGCGGTGCTGCCGTTCGTCCTCATGCGCCGTCACCTGACGGCGGAATGGTGCCGCAACTTCGCCGTGCTCGCGGCAGGCACGGTAGTGACGACTCTCTTTGTGGCCGGACGGACCTCGAACGCTGAGGGCGTGAGCGGAAAAAAGTATTTCACGACGGCCTCGGTGTTTGCCCTGGCGTCAGCCGCGCTCATCGCTGTGACACTATTGACCGGCACGTCATGGAAAGGGTTGATCGATGGACTCATCCTCACGCCCTTGAAGATGCCGAAGGTCGCGCTCCTCATTCTTCCACTGTCCAATTTCGTTCTGTTGAACACACTGACTTCAATCGCGGTGGCCGTCCTGGTCATGCGAACAAACAGCAACTTGCGCGCTTCAGCGTATTTCATCGCGTTGAAAGCGGCGTACACGCTCATCGGCGCTTTTTGTTTCGTCGGCGATGCGAAAGGTCAGCTTGCCTGGGTGCTGCCGTGGGTGTGGCTGGTGGCGGCGCCAAGCGCGCGCGATCAGAAATGGAGCGTCGATGAAAGCTTTGTCCGCGTGTTCCTGGCGCTCGCGGCGGCGTGGCAATCGTTGCAGGCGTACCCCATCGCCGGCACGCAGGTGACACTGGGCACGCTGCTGCTCGTCCTGACGTATGGCATTTGTCTGAACGATGCGGTTCGCTGGGCGGCGCAAATTTCTCGCGTCAAAGAACGTCTGACCACGTTGACTCCCACGACGGGACTTCTTGTCCAGGGACTTGGCGGCGCGGCCCTGATTTTTTTCCTGGCGAACGTGTGGTGCAAGTTGCCGGACGTGCGGCGCGAATACGCGAAGTTGCGCCCGCTTGATCTACCCGGCTCCCGGCGCGTTCACATGGATGAGGAAACCGTGCAGATGTATCGCGCGCTCTCGCAATATCTCGCCGCCGAGTCCGGCACGTTCGTGACGTATCCCGGCATCAACAGTCTCTACCTCTGGACCGGCAAACGTCCGCCGACGCAATTGAACAGCACGGGCTGGGGACAACTCAGTCACGCGCAGCAGGAGCACATCCTTGGTTCATTGACGAAAGCCGAGCGTCCGAAAATCGCCGTTGTGGAAGCGATGATGGAAGGCTGGGCTTCTCCTGCTTACGATCCGATTCGCCCGCTGATTCGCTACGTCACAGAAGATTGCCGGCCTCTGAAACGCATCGGACGCTTCGTGATTTTCGAGCCGAAGACGAACGCGGCTTCCAACGCAATTCGTTAGCGCAGAGCCGAAGACATTTCCGCAAGTGGTAGGGCGCGGTGTCCTCACCGCGCCGCGCTGGAATCGGAGAGACGGTTGGAGCTTCTCATGCCTCACCCCGGCGCGCTGAGGACAGCGCTGCCCCATCTTGAACAAGACGATTGTGCTGGTGCTCAACCGCAACTGGCAGGCGA
>JGI10216J12902_100064117_pt1 | contig 24742 bp, 14 predicted proteins | sample KanNatreferecore_FD_12902 | JGI IMG/M metagenome (IMG submission 12902)
GTTGGGTAACAGCCCGCGCACTTTATGTTTTTCGCTATTGGTGTCAACAGCATTCACTGGTTTCTCAGCACTGCCGGTACCAAACCCGAATACGGGCCAAATCACGCGGACAGGCCGCGCATTTGCCGCACGGCTGTGTGAACCTCACGCGCCCGGAGCGAGCCTCACGCAGGCAAAAAAGAGGCCGGACTTGCGTCCGGCCTCTCACGATCATGCTCACGGCAAGGCTACTGCACCCGCAATCGGTAATAGGCCTCGTTGCTGTTCGTCACTGAGTTCGTGACGCGGGCGTATCCGAAGACGTTGGTGTAGATGTTCGTCCAGAGCGTTGACGGGATCGGATAAACATTGCCAAGGGTCAGCGCACGTTGCAGCACTACCACGGCATTGCTGCCGCAGGTGTTCGTAGCCGGGTTCGTCCATGAGAGGACAGTGGTAGTCACATTCCCGACGCGCGTGGCAGATACCCAGTTTGACCCATTGGTCGCGAATCGGAGATTAGTCGCCCAGGTGATCGGCGAGCAAGGCTGGCCCGCGTTTGTCACCGTCAACGTCGCTCCCGCGCTGGTGGCGGTGCTGATAGCGTTTGTCACCCGGACCGCATAAATTCCCGCGTCGCTCAATTGCACGCTCGGTATATTGAATGTGCTGTTGGTCGCATTCGGGATGTTCGTTCCGCTCCTGAGCCACTGGTAATAAAGAGGCCCTGAGCCTGCCGCAACAACGGTGAAGGAGGCCGCCGAGCCAACACCGTTCGTTCGGCTCTGAGGCGGAGTCACAATTCGCACGGCTTCGGGCGGAACAACAGTGGTTTCCACACTCAGGAGCGTGACGTCGGTGCCGAAAACAACGTCGGAACTGGTCGTGCCGCTTTGATGAACCTCAACCGCGAGCAGATTTGTCCCCGACAGCAGGTTTGTCACTGTCACTTCGAATGTTTCAAAGACACCTTCCGCCGGCGGATTTGCGCCAAGGGTAGCGTAAAGAACCGGATTGACCGCCGCGCCGATGCGCAACCGGAAGAATTCGGCGCCGTTCAGGTAAAATACAGCCCCGTCATCAAGCTCCATGCGAAGCCGCAATCTTCCGAGACCGCCAGCGGGAGAAGTAAAGGTCGTCCGGAAATAGTAGGTGATTACTTGCGGCGCCGTCCCATTAGACAGCACGAGCGGGGTTCGGATTGGTTCCGCAGTCCCACCGGGCTCCAATCCAAGAAGAGCCGGTCCACTTGGCCACGGGGTGTCGTTATAACCAACAGCCCGCCACGCCGTGCCCAGGTCAGTCCCGGTCTGCTCGTATTTCCACGAGCCTGAAATCGGGAACAATGGCACCGGACCTATGTAGCCGATGGTCGCTATGCTCGGATTGGGGAAGATGGTATTGGGAGCGGCGGCCCTGTCCTGCACGTTGGAAACAACCAGCCTGAGGCCACTGCCCGACACGGCGCCAACCGTCAATATGACGTTGCTGTTGTTGTTGGCCAACACCGCGCCGCTGATGGAAATGCTGCCGCCAGTGGAATTGGTGATGCGGTAATTGGAAGGCACGGTGGCGGTGGCGGACACTGGTTCGGAGAATGAAACCACGACGGTTCCGTTTGTGGCCAGGATGGCACCCAGGAGCGCCGGCCCGGCTTTTTCCGGGGTCATACGCAGCGTCGCATTGGTACTGATCGCACCTGAAGTGGCATTGCTTACCGTGACAAAGAACTGCATGCCATCCATCGAGAGAAGCGGCGACGGAATAGTGTAGGAGGCATTGGTCGCGCCCGCGATGTTGTTCGTGACACCGCCCACCACTTGTTTCCATTGGAACCTCGAACCACCCACCTGATCGACGGCAAACGTGACGGGCTGTCCTTCAACTCCAGTAACATTGTGAGGACCACCGGTGATGATGACCGGCCCGACGACGAACGATTGCACCTTGAGCACCAGTTCTGCCGCAAAGACCACGTCGAGAAACTCATTGTCCTCGGCCCCGCTGATGTGAACTTCCGCCGCGAGCACATTGGTGCCGTAGCGCAACAGCGTGGAAACAGGAATCTCGACAGGATCCACCAGGATGGCGCGCGGGATGTCCACGAGCGCGAGCGTACTCGGAGTCGCCCCCCCATTCAGCCATTCAAAGAGGTCAACCGGCATGTTGTAGCGCAACACCTCCGGCCCATTGAAATAGAATTTTGCTCCATCATCGACGCCATGCCGGAGAAAAGCGCGCGCTCCTCCGGGCGACGCTGTCAGATTGAAGGGCTGACGGAAATAATAAGTGATGGGCCCCCAACTCAACGCGGTTTGAATAGGAAAAGAGAGGTCTCCGGATTCGTCCCCGCCGAAATAAGCCAGGCCAGCGCCACCGGCGCCCCAGCCCGCGTTGCCTGAATCATCGAAGTTAATGGCCTGCCAATTGGTGCCGGGATAGTCAGCGCCAAAATCAAAATAATAACGCCAGTCGCCTCCCACCAGCGGGATGGGCGTAAGCTGCCATGAAATGGGAATCCTGCTGTTCGGCGCGATAGCGTTCGTCAGCGGCGATATGTCCCGGACGTTGTTCACGATGAGGATGTAGTTGTTGTTTTCCGCGCGCGCCGCCGTCCTGAGCAGCACGTTGGTGCCATTGGTAAGGACCGCGCTAAAGATCTGGTTTGTGCCGCCCAGCGTGTTGGTAATTTTGTAATTGGCGAGATTGGTAGCAGTAGACAGAAGCACTCTCTCCGAAAAAGTGACCAGCACGTTCGTGGCAGACAACGTTCCATCGGCTTCCACCAGCGTGGGCGGATTTGTGTCAGTAAGAATGGTGAGCGCCACCACGCCGCTGGTCACGGCATTCACCGCGTTGAAAGCGACTACAAAGTAGGTTCCTGCATTGGTGACGAATGTAATCGGGATCGTGAACGGATTGGTGTCTGCATTCAAAATCGGCACGCCATCTTTGTACCATTGGTAAAAGACCGGCTGGCCTTGCACTCCCACGGTGAACGTCGCGGGTTTGGTTTCTTCTACAACGAGACTTTCAGGCTCATTGGTGATGGCAAGGATAGTTGGAGCAAACAACCTGGCAATGATAGCCATGCCGAAAACGCTGTCGCTGCTCGTCGCGTTAACCTGATGCAACTCGACGGCGACTACGTTCGTGCCTTCCACCAGGAGACTGGGCGGAAGATTTGAAACAACCGCAACCGCCTCCGTCGCTCCCGCCGAGGCGGGCGTGGTGAAGTTTACAGCGCCTCCCGGCATGTTGACACGAAACGCTTCCACGCCATTCACGTAAACGATGATGCCGTCATCCAGGTAGTTGCTCGAAATGAGAGTAAGGGTCGCGGGATCATTGGTTAATACAAAGGTCGTGCGGAAATAGCGCGTAATGAAATCCGGATTGAAGTGATTCAACGTGGTGCGGGTCAGGCCGAGGATCGTGGTGTTGTCCTCAAATGCGAAAAGACCGAGACCGGACGGCCACGCTGCATCGTTGTAGTTGACGGCCCGCCATGCCGTTCCGAGGTCGGTGCCTGATTGCTCATACTTCCAAACGTGATTCGTCAGCGGCATGAGGATGTAGGGTTGATCCGCAACGGAAACAACGACCTGCCGGCTGGTAACAGCACCCGCGCAGTTTTTAATCACTACCGTGTAAAGGCCCGAATCGCCGGACTGCGCATTGGCTTTCGAGAACGTAGGGCCGGTGCCAGTGCCAAGCAGAAAGCCGCTCCGGAACCATTGGTAAGTCAGGCCCGTCCCGGAAGCAGTCACGCTCAAAGTGATGGTGCCGCCGGCGTTCGTTGACAAATCTGAAGGCTGGCTGGTGATCGCCGGCGCGGTGGCGCTACAACCCGTGATGGTGAGCGTAGCGGGGCTGCTGGCAGTCGTTCCGACCGAATTGCTCACGACCACATGATACGAACCCTGGTCCGCGAGTGTGGCATTGTTGATTCCGTAAGTCGGGCTCGTCGCACCGGGAATGACGGCCCCATCTTTGAACCATTGATAAGAAAGTGGCGTTGTTCCAATGGCACTGACGGAGAACACGACTGTGTTCGGAAAGCCGACCGAACGGCTCTGCGGCTGGCTGGTAATGACCGGAACTCCGGTCTGCGGCGGAACAGCGGAGACGGCGAAATTGTCGATCGTGTAGCCGCCTTCTTGAATCGATCCGGCAAACGCGGCGGAACTGTTGGCGTCCGCCCAGAGCAGGTACAACGTCGCATTTGGCGCCCAGTTGCCCAAAGGCACCATGGCGGTCTTGAGTCCGGAATCGTTCGCGCCGGGGCTGTCCAACCCTGGAATGCGGACCCAACTGTCCGCCGCACCCGTAAAGCTGTAATAAGCCCGATGAGCGGGAACTTCCTCTCCGATGCTGGAGCCAGCGGCAGCAAGGGCACCCAAATCATAGCGTATGGAAATGAAAGCAATGTTCGACGCGGTGGTGTTGCGCAGGGTAGCCATCAGCAGCGTGTACCAGTTGCCGTTGGGGCGGGTCTGCAAGTAATCCCCCGTAGAATTCCATTGCGCGGTCCCCAGCACTGCCGGAGGAACCACAGTCGTAGTCGGCAGCACCGCGTTAACGCTCGCAGCCGTATTCGTCTGCACCGCGTTGTCGAGGTGAGGGCCGCTCGCAATGACGCCGCCAGCCACGGCGGGGCCGGAACTGCGCGTGGACCAGTCGGCCACGGGCGGCGCGACATCAAACGTTTGTGTGGCCAGCCCGGAAGGACCGACCAATAGCTGGCCGGCTGCCCGGTGATTTACACCGAACAACGCAAGGCCGAGGCACGAAAGTACGCTCAGCTTTTTCAGAAGTTGGGTTTGCATACAAGTGTTGGGTTGGTAGTTCACATGCGCCGTCGCGCCTAAATACAGTTTGTCCGTCATTGGGTTGTTCAGAAGTGCAACAAGGAATCATGACTTCAAGTTTTTGGCAACTGGTAAAACGCCTTCCGCTGTCAAGCGCCGCGAACGGCGGGGGAAAAGCTTGCCTCTCCGAAGTCACCTCTACAAACTTCAAAACGAACGCAAATTGATCCTATGAAAACTCCAAGTCCAGCCGTTCGCATTTCGTTCAGTGTCTTCGTTTTGTTTTCGTTGGCCGCTGTGCCCTCAACATGGTGCGCGGAGAAAACGGCCCCGACGATCGTCGTGGCCAAAACTGAACCAAGAGGCATCGGTTACTGGCAGCCCGCGATGGGCGAAGGGCTGGCGCAGATGCTCATCACCGAATTGTCGAAGCTGGAGAACGTGAAGGTGCTCGAATCGGTCGCGCTGGAGGATTTGCGCGAGGAACGGCGGCTGGACGAGAGCGGCGAGATTGCGGGCGGCGAAGGCGTGCGGAAAGGTGCGTGGAAGGGCGCCGACTACACTTTCAAAAGCGTCATCACGGAATTCGGTTCCAAGGAGCAGAGCTACGGAGGCGGGGGCATCGGGATTCCGATTCCCGGCCGAGGCGGGCCGAGGCTTCTCCCCGGTGGCGGGTTCACGCTCAAGAAATCCGAGAACAAGGTGCGCATCGACTGGCGCATCATCGACAACACGACGCGCGAGATCGTGAAAGGCGCCACAGGCTCGGCGGAAGGCATCGAGTCCGGCACCGGCTTCAATTTCAGCTCGTGGCACGGAGGCGGTTTTTCCAACAACCGCGAATTCATGGACAGCGCGCTCGGCAAAGCCACTGTGAAAGCGATGAACCAAATCGTGGCAGACGTGAAGAAAATCAATTTGGGTCCAGGCGCTCGCGTGGCCGTTCAGCAGGAAGAAGCAAAGGCCGCCGCTCTCAGCCTCCGCCGCGTGTCCGGCATGGTAGAACTGGTGGACGGGAAAGACATCTGGATTTCGCTCGGCTCGAAAAATGGTTTTGCCAAAGGCGACAAGATCAAAATCTACCAGCCGATCGAGAAGAAAAATCAGGCCGGCAAGGTCATTTTAACCGTCAAGAAAGAGGTCGGTGAAATCACTCTCTCAAAAGTTCAGCGCGACAAGAGCGTGGGTGAATACAAGGGTACGGAAACAATCGGCGAGGGCTGGATCGTCGCGGATGCCGTGCTCGACATCGATTCGCTGGACGAAGGGGAAAAGTAGATCCAGAGGCAAGTTTGGTCCGGATGGCGCGTGAACTTCGCTGACAAATTCGTCAACCTCGACCTCCGCCAGGGACAATTGACCAATGACGTTCAAACGATATCGCCATGCCCAAGTGGGTAAAACTGATCATTGGAATTCTGCTGTTGCCCGCTTGCTTCGGCGCGGCGAATGCGCTCGGGCGCGTTCTGAGCGCGGCGGGAAACGCGCAAATGTTTTGGGTGGCGCTCATCGGCGGCGCCGCCTGTTGGCTGACGATCTTTCTGCTCTTGCCCAAGCCGATGCTCGTTTACGTGTTCGGCCATGAATTGACGCACGCGGTCTGGACGTGGGTATTTGGCGGGCGCGTGAAAAGGTTCAAAGCGAACGCCAGCGGTGGCCACGTCATTATTACGAAGTCCAACTTCCTGATCGCGCTCGCGCCCTATTTTTTTCCGCTCTACGTCGCGCTGGTGATTTTGATTTACGTCGTCGGCCACCTGATTTGGAACTGGCAGCATTACGCGCCGTGGTTTCATTTCTTCATCGGCGTGGCCTACGCGTTCCATATCACGCTCACCTGGCACATCCTGAAAACGCGGCAAACGGACATCACCGAGCAGGGCTACGTGTTTTCGGCCGCAATCATCTGGATCGGAAACGTTCTCGTCCTGCTCATCGGCATTCCGCTGCTCACCTCCCGCGTGAAGTTGCTGGATGCGTTTGGATGGTGGCTGGACGGCACGGCGCGGGTGTTCCACTGGCTGGCTGGGTTGTTGTAGGATAGTTGTCAGTCGTCAGTTGTCGGTTGGAGTTGCGGAGTGTTGTAATGCACGACTGACAACTGACGAACGCGACAAACCACTTGCAATGCCCGAATGCTTGGGGCGAAAGTCCCGAACTCTTTTTGGTTCTATGAACCTGGCGGACATTCTCAGCCCGGAACAAATCATCCCTGAACTCAGGGCCACGAATCGGTGGGAAGCGATCGACGAGTTGATCGCGAATCTCGTGGCCACGGGGAAGATCAAGCCCGAACACCGCGAGCCGATAACCGCCGTGGTCCGCAAGCGTGAGACTTCCATGAGCACCGGGATTGGATTTGGCATTGGCATTCCCCACGCCAGCACGGACCTGATCTACGAAGTCGTGGGCGCGCTGGGGCGGTCGAGCAAAGGAGTGAGCTTCGACGCGCTGGATAATCAGCCCGTGAACCTCGTGATGCTCTTCCTCGTTCCCCAGGGCCAGTTTCAAAAACATCTCCACACCCTCGCTGAAATCGCCAAGCTGCTACACAAGAAGGAATTCAGGAAGTCGCTCGAAGAATCCCCCGATGGCGTGGCCATGTACAAGGCGATCAAGTCCCAGTCGGGGACCAAAGTTTAAGTCTCGCGAAGCAAGCGAAGGAGCGAAGCAAACACGAACCTTCACTGCCTTCGCCACCTTCGCGAGAAATTGATCGAATGATTCATCTCCAACTTGAACAACGCCTGCGCGATGCCGTCGCGAAGATTCTGCCGGATGCGAATCCGTCTTCCGTCCTGGTTCGTCCGTGTCCCGACCCGAAGTTCGGCGATTACCAAAGCAACTCCCTGATGGCGCTGGCGAAGGAGCAAAAGATGAACCCGCGCCAGCTTGCCACCGATGTGCTGGCAAAACTCGACGTGAGCGACGCGTGCGAGAAAGTGGAGATCGCCGGCGCGGGCTTCCTGAATTTTCGGCTGAAGAGTTCTGCGGTGGGTGAAGCGCTTGCGGCTGCGGCGCGCGGTGAACATCTGTTTTTCAGCAAAGCACAGCAGCCGCGCACCATCGTCATCGACTTCAGTTCCCCAAATGTCGCCAAGCCGATGCACGTCGGGCACATTCGCTCGACCATTCTCGGCGATTCGCTTGCGCGCGTGCTTCGATTACTTGGACACAAGGTCATCACGGACAACCACATTGGCGATTGGGGCACGCAGTTTGGCTACATCCTGGCGGTTTGGAAAAATATCGTACAGCGAAGCCACGAGGAGGCCTTACGGCGGCAACTCGATGCGGATCCCATTGAGACGATGGGGCATCTTTATCGCATTGGAAGAATCGGAATTCCGAACGAGCCAGAAGACTTGGCGGACACCGAGACCATCCCAGACGATCAAGCAGATGACAAAGCCCGCGAGGAAACCGTGAAACTCCAATCGGGCGATCCTGCGAATCTAGCGATCTGGAAAGAAATAATTCGTCTCTCGCAAGTGCAGTTCGACACGATCTATTCGCGGCTCGGCGTGAAGTTCGACTACACGCTGGGCGAGAGCTTCTACAATCCGAAGCTGCAAGGCATCGTCGATGATTTGAAAGTGAAAGGACTGGCGCGAGAAAGCGAAGGCGCGACTGCCATCTTCTTCGAAGACATTCCGCAACTGAAAGACAAACCAGCGCTCATTCAGAAAACCGACGGTGGATTCAATTACACCACGACTGATCTCGCGACGCTTCAGCACCGGCTCGTAACGTGGAACCCGCAGGAAATCATTTATGTCACCGACGGGCGTCAGCAACTTCACTTCACGCAACTCTTCACCGCGTTCCGCCGCTGGCGCCCGGAAGTCAACGTGAAACTTGCGCACGTCTGGTTCGGCTCGATTCTAGGCGAAGACGGCAAGCCATTCAAAACGCGCAGCGGTGAGACGGTGAAGCTCGCTGACCTGCTGGACGAAGCGGAGGAACGCGCCTTGAAAGTCGTGACGGAAAAAAATCCTGAGTTGCCTGAAGCCGCGCGCAAGGAAATCGCCCGCGTCGTCGGCCTCGGCGCGGTGAAGTACGCCGATCTGTTGCCCAATCGCCAAAGCGATTACGTGTTCAGTTGGGACAAGATGCTTTCCCTTCAAGGGAACACCGCTCCCTATCTGCAATACGCCTACGCGCGGATTCGATCCATCTTCCGAAAAGCCGGTGCCGGGTCTCAACTCTCAACCTTCAACTCTCAACTCGTACTCAACGCCCCCGAAGAACTCGCGCTCGCCAAACATCTGCTCAACTTCGGCCTCACGCTCGAAGCCGTTGCCGAAGATTACCGCCCGAACTTTCTCTGCAATTACCTCTACGACCTCGCCGGCCACTTCGCCCGTTTTTACGAAGCATGTCCCGTCTTAAAAGCTGAAGAGAACGAACGCGTCGCGCGCCTCACGCTGTGCGACGTGACCGCGCGCGTCCTCAAGCAAGGACTCGACGTCCTCGGCATCGAGGTGTTGGATCAGATGTAACGATTCCAAACGAGTCAGTGATCGCAGAGCGAATTTTGCAGTTTGAAATTTGGAGCTTATTTGGAATTTGGAATTTGCCTATCCTTCCCAATCCCACCGTTTGCTCTTGCGGAATTTCTTCACGAAGTTCGGCGTGCTCAGGCCGGTCAGCACGTAGCTGAAGTTGTCCTTCGACCAGCTCGCCGTGCGCCAGGCCTGCCACTGATCCATTTGGGGGATGCGAGATGGCGCGTCGGGAAACAATGTGCGATTCACGACCATCAGGTGGAGGTGCTGCCCCTCCGAGTTGAAACAAATCACCGGCACTTCCCGGCCGCGCCAGTGCAGGAGACTGCAACCGCGTACTTCGGATTGCGCCAGCGTGGATGGCACGGAGAAGCGGGCTGGCAACCCTCTGGCTTCCAGCGTTTGCCGCAACTGAACCATGTTCGTGGCTTTGAGCTGGAGATGGGGCGACGGCCCCCACGATTGGTCGGCAATCTCGCGCCGGAACTCGGAAAAAGTCGCGGGCCGCTGCCCGTACCAGAATGCAAAAGCCAGGCCGGCTATCAGCACCGCGGCCGCCGCGGCAAATTGACGGCTGCTCATTCGGCGATGCCACCAGGGAACCGGACGAATGATCTTGTGCTCGGCCAGAATTGCGTCGCGAACTTCAGCCGGCGCCATGATGCGCGCCAGTTCAGACTTCATGGTTCTGTCGAACGCAACTGATTCCTCGAACCACGCTTTCAGGTGCGCATCCGCGCGCGCCAATTCCAGCGCTTCGGCAAAAACAGGGTCGCGCTCGTCGTCCGTGCCGGGACGATAGACCGCGAGAATTTCTTTGGCTTCCTTGTGTGTCATGCGTGTGCCCCTTTTCCAGCGGCGACGCCCGCGGGGAGACTGTCATGGGATTCAATTCGTGCCCGGAGCATTTCCTTGCCGCGTGAGATGCGCGACATCACGGTGCCGATCGGCACTTCGAGGATTTCCGCAATTTCGCGGTACGAATGCTCCTGCAAATAAAAAAGGACCAGCGCGGAACGGAACGGTTCTTCCAGCCGGTTCAACGCAGCCACGGCGGCGTTCGCGTCCGTGATCACGTCCGCGCGCGGCAACTCCACGATTGTGGCATCAATGTTTTCGTCGAGTTCCGATTCCGGGAACCGTGTCGCGCGCCGTTTCTGTTGAAGGAAATCGCGATAAAGCGTGGTGAAGAGCCAGGTTTTCGCTTTGCTCACATCGCGAACCGAGCCGGCTTTTTCGCCGAAGCGCTCGAAGGCGCGCTGGGTGAGATCAGCGGCGTCCGCCTCGCTGCGGCTCAGGCCGAGCGCGAACCGGTAGAGTGGTTCGTAGTATGCGCTCACGACTTCCTCGAAAGCTTTTTCGCTTGGCGGCATACGCAGCTTGGCGGAACTCAGTTCATGTGAATTCCGATTTCAACCGCAGCGTAACGCGCCATTGTTCTTCATTCAATTCTCTCCGCCCGCCAATTTTCGCGGCGCGGCGATGCGAAACCGGCAGGCTGCGGACGGACCGGACTCGTGGATGATCCGGGGAGCGCCAGTGCGTCCGTTGCGGACGCTGCTCCCGGGTCCACGCCACCGGCGCCATTAGTTCAGACTCGTTAAACCCAACAAATCCGAGCGGCGTCGATTGCGGCCCATCCGCAAGCCTGCCGTCTGTAGGATGCGTGGGGGCGGAAGATTATTCCCGAGCAGTGGATTTCTTTTGGCAACCGTGGGCTGCGATCAGCGCAACGAGTCCCGAATCTTCTCCGCCGCGGCGCGGGGATTTGGCGCGGCATAAATCGGACGGCCAATGACCAGCCAAGTGGATCCCGCTTCCAGCGCTTCTTTGGCGTTTAATGTGCGTTTCTGATCTCCGGCCGCATCGTCACCGGCGCGAATACCGGGCGTGACGAACTGCATCGAAGACGGAAGCATTTGCCGAAGGCCGGCCACTTCCAGCGGAGAACAAACCAGCCCGCGCAAACCCGCGCGTGCCGCGAGTTGTGCCAACCGCTCAACTTGACGTCCGATGTCCGCCGCGACGCCCACTTCCGCCAGTTCGCTCGATTCCATGCTGGTAAGGACCGTGACGCCGAGCACGAGTGGCGCGTTCAGTCCCGCCTGGTCGGCGGTCTTCTGCGCGGACTCTTCCGCCGCCTGCATCATCGCCAGCCCGCCGCCGACGTGAATGGTGAGCATCTGCACATCCATACGCACTGCGGACGCGACTGCCTTTGCGACAGTGTTGGGAATGTCGTGAAACTTCAGATCGAGAAACACGGAGGCGCCAGTCGCGCGAATGCGCTTCACGATTTCCGGTCCGGCGGCGGTGAACAATTCGCTGCCGATCTTAAAAGCACCGACGGCTGGTGCGACTTGCTGCGCCAGCGTAATGGCTTGTTCGGCAGTTGGAACATCCAGTGCGACAATGATGGGATTCTGCATCGCGGCGGATTCTCGGCGGTCCAACGTCCAATGTCCAACGCCCAATGTCTCCACCCGTCGCGACTTTGGACTTTGGACCTTGGACTTTGGACAAATAAAAATGGCGCTGGCTTTCACCAGCGCCACCCTCACACGGAGTCCCGCGCCTGCGGGATTACGCCTTTGCTTCCGCCGGCTCCACGTCCTCGATCTTGGCGTTCTGCTGCAAAAAATCTATGACCTTTTCGTTCAGGAGCTGGCCCCAGATTTCCTGAATCCCGTTTCGCTTTTCAAGTTCTTTCGCAAACTTGTCTGGCGCCATCTGGTATTGCTGCGACAAAGTGTAGATGCGCGCGTTCACTTCCTCGGGCTGGACACGGATGCCCTCCTTGTCCGCGATCCTCTGGAACAGGAAACTCGCCTTTACCCTTTCCTTCGCCGTGTTGTTCGACGCCTGGTAAATCTGGTCCTTCTGCGAATCGATGGCTTCCTTCGTCACGCCGCGCTGCTGGTTCTCCTGCACGATCTGATAAACCACGTTGCGCGTTTCCTGCGCGACGAGCGATTCGGGCAATTCAACCTTCACCTGATCCAGCAGGTGTTTCACAACCTGCCCGCGCACGCTGCGGCTTTGCTTCGTGTTCAACTCGTTCTGCAAATCGCGCCGGACGCCTTCGCGCAACGCACTGAGACTCTCCGCGCCGTAGGTCTTCGCGAACGCATCGTCCATGGCCGGCACTGACTTTTCCTTCACTTCCACGACTTCCACATCGTAAGTGCCCTTCCTGCCCGCGAGTTGAGGTGTCACGAAATCGGCGGGGAAATCGACGTTTACTGTGCGCTTCTCGCCCGCCTTGGCCCCGACAAGCTGCATCGCGAAACCAGGAATGAAACTGTCCGGTTTCACCTCCACCCAGAAAGCTTTCTGCTCGGTGATGCCCTTTGCCGCCGGCGCCAACTCCGTCAACGGTTTGCCTTCGGAACTCCCGGTGTAATTCACGACCGCCACATCGCCTTCCTTCACTTCGCGCTCGACGTTGTTGAAATTGGAGACGCGGTCGGCCAGCAGCTTCAGCGCTTTGTCGATGTCCTCCTCGGTCACGCTCCGCTTCTCGCGTTGTGCGGGAAGCGAGCGGTAGTCCGGCAACTCGAATTCCGGCGCCGTCTCGATGGTCGCGGCGAACTGCATCGGCTGATCTTTGCCGAACTGGATTTCCTCGATGTCCGGGTAGCCGACCACTTCGAGTTTGTGATCCTTGATCGCCGAGCGATAGCTATCGCCCATCAGCTTGCGCTTGGCTTCGTCTTCAATTTCCTTTTCGTAGCGCTTCAGCACCATGTCCTTCGGCGCTTTGCCCGGACGAAAACCCGGCAACGAGGCGTGCTTCTGATATTCCTTCGCCACGTCCGCAAACGCGGAAGTGACCGTCGGCGCATCGATGTCAAAACGCAGCAGCTTTTTGCACGGGCCAAGATTTTCAACCGTTACACTCACAGGAACCTTTCAGCTTAAATCGTGATACGTCGCCGACGGCGCGGCATGGACCAACGCCCGGCGCCGGGCGAGCGGTGCAGAGTAGGTAACGGCTTTGGCAGGGTCAAGTGCCGGACTTGGAGCCCGTTGCCAAATCATTTCAGCGTGCCCGGAGCGCGACTCTGTGAGCCGCAGCAACGTTCTCCGCCAGCAGAATCCTCGAAATTGGGATCGATTTGGAGCGCACCCCGTTGCTGCGGGTCACAGACCCGCGCTCCTTTCGATTTGGGCAACAGGCCCTTTGAATGCGCACCGTCAGGACAGCGGCTTCACCATCACGTAATCGTCCATCACGAACCCGCCGCCAATGTCGGCCACGACCGTTTCGCGAATGGTGAAGCCGTTCTTGTGATACGCGGCGATGGCTTTTGTGTTCTTCTTGTTCACAGCCAGCACGACCGTGGCGAAACCTTCTTTGCGTGCGACTGATTCCACCCGCTTCAAGAGCATCACACCGTATCCCCGCCGCTGGCACTCAGGATGGATGTAGAGCTTGTGCAACTTGAGTTCGCCAGCATTCGAAGTTGATCCATACGAAGCGAAGCCGCGCAGCTCGCCATCGATCAACAAACGGTCGTAAGCAATGCCGCTCTCCAATTCCCGCCGCATCACCTCCACGTCGTACATGCGTGCCAGCATATATTCGATTTGCGCAGGTGAAATGATCCCCGGGTAATGCGCACGCCAGATGACCCCGGCAAGCATGGCAATTTCCGGCAGATGTTTGCCTGTCGCCGGCTCTATCTCCGCTCCGTGCTTCACGCAGGCTGTGCCTGACCCTCATCCTGAATGTAGGTGCGGCCGCGGTAGAACGGCGAGACAATCGCGAACAGGATCGTGGCGCCCAGCATCAGGCCGCAGAAGAACAAATAGTAGCTGGTTCCGGCGAGCTTCACACTGCCGTCCGCATTCTGAATGAAACGATTCACGAGGGCGGTGAGTAGGTTTCCAAACGCAATCGCCGCAAGATACAGGGACATCACGACGGATTTCAGGGTTCGCGGCGCTTGTGTGTACGAGAACTCCAGGTACGTGACGGAGATGACGACTTCCGCCGCCGAGATGAAGGCATACGCGAGCACTTGCCAGCCAACGTGCGGCTTCAAACCTGCGGCAATCTGAGATTCGACCCACGCCGGAATCAGAAATGCCAGAACAGTGAGGATGAAACCGAACCCGAGCTTGCGCAACGGAGTGAGCTTGATGATCCGGCTGAGCGCCGGATAAACCAGATAAGAAAAAAGCGGCAGGAACAACAGAATGAACAGCGCATTGACAGTTTGGATCTGGCCCGCCTGCCATTCGCGGCCGAGCCAGAATCGGTCCATCTTTTCAGCCTGCAGGACCCAGGCGGAAAAATTCTGATACCACAGCGACCAGAAAATGGCGACGAACGGGACCAACATGGCGAGGTTGGCCAGCGCCTTGAGATTTTCGCGGCGTGCCAGGTCACGGAAGAACTCCCGCCCGCGCGGTGGAATGTGGACGTAGCGCCTCCGGCCCATCCAGAGAACGACCGTTGCCAACAGCATCAGCAAACCGGGCGTTCCGAATGCAACGTGGATTCCCCACCGCTGGGGCAGCGAAAAGTCTTTCGGGAACTGCTCCAGTAAGTAGGGGATCAACAAGGTCGAGAACATCGAGCCAAAATTAATCGAGAAGTAAAACCAACTGTAAGCCTTGGGCAACAGGTGCTGGTTCGACTGGCCGAATTGATCGCCCACGTTGGCGGAGACGCACGGTTTAATGCCGCCTGCGCCGAGAGCAATCAGCGCCATGCCCGCGATCAGCCCGTAACGGGTTTCATTCACTCCCAGCACCGCATGACCAACGCAATACGCCATCGACAGGTAAAAAATGGTCTTGTACTTCCCCCAGAAAGCATCCGCGAGGATCGCGCCCAGCATAGGCAGGAAATAACTCACGTACATGAAAGTGTGATACCACTCCCTGGCCTTCTCCTCGCCGAAGTGATCGGGTTGGCCATGCGTATCCAACATGTACTTCGTCATGAAGGTAACGAGGATCGAGTTCATCCCGTAGAAGCTGAAACGCTCCGCGGCTTCGTTGCCGATGATGTAAGGGATGCCGGGCGGCATTTTGTCCGTCTTGACGGGCGCGGTCAGATACTCCGTTTTGGCCATAGGATTGCCGCGGACTGTTTCAAAGTTCCTGGGCGGGCGCGAGCGGGAATTGCACCACGGAAGACACTGAATACACGGAAAGGGAATTCCGCTGCGTCCTTTTCCGTGTATTCCGTGGTCACTTCAAACCTGGAAGGAATCGCGGCGTCCGACGTGCGTTCGTTTGCTGTTCGAAGGCAAAAGCGATCTTCAGCAACGCTGGTTCACTCCACGCGCGCCCGAAAAATGAAATGCCAACGGGAAGTCCAAACACATTTCCAGCCGGCACGGTGATATTCGGATAGCCTGCCACCGCCGCGGGCGAAGAACTACCGCCTTCACCGCGATCACCATAGACCGGATCGATCACGCCAGCCGGCCCGGAAGTCGGCGCGACAATCGCATCGAGGCGATGCTGGTCCATCACTGGGTCGATTCCCTCTTTGCCCGCAAGACGCTTTGCGCTTTTGACGGCGTCGAGATAAGCCTGCTCGGTTAACGGTCCCTTCTTCTGGGCGTTGAGCATCGTCTCCTGGCCGAAGAATTTCAGTTCGTGCTCTTTGTGGCGTTCGTTGAAGTCAATCACGTCCTGCAGCGAGCGCACCGGCGCGTTTGCACCGAGCAACGCGAAATAGACATTCAATCCCGCCTTGAATTCGTAGAGCATCAATTCGTGCTCCGCGCCCCCGAACCGTCCGTGTGTCGGAAGCTCGGCAGGATCGATCAACTCCGCGCCGGCGCGCTTCATCGTTTCGAGCGCTGATTCCAAAATTCGGTTCGCGCGCGTATTGGCGCCGAAGAATCTGCGCGCGACTCCTATTCGCGCGCCGCGCAAGCCATTTGCATCCAGAAACTGCGTGTAATCGCGATGCGTTTTGCCGTCGCTGGCTTTCGTCGCGCCGTCGCGCGAATCCACCCCGGTTAACGCGCTCAACACCATGGCCGCGTCGGTCACTGTGCGTGTCATCGGCCCCGCCGTGTCCTGGCTGCTGGAAATTGGAATGATGCCCGCGCGACTGATCAATCCGACCGTGGGTTTCAGTCCAACGATTCCACAGTGCGATGATGGAGAGACAATGGAGCCGTCCGTTTCCGTGCCGATAGCAAACGCGCAAAGGTTCGCCGAAACCGCCGCGCCCGAACCGGAACTCGAGCCGGACGGATTGCGGTCGAGCACGTAAGGGTTCCGCGTCTGTCCGCCGCGCCCACTCCAGCCGCTCGTCGAACGGCTTCCGCGGAAGTTCGCCCACTCGCTCAGATTCGTTTTGCCGAGAATGACCGCACCGGCTTCGCGAAGTTTGCGCGCGACGGTCGCATCTTGCGACGCAATGGAACCGAGCAGCGCCAGCGAGCCCGCCGTCGTCATCATCTTGTCGTGCGTGTCGATGTTATCTTTCAGCAGGACTGGAATCCCGTGGAGCGGGCCGCGCGGCCCCTTCGCTTTTCGCTCGGCATCCAATTCACGTGCGATGGCCAGCGCATCGGGATTCAATTCAATGACTGAGTTGAGCTTCGGTCCATGCTGGTCGATGGACGCAATTCGCTGAAGATATTTGGTCGCCAGCGACACTGCGCTTTCGCGGCCATCCCGCATGGCGGTTTGAAGATCGCGAATCGTCGCTTCTTCCAATTCAAAGGATCGCGAGCGCGTGATGCTGGCGCATCCAGCAGTAAAGATATGTGCCGCAGTCAACGAACTGAGTTGGACGAATGCACGCCGGTTCATGAGCGGCGAGGATACCTTCCGCGCAAAATTTCGCCAGCATCCTGAGTTTCCGGCTGTTTAAGAAAAGAGTCTCGCGAAGTTTGCGAAGGCAGCGAAGGCGACTGGGCAGAACTGTTCAATGCCCACGAATCAGTTCCCCTTCGCTTCCTTCGCAAACTTCGCGAGACCAACAAATTCAGTCACGAAATTGCGATTGCCAGCGACACTCCGCCGCTCTACACCGTCCGCGTGAACTCCACCCGGCCCAAGTCGGATTCCCGAACGGTCGTCTCATCAGAGCCAGCGCAATCCGCCGCCCAACAGCGCCTCAAGCAGCGGCTCGTCATCTGCCTCGATGGCACATGGAACAAACGCGACGACTGCACGAACGTGTATCATCTCCACAACCTGGTCGCCAAAGGCGAGGTCGGCCCGCCCGACGCGCGCGTGTGGCAGCAGTGCTATTACGACGAAGGCGTTGGCACCGGCATGCTCGACAGTGTGACGGGCGGCGCGTTCGGATTCGGCCTCGAAGACAATGTGCGCGAAGCGTACGACTGGCTGGTCGAGCAATATCGCGAGGGCGACGAGATTTACATTTTCGGCTTCAGCCGCGGCGCCTACACGGCGCGTTCGCTTGTCGGTTTCATTGCGCGCTGCGGACTGCTGTTGCACGGGGCGCCGCTCTCGGTGAACCAGCTTTGGGAAGGCTACGGATTCCTTGGGCGCGAGCACGAAGCTCGCTCAAGCTGGTGGAACACTCTTTCCGGAGATCAACCTCCCTTCGAGCAAATCACGAACTTGAAATTCGACCCGTGGTTCGGCGGCGGAATTAGAAAGAAAAATCCCAATCCGACGGAGCAGATGTTGATTCAATGGTCGCGCCGTGTGCCGATCCGCTTTCTCGGCATTTTCGACACGGTCGGCGCGATGGGCTGGGACGCACTCGCGATTCCCGGTCTGCGCAGCAAACTCGCGCAACATCACAACATGCGGCCAACGAGCCTCATCGAGTCCTGTTGCCACGCACTCGCCATCGACGAGCATCGCAGCAGCTTTTCTCACACGCCGATGCTGCAATACGTGGACAACAGTTGGAATGCGGAGCAGGCGGCGGAAAAGTGGGAGAGAAGCCGCCGCATCAAACAACGCTGGTTCGTGGGCGCACACTCGAACATCGGCGGCGGTTACGCGGACAACGTGCTGTCGCTGGATCCGCTTCGATGGCTCCTGGCCTGCGCGGAACAGGCGAATCTCGTCGTGGAACCGCTCCCGGCCTCGATGGTCCCCGCGCAAGCATCGCAGCGGCGGGACTCTTACATGGAATTCGCCGGATCGATTCCGGCACGCCTGTTTCGTTCCAAGCGAAACTTCCGTCCCATCGATCCGCCGCACGAAGTCCATGGGCCCAGCTCCCATTCGGGCAAGAGTTCGGACCTCACACGCGAAGCGGGCTATTCCCTCCGCTGCATTAACGAAGAAGTGCATGAGTCGGTTTTCAATTTGGCGAGCGCCGACGCAAAGTATCGCCCACCAAATCTCATCGAATACGTCCGGCGCGCGCAAACGGGCAGCGCACTCGCGAATCCTGCTCCTGCGCATCCCTGGCTCGCGGCGCATTGGGGGGATCGCGCAGTGCTCGTGGCCTGGTGCACACTCGCCGCAGCCGGACTGTTGGCACTGAACAAACTGTTCTGCGCAGCGCCGGCAGGATCACCGCCGCTCTGGCTGCTTCCCGCGCTCGCCGGATTGTTCGCACTGGTGGATTGGAGCGAAAGCCGGCTCATATTTTCGCTCGCACTGCACCCGCAAGGAGCGTTCCGCCAGGCGTGCCTGGACTCCGTGTTCTGGCTGCGCGCCCTCGGCCTCGTGCTGGTTCTCGCCGGTGCCTGTGCGTTCATCGCTCAACTGTTGGTCCTCGGATGGTCCGCGCCCGACGTCGCCACCGGACTGCTCGACACAAAGAACACCCTCGTCCGCTGGTGGCCCGTGCCATTGGCCGCCGCGATCGCCACGCTGCTGGCCGACATTTTTGAAAAAAAGTTTCGTCTGATCGCGAGCGTCGCCGCAGCGGTTGTTGCGTCCGCGATGCTCGCCGCCATCAGCATCGCTCTTGCGCTCGCGGGTTATTGGGCCGGCCAGTTTGTGTGGCACTGGAGCAACGGCTCGATCAATCCAGTACTCACAGTGCCGGACCCGGACGCGTGCGCACCGATCGCCGGGCTGCTGCTTCTGCTGCAAATCGCGCTGCTCTATCTGGGCAAGGCATTTGATTGGGTCGCCGAACCGATGCGCAAAGCGAACCTCGGCGCCATTACGCGCCTTCAACTCTGCTTCACGCCGGAGAAAGTGCGCCAAAAACTTTTCGATTGGCGAACGAAACTCACGTGCGCCTGGGAACCTGCTTTGGAACGCGATGAGAATGCCGCGCGAAACGTTCGTCGCATCGTCGGGAATGCTCTGTGGCGTGACGTTCTCGGATTTGTCCCGGTCTACAGCGTCGTTTTCGGGCTGGGCCTCTGGATGGCCGTGACGCAATCCCAATGGCCGTGGTTGTCATGGTTGAAACACGAATGGCTGGGAGTGCGAGTGTGGTTTTGGATCGTGGTAATCACGGCCGTCGCCGATTGGATCGAAGATGCAGTCCACGGAATCTATCTATGGCGCTTCTCTCTCAAGGGCACACCGAACTGGCTGCTCGTGATTACGGGCGCACTCGGCACCTTGATCAAGTTCGCCGGTTTCATCACGGCGTGCGCCATCACTGCCGTCGTTGGAGCAGTCGCAAGCTGGGACGTAATCATGACGGTAGAACCGCTTACGTGGCGCGCGGCCATCGCCGGAACTGCCGCTCTCGTCGTCGGCGGCGCAGTGCTGATGGCGCTGCTGGGCGCCGCCGCCTCGCGCATTCGCCACACGCTGTTGAAGAAGCGCTAAGCGACCCGTCGCCTGCGCTCACCTTTTCGCTTCGGTGTGCCCGCTCGTGGCGATGTATTCGAGAATCGAAGCGAGGTCCTGCGGCGGAAGCTGCTCGAAGCCTGTCGGCATGATCGACAATGCGGACGCGTTCATCTCCGCGATGTCTTTGCGTTGCAGGGTGTGCTTCTTGCCCGCGGTGTCGAGGATGTCAATCGAGGTCACGGTTTCGGAATCAAGCCGGCCCGCGTAATTCTCGCCGTCCTTTGTCGTCACATTCCACATGCGGTAGTTGGCTTCGACGGAGCGGTTCGGATCAATGATCTCAATGAGAACGTCTCCTCGCGGCTTTGCACCTGCGCCGGTCAAATCAGGGCCAATCTGAGCGCCTTGTCCGCCCAGCGTATGGCACACGGCACAGGTCGTCGTGAACAATTCCTTGCCACGCGCGAGGTCACCTTTCTGTTGCGCGATCGGCATGAGTTTCTTCACCACCGCCTCCATTTCGGCGCTCGACACAGCCACCGTCTTGTCGAGTTCCTGCGCCTTCGTCGCGACATCTTTGTCTGAATGCGCCTTCAATTGTGCCCAATGTTCCGCGCCAAGATCGCTTCGCTGAAGCTGTCGGCCTTCAATGGACTTCAACAGCGCGGTAGCCCATTCGCCTCTCCTCAGCAGGGTGGCGAGCGCGGTGCGGCGCGCGGCCGGAGTGTATTTGTTGAACGAAGCAACGATCGCCTGGCCGGTCTCCGGCAAACGACTGTCGGCCAAAGCGCCAAGCAATCCGCTGGCGAGGGTCGGCAGTGAAGTTGGCGAAATCTGCGTGAGGATTGCGTTCACCGATTCCGCGCTGTCATCGGATGACATCAACCGCTGCGCGGCGTCCGTTCGTTCCTCAGCCGTGAGTTTCGAGTCAGCAACTTGCGAGCGAAGTTGTTTGGCGATGGCTGCCATCGCGCTGGCAAACATTTCCTTTTTGCCCCAGCGTTCCGCCAGGGTGAGCAGAGAACTGCGCGCGTCATTGGGCAAGGACGCCATCAGCGCATTGAGTTTCGTTTCATCCGCCAAACTGATCTTCGGCGCGGTTTCTCTCGGCCAGTTCGCGGCGAGGCCGTCCAACAATGGTGTCGCGATGGATGGCGATGCGCCTTCGAGCGCGAGCAACGTCGGCACGACGGATTCCACCGGCGCGCGTTGCGCGTAATGGCCGGTGACGATTCGGACTGCAGTTCCAAGCGCGCCGGGCAGCGTAATGCTCGAACCAACCTGGACCAATTTCACATCATCGAACCAAGCCGTGCCGGTCGAACGGCCCCAGCCGCCAAAGAGGCAATTAATCGTCAGCGTTCGATTGTCGCCGCTGTTGAATTCCGTCTCCACTTCCGTCCAATCCTTTGTGCCGGTGACCGGCTTCGTGCGCACGGGCGTGCCGCTTTGCAATTCATGCATGTTGAGCAAGGCGCCCATTGCGCCGCGCACATCCTCGGTTTTGATCCAGGCCGTCAGTTTGTAAGTCACGTTCGGCTCCACGTTCACACGCTGGCTCCAACTGATGTCGCCGCCTGCTGTGGAACTGATCCTCGCGCTGCGCGAACCGGTGTGGCCTACAGTGCCAACGGTCAACTCGCCGCGCCCGCTGTGCGTGGCCGTGTTCCATTCCAACGGCTTGCCATCGCGCTCATTTTCAAATGAGTCGTTAGCGATGAGGTTTGCCGCCGCGGCGCTTGGAGACTTCGCTCCGCCTGGCGCTGAAACACCCGCGAGAACAGCCTTGAGAAAGCTCGCATCGTTCTTCGCCGCAGCCGCAGTGGCAGCGTGTGGAATCCACCGATCCTTCGCGTTCTGATCGTCCTTTAATGCCGCGAGAATCGCAGGACCAACCTGTTCGCTCGCCGGCAAATCGGCCAGGGCGAGAAACGCGGCCATGCGGACCTGCGGGTCCGAATCTTTCAGCAACGGAAGAACGACTTCAGCAGTCACGTCCTCGCGCAACGCCGTCACCGCCGCGCGGCGCACGCCGGCAGACGGATGCTTGAATGCTTCGCGCGCCGCAACGTGGCCAACCTTGGAGCTTGAGTTCAATCCGCCGAGTCCCTGCAACGTCCACAACGCGTGGATGGCGCCAACGTTCAAACCGATCTCGTCAACGCCTTGATCGCGAACGAGCGCGACCAGTTCCTTTTCCAAATCGTCGTCGAGCTTGCCGCGCTCGATGAGCATTCGCTGCGCGTGCATACGCCAGAGTTGGTTGTCATTCTTCAGCGCAGAAACGAGTTGCTGCGGAGTTGCCTCCTTCAGATTGAAAGCTTCCTTGTCCGCAACTCTCGTTCGGTCGCTGGCCTCATCCGTAGTGCGTGCATCCGCGGTTTCCTTCGTGCCCGTGTAAATGATTCGATAAATGCGTCCGTGCGTCTTGTCGCGCAACGGCGTTTCGTAAGCCGCGCCGCGCCCGGTGCGAAAACCCGCGGGGGTCGGGTTGTGCTGAATGATGTAGTTGTACCAATCGATCATCCACACCGCGCCGTCGGGCCCGACTTCTGTCGTGATGGGCGCAAACCATTCATCATCGCTCGCGAGAAAACTGTGCTCATTGTAGGCCGTGAAGTCGGTGCCATTCGCGAGCAAACGAAATTTGCCGATCAGATGCCCGGTCGGCTCCGCAACGAACGCGACTTTGTTCCAATACTCTTTCGGAAACGCGCGCGCCGTGTAGAGCGCGTGGCCCGCGCCCGCCGTGTAGCGGTCGTGCTGGTCCACCTGCCGCACGTATTTCGTGATCGGATAAAACGCCTGGCTGTTGGCAATCGTCCCCATCGCGCTCGCACTCCAGCCCCGCACTGCTTCGTAGTAACGATTCGGAATGGCCATGTAGAAGCTCGCGTTGTTATTCGCCGTCGAACCGAACACAATTCCTTCTTCGCTCAAGCCGAGTCCCCACGTGTTGTTGTTGCTCGACTTCACGAACTCCAGCACTGAGCCATCCGGCTTGAAGCGAAACACGCCCTGGCCAAAACGCAGTTCTTTACCGCCCACGGTACCGCGAAAACCGGAATAGCCGACAGTGCCCCAGATCCAATTGTCTAATCCGTAGCGCAAATTGCTCGCAGTCGCGTGCGTGTCTCTCATGCCCCAGCCGGTGAAGAGAACCTTGCGCTCGTCCGCCTTGTCGTCGCCGTCGGTGTCCTTGAGGAAAAGCATTTCGGCCGCGTGTTTCACGATCAGACCGCCGTTGGCGAAAACCATTCCGGTAGGAATCGTCAGCTTGTCCGCGAAAACTTTGAACTTGTCTGCTCGTCCATCGCCATCACTGTCTTCGCAAATCGTAATCCGGTCCCGGCCTTCGCCTTCGGCCTGCTGCTCGTTCGGATAATCCTTCGTCTCCGCAATCCACAAACGGCCGCGCTCGTCGAACGCCATGCAGAGCGGCTTGTAAATCTGTGGTTCCTCCGCCCACAGTTTCGCTTCGAAGCCCGGCCGCGTCACAACGCGCTTCGCGGATTCCGCCGGTGAGAGCGGCAATTGCATTTCCGTAATCGGTTCGCCCACGACGCCCCAGCGCTGCCCGGCCGGATAATTTGGAATCTTGTTGGTCGTGCTCGCGTATTTCAGCGGCAGCAAGCCTTTCTTCGCCACGAGGTCCGGCTCGCCACCGCTCGACGCCCCGCGAATTCCATTTTCGATCAGCGCAATGAACTGCGCGTTGCCCCACGTTCGCTGGTCGTGTCCCCACGCGGTGTAGAAGACGCGGCCTTTGCCATGTTCGCGCACCCAGGTGTAAGGCTCGTTGCCCCGCTCATCGCGACGTTCAGCCAGCACGATGCGATTCGAATTGTGCTTCGTGTGAACGTAAGTCTCGTCCCAGCTTTCAATCGGTTGCAGGCCCTTCGTGATGGGATGACCCGCATTGACGATGGTTTCCTTGAACGTGCCCGTGCCGTGGCGCTGAAACTGTCCGCCGACCAGTTCGATGTATTTTGGCGAATTCAAAAAGCAGTAGCTCGCGCAATGCACCGGCACGAGTCCATGTCCGCTCGTCACGTAATCGAGGAGCGCGGTTTCCTGCGCCGGCGAAATGCGCGTGTGATTGGCAAAGATGAGCAGCGCGTCATAGAGTGCCAGCCGCGCGGGATTCAAATCCTCGAGCTTGTCCGTGTAAGTCAACTCGATGCCGCGCGCGGAGAGCGCCGGCTGCATCTGCGCGAAACGATCGGCGGGTCGGTGATGTCCATTGTCGCCAAGAAACAGCACGCGCAGCGGCGCGGCGGCGTTTGCAGCCGAGGCAAAAATCAAGGCAGCCAGCGCCGCGCATTGGAAGTAGCACATTGAGTTCATGGTGTTGCCAAAAGAGTGACCGCATTTTCTGAACTGTCCAGAATGGGTTGGGTTGATATTGGTTACGGGAGAAGTTCGGGTCTTGGCTTGAATGGACGAATGGAGCGGCAATTCGGGCACAAACAACTCGGAGTCATGAACGCTTCCAACAACTCTTTTGGAAATCTGAAGCGGGATTGAACTGTTTTGGAACAATTCGATTTGAGAAGGGTGCTGCGGCATTCATCACGCAGACGAAGCAAGTGGATTTGCTCGGAAAGGTCCCTCCTGGTATTCGAAGAAATCAAAGTCCGCCTGTTTTCCCGTGCCCGCCAGATCCTGACAGGCCATGCCGACGAACGCGCCGGTGAAATGGGCCTGGCCGGGAGCAATGCACTCGTCGGAGAGAATGCTGGCGTCGAATTGTTGCGGCAGCCAGCGCCAGTC
>JGI10216J12902_106821294_pt1 | contig 24720 bp, 31 predicted proteins | sample KanNatreferecore_FD_12902 | JGI IMG/M metagenome (IMG submission 12902)
AACATCTGTAGGCTCGGCTCGTAGCCGAGGAGCAACGTCGGCCCATCTGGATTCATGGGCAACGGCGACCGCACCGACGTCATCTGGATCCGGTACTCGTTCGCGAGCTGAGGGCGGCCGCCAGGTGTGAGCGTCCAGGCGTACACCCACAGCAAGACCGGGCCATTCGCTCCGTCCACGGCGAACCGCCGCGGATGTGCGCGTGGTGCCGACAGGAACGCGCCGGCCTCGCCCGATTGAGCGATGCCGTCGAGAATTGAATCGACGATTTCCTGCGGCCGGAGCGAAGGCATGCGCTCAAACCTCCGCGGTAACTAGCTTCCTCGTTGCTCGCGGAGTCTTTTGGGAAGCTTTCGGCTTTTCCGGCGCTGCGACCTTCTTGGGTCGTGTGCGGCCGCCGTCAACGGGCAGGCGATCCCCGTCAATGCCGTTCCAGGTGACGGCTGGATGGTAGGCCTTGTAGAACTGCGTGGCGCCAAGCCGACGCGGCGAGTCCGCCGCAAGCAATGCCTGGTCGTCGAACCGAGCGACTCCACCACGGAGATACTCCTCGAGCAGCTCGACGCACATCCACCTGCGCTTCAAACGCTGAGCAACCTCTCCGGTCACACAACTGCCGGCGAATGGGTCAACGACGACGTCCCCGGGATCCGTCAGCATCCGCATGAAGAACTCGGGCAACTCAGCGGGGAACCGAGCGGGATGCGGCTCGATGCCCTTGTCCTTGCAGTAGCGGAGGTAAGACGAGTTGCTCTCGGTGTGGGCGATCGCCAGGAGATTGGGCGGGATGGCAGCACCGTTGTTGATTGAGAACTTTTCACTGATGTCGTGACCGCTTGGACGCATTTTAGCGCGGTAGCCGTTGCGAAGCAGATCCTTCATCGCGTCGCTGTACGGCGCCAGCACTCGACGGTTGCTCGCCTTTGGCCAAGGCGTCGGCGACAGCCACCAAACGCAGTTGATGGCGTCCTTCACGCGAATGCGGCGAACGGTGACCCATTCGGCCGGGGTCGGGAGCTTCGCGGGATTCCACCAGAAGAATTCCTCTGCGAGGTGAAAGCCGCATTCACGAGCGAGCATGATCAGCAGCTCGTAGTGGTAGAGGCTCCGGGTTGGCAGGCCGGGGATCCAAGCGCCGCCGATGTCGATCACGAGCGAGCCGGTGGGTTTCAGGATCCGCTTGAAGAGCTCACCGAAGGGCTTGAACCAGGCGACGTACTTGTCGGCGTCGACGTTCCCGTACTCCTTCTTGCGCACAAGGCCGAAGGGCGGGCTCGTCATGATTAGATCCACGGATGCCGACTTGTGCCGGTCCTCGAGGACTTTGAGCGAATCACCGAGCACCATCGAGCCGAGTGATGTCTTGAAGTACTCGCGGCCGGATGCTCTCGGTCGCGTGGTGTTCGATCGCTTCGGGGAGGGGGTCGTCATTGGGGGTCTCGGGTTAGTCGATCGTAATTTGCTTGGACGTCGTCAATGCTCAGGGTGCCGTACAGGTCCACGGTCGTCGAGCTGCTCGCGTGCCCGAGGATCTGCGCGAGACTCTCAATGTCGCCACCGCGCTGCTTCCAGTGCCGTGCGAAGGTGTGTCGGAACAGATGGCAGGTGAGCCGGCCGGCACTCGAGGGATTCGGGTTCTTCACGCCGGCGAGCTCGCCGGCGGCCGAAACAATGCGGTTGACCTGGCGGGTGGTCAGCGGCGCAGCACGGTTCGACAGGAACACCGGACCGGTGTTGCGGCGGCCGACTAGGAGCCGAAGGTCGCTCGCGAGCTCGTCCGTGATCGGCACCGTTCGCTGCTTTCCGCCTTTGCCGGTTCGGATGGTCAGGCGTCGTGCCTCGAGGTCGAGGTCGCGGACGTCGAGCGCCGCAACTTCCGCGCGACGCATGCCAGTTGCAGCGAGCGCCGCGATGAGGCAACGGTCACGCGGGCTCGTGCAGGCGTAGACGACCTTCCGCACCTCAGCCGGTTTCAGCGCAAATTGGCTGTTCGCGAGCTGGCGCTTCGCCCCGGATGTCCTCTTCCTTGAGTTTCGAGACGAAGATGTCTCCATGCATTGTATGTAGCACGGCTGCAGGGGGTTCGTCGAGTGGATAACGTCTCACTCTTGGAGGAGTGAGACATTCAGAGGCGGCCTGCAGCAGCCAATACGCTCTCAAGCCGACGTTGCCGTGGGAGTCGACCACCCTTCTTTCTCGGGATCCGAAGAAAGCCGTGGGAAGTGAAAAGCAACCAGGAACGCTGAGCCGTGACGCATAGGAGACTCTTGGTGGACGAGGCTGCGATCCGATCGATCTTCGGAACCAAACGACCGACCTGCGGTTCGCGAAGGCCGTTCGCGAAGAGCAAGTCCTGGATCTGGTTCATCCGTGGCGAGAGGTAATAAGTTCGCCAGTTCGTGTTGTTGTGGACGTCCTTCATGGAGTCAGCGTAGCAAGCCGGGCGATGCTGTAAAGGCTCAGTGGCGAGAGGCTCGGATTCGCGAAAGAATGTGTCGCGCTGAGGCGATCGCGTCGGGTGTCAGCCGGGCAACGACCTCGACGGCGACACCCGTGAGCACGCCGGCGACGAAGATGGCGAAGATGGGAGACATAGATAGAAAGGGGGCCTTGCCCATCGAGCCTAGGCTCTCCGGTCCGGGCCCCGCTTGAGAGTCAGCCTAGCAACCGTGTCGGAGCTGTCAATGCGTCGTCGAAAAGAGCCACCAATCCCGTGCTTCAACTGTGGTGCGCATTCGCAGACGCGAGACCACATACCGCCCAGGGGCGTGTTTCCGACGCCGCGGCCAAAGACTCTGATCACTGTGCCGGCGTGCCATGCCTGCAACAGTGAGAGCAAACTCGACGATGAGTACTTTCGCTGGTTCGTGGCTAGCGTGGGAGACCAGACCGAAGCCTCCGATGCGTTGATCCAGGAGCGCATCATTCCTCGCTTTCGCGAACGGCCGGCCTTGCTCAAGACGATCATGGAGAAGTCGAAAGTCGTAGACGTGTTCTCCAAGGGCGGGATTTGGTTGGAACGCCGCCCTGCATTCGAATTCGATCGGCCCCGAATTCAGCGCGTGGTCGCGAAAATTGTCCGGGGACTGTACCTGCACGAGTTTGGTGAGCGCCTGGAGGGCGCTCGCGTCGAGGACTTCGTGCTAAACCCTGAGGATCTGAGCGAGGAGGACAAGGCATACATCACGTCACTACCGGCCAAGGGTGCTGCGCCAGACATTTTCAGCTATCGGTGCCAACGCGACCCGGAGGACGCGCGACGCTCGGGCTGGTTCCTGATGTTTTTCTTTCCGAAAACGCTGTTCTTCACGATGACCTCTCACGCTGAACGTGGCCTCACCTAGCCGCTAGGTAGCAGACGAACGAGCGCCGGCAGCGAACCACCGGCGCTCGTCGAGCAGGGCAGGCGCGTCTACTTCGTGCCGCGCCCAGGATGCCAGTCGCCGTCGGCGATCTTCTCGCCGGCGCGCTCTGCACCCTTGCCATCGTGATTCCACGCATTCACCTCCCCGAGCTTCTCGCCCGTGTCGGCGTCGCGCACGTCGTAGGTCTCAGGGTTGACGTGGGTGTTGCTCAGGAAATTTCCGTGCGGGGTGAGCTTGTACTCGTCCGACATGGGACCGACCCTCCGTACTTCAAACAGCGTTGATCTCTCGCGGCCCTTCGGTGGTCGGGACAAACGTTTTTTCGCGCTTCGAACGCGCAGATCGATCAACGTCCCGAAGGCCTTGATTTGAACGCGGGATAGGTCGTCGATCCAGCGAAAAACGCAGGCCCGTGCATCGGTCGCGAGAAACGTTGATCGATCAGCGCGGCATCACCCAAAGTTTGCAACTGCGCTTACTTTCTCGAGTGTGTTGAGGCGGCGAGGTAGCTCGCGACCTCTTGACGGACGACGTCGGGGATCAACTCGCGAAGTCGGTCGCGAACTTGGGCGCGGAGCAACTCCGCCAGCGCGCCGTTGCTCAGAGCGGGTGCGGCCGCCTTTCGCCGCGCGCCTTGCCGCGGGCGTGCTGCCGCTCGCCGCCAGGCCCAAATTGTCACCGTCGAGACGCCGTATTTCTTGGCAGCCGCGACCTGCGTCATTCGGTTCTGCTCGATTGCGACGAGAATCCTGGCGCGCTGTCGATCGGTGTAGCGTCTCCCACGCTTCTTCGGCATTGCTAGCTCCTAGGAAACTTTCGAGCGTTGGGCCCATTCAACTTCCATCAGCCGGCGCGCATCGGGATACCAGCCGGCAATCGTCCTGAAAGCGCTGGGCGGCTCTCGGTAGGTGATTGACTTCGCTTCGCCGCGAGCGACACGCAAACAATGCAGCGTCACCGCGTAGAAGACATGCTCGCCGTAGAGTCGATCGATCGTCGGGGCACCCGGAAGGAGAGGGGGCAGCAGGAAGCTGAACGGATCAGCGTGCAACTCGAGCGGACCACGCGCTTCGACGGCCTGCTCACTGTAGACGAGCACATCGGTTGAGCTGGCAGCCAGCCTCGCCTCAAGTTCCGGCCCGGTGCAACGTCCGTGGTACTGGATTTCGAATCCGGCCAGAAAGGCCGAATCGTTGCCGTAGACCAGTCGGACATCAGCCCGTGCGAATGGGACGCCTCGAAGGGTCATGCTCACGTCGACGGGGGCGATCCCATCGATGCGGCACCAAGCGTGATCCGCATCGGTAGTAGTCATCGCATTCGTGATCTTCCCTGGAATGCGAAGTCCGAACATCCCCGTGCAGATCTCGGCCTGATGGCCGAGGGCAGTCGACACCCCCTGAAGGTGCAAGGCGTGCTCGCGACAGAATAGGCCCGCATCAACCTCGGTGAGAACCTCGGTGTAGAGGTGATTCAGCTCTCTTCTGATCTTGATGAGTGAGTCCGTAAGCATTGGCGTCATCGCGCGCAGTATGCCACGCCGCGGGAACCTTAGGGCTGGATTCGAGCCAAGTCGGCGACGCCGGCGACGCCGGCGGGTAACCCGCAGCCCACAGATGCCTCAGCAAGCTCAAGGGCCAAGGGCGGACTCGTTTTGCTGGACGGCCGCCTCCGGGTAATTCCCCCTGGGGTTCGCCGCGGCCCGGTGGGCGGGGGATTGCGGGATGGAAGCGGGGCGCCCCAGAGGCCACGACTTCTGAGTCGTGTTCCATCCCGATCGTCGATCCTGAGGCATCTGGTGAAGCCGTTTTCGAGCTCGAGCAGCTCGAAAATTGAAAAGGGGCGAATTTGGTCCTGATGGACGTTCGCCCCGGTGTATCCCTCCTCGGGTTCAATTGCGGCTGCAGATCGCAGACTGGTCCTCCTCGAGGTCGTCGTAGTCGATGATCTCGACTTCGACTTCCTGTGGGCACTCGGCGACGTAAGCCACGCCGCCGCGAACTTCGATCCTCACATGATAGGGAGCCATCACGTTCTCGTGGCCCGAAGGCCCCAGAGAATGGCCGGCGTTTCATCGAGCGGCCCTCCGGCCCGCACGTGTGCGATCGCCTCTCCGATCTGGCGGTGAAATTTGTGGAGCTGCTCGAGGTCTTCTCGAGAAGGTGGGACGTCACCTTCCCACTTCCTCGGAACGCCGCCGCGTTCGACCGCCGCGACGTCGAGGCCGATCCTCTCCTGCACGCTCTCGAGAAAGAACAGCTCGAGCTCTCGCTTCTTCTCCTCGGTCAGCGGTTTCTTGCTGCCCTTCAGCATGGCTCCTCCCGCTAGAGCAGTTGCCTCGCTTTGAACGACACGATGCCTCGTCTCGCGATGATGACGTGGTCGAGCACTCCGATTCCGACCAGGTCGCCGACCTGGACTAGGCGCCTCGTGATCGACAGATCCTCCTCACTCGGTTCCGGGTCGCCGCTCGGGTGGTTGTGAACCAGGATGATCGACGCCGCTGATCGTTTGATGGCCGCGAGGAATACTTCACGCGGGTGAACGATTGAAGCGTTGAGGCTGCCCTTGCTCACGACGACCTTTCGATCGAGCTCGTGACGCGCGTTGAGGAGCAACGCCACGAAGTGCTCCTGGCGGTAGCGAGCCATTGCCCGGCATACCTCGAGGACGTCGTCCGGCCCTCGGATGGATTTCACTGGCGGGCGGTAGGGAGCGGCGATCGCCTCACTCACGCGGTAAGACGGTCGCTTAGGTTTCCGGTTTTCCCCCTGGCTCATGACGCGTCCTCCTTCGCGTCGGAGCTCGAGGCCCCGCGGCCGCGCCACCGACGTCCGTTGTCCGCCTTGGCTGCGGGCTCGCTCTTGCCCTCCTTCGCGTCCTTCAGACCCTCGTCGTAGCCGTTCCGGTAGCTCTGCTTCAACGCCTTCTCGACGTCCTCCCACAGGTAACCGAAGGCTTCGTCGTGGGTGGTCTTGAGCTGCTTCTTCACGTCGCTGAGATAGCTCACGTGCTGGGTCCCTCCGCAAAAACGAAAAGGGCCTCCGTCCGCGGATTTCGCGGGCGAAAGCCCTTCTCGACTGATGAAACGATCAGCTACTGCAGAGGTGTCCTAGCATCCGGTGCAAAACCCGTCAATGGCGCGCGTCACTTGCTGGCAGGCATGCCTCCAAGTCGCCATCCCATCGATGGGCATATAGACGGCCGTTGGCCTTGGGCTCCAGAACGACGTGCCACTTGCCATCGCGCAGCGTCCCGGCGGCAAATTCATGGCCTAGAGTCTTGTCCGCGTAATAGAAGGTGGTGTCTCGGTCATGCTCGACGGTGAAAACCTGCGGCTCCATCGCGAGGGTGTCGTCGTTTAGGACGAGGGCCGTATCGACTGCGACAATGGCCCTCTCTTCCGAGATGAAGGCGCCTCGCGGGGTAATGTTTCCGCATTTCGTGGAACACATGCCCATCGCGGGGCCACGGGGTTCCCTAGGCCACTTACCGTCGCCGCGAACGACGGGGAATTCAATCAGGATCTTTCCGCCGACCAGATCAAATCGAGGTGGCGCATGGTCTCGTGCTCTACGGTCGGACTCTGCACCCTCGAGGATCGCGCCGAGACTGAATGCGAGCGTAGCTGCAAGCAGTGTCATCACTCCTTCGCCGTATCTTTCGCGGCCCGAGGCGTTGCGCAGCACACGCCTGGCGGCGCGACCTGCGATCCAAATCAAGCCCAGGGCCGCGAATGCCGAGAGAATCGCCGCCCAACGCCCTGGCGAGATCCAATGCCGCCAGGCACTCCACCACGGGTGCTTTTCGTCACCGTCACTGAACTGCACCGTGTCCGGCGATGCCTCGCGCCAGTTCCAGGTGGCTATGCCGTGACGACCGACGCGGCGCATCTGGATTGGCCAATGAGAGTGGCCTGTCGGTGCATCGAACTTTTCGAGTGCCGAGACGTAGGGATGGGCCGAGTCTGTAGCTGCGAAGCCGGAGCCATTACGGTAGTAGTAGATGGAAGGCGTAACCATGAGGCGCGGGTGATAGGCCACCTCGTTAGGAATCAAGAACACTGCGCGCCGTAGGCTGTCGCGGAAGGCTCCGCGGATTACCCAGGCCATGGTGTCCTGAGCCGCGGCTAGGCGCGGCCCCCGAGGGGCGATCATGGACTCGGGCGGCGCAATGACTCTCAAGTGCGGCACCCCTGCCGCCGTCCACCAGTGCTTCACGGTCTCCCCAAATGCGCCATCCACCGGAGATCCCGTGAGGTGAACGTCGAAGAGCACGGCGTCATCGAGGGGTACGAGCCGCAGCGGTGGAATTGCCCGTCCATGGGGAGCGTCAAAAAGGATAGCCGTCGAACTCGTCAGCGCAGAATGGATGAGCGCTAGGCCGACAATAGTCACCACGAGGACGGCAATGTGGATCGCCAGCCTTCGTCGCGTCCCTGCGGAAGCAGCGCCGGCAGATTCGGCGGTAACCGGGCCTTCAGTTTCGCGGCTGCCGAGGAAGTAAATGAGCAGCAGGACCACGAAGTACAGACCTGCCACGAAAAATGTAACTCCCCAAAATCGCGTCACGGGTGCGCCCCCGGCTGAAATTTAGCCCAAGCTCACTTGGGTGATCTCCTTCGGAACGTTCTTGAGATGCCCAACCATGACGAGAAAGGCCTTTGGCTTGCCGCTCGTGAGCGGGCTCGTGGCAACGTAGAACATCTCCTTGCTTACGGCGTCCGGGTGCATTCCCTTGCTACGGACAAGCGTCATTCCGGTCATCTTGACGGCGTCCTGGATCGAATCGAGTGGATCTTGTTCATCCGGCGGCATGAGCAAATTGACGAGTCCCTCTTTGAACCAAACCTCGACCTTATCGGGGGGCGGGTAACGAAATAGCTTCGAAACAATCACCTTTGCATCGACGGACCCGTCTCCATCGGAACGGATCGTTAGGGCTTCTGGGGCGTAACTCCGGATCGTTCGCGCGTGCGCACACAGGCCCACGTAAATGACTCGTTCCTTCGTGAATAGCTGCACGGCAACCTCCTTTGATCCTGTGCGATGGTTTACATCGAGGCCACGGGCGCTGCTTCCTCCGCGACGATCTGGTAAGAGCGATCATCCGCCGGATCGAGCGAGACCCAGCGGCGGGTCAGGATACTTGAATCGAGGACGGCGTCCTGAGTGGTTAGCCAAACAAATCGCTTAGCTCGCGGGGGATCGAAGGCGAGGCGACCGCAGAGCGAACGGATGTTGTCGAGGCGATGGCCAGAGGAAATAACCATGAGGACGCGAAAACCCTTGAACGGTTCGGACGCGCCGAAGTCTTCGCGGTAACGCTGGAAGCCGGTGCCGAGCAGATAGTTGAGGTAGAAACGGATCGTCTTGAGGACTCCACGCTCAGGGTTGCTGAGCGTTTCGGTGCCGCGGTCGATCTCGAGAAAAAACAACGCCGGCGAGCCGGAGCGGGCCAGAGCGAACACGCCATCGGGTGCATGGGAAATTTTCTGTCGTGAGTCTTGGACGTCGGCGATCACGTCGCGGATGTACTTCCGAACCGCTCCCTTCGGCGTCTGCTCGACCAGATGCTCAGGCAGAAACCCGAGCATCTCGAGGTCGGGTGCTTGGCGCGCGGCGGCGAGCGTCAAGGTGATTCGGAAGTCGGTCGCGGCCAGGAAGTGCTCCAGGAAAAGATAGTCCTTCGGATGCTGACGTCGCGCATCCCAGCCAAGTTCGGGCAGGGTAACGCGGAGTCGTTCGGCCACCGCTTCGGCGCCGTCGCGGGTGAGCGTGGCGATGCGATCCGAGATAGCCGGGGAGCGAAATGTCGAGACGTAGCCAGCGCCGGCGAGCAGGCGAAGGCGGCGAGTGGCGGTCTGAAGCGAGGGAAAATGGAGGCGCTGCAGCTGCGATGTGGACAGGTAGCGGTGCTTGAAGAGCGAGACGAGCAGATCGGCATCGCGATCGGTCAGAGTGACGGCGGGCGTTCGCACTAGAACACCTGATCCGGATCGAGGTCGTCGAGTGGGCCAGGCTGGGGCGGCGCTGAAGGTGGCGGAGCCGGAATGGTTGGCGCGAGCACAGGAACGCCGTACTGCTCCCGCGAGTGACGGATGATTCGCCGGGCGATCGCGTGACTGCCGGCACGCGGCGGGGGCTGCATTTTGAGCAGCACGACGTCGCCTCGGATTTTGCAGTACGCGTAGCCGCGGGGCAGGGAGACGAGGTTGTTCGGATCGAGGGCGGTGAGTTCGCCGGCGAAGGCCTGAACCATCTCACGCGAAAGGCGTCTGGCGTCGAAATGGCTGGTTTGAAAAAAAACGTAGGTCGAAACGGTGCCGAGAATGTGGCGCACAAGTGATTCTGAGAAGTCGCCGGTCTCAAGGTGGGCGATGGTTAGCGGGGCCCGATACTTCCGGGTGCGCGAAAACATTTCTCGGTAGTCGTCGAGTGAGGCGCCGCAAAAGTTCTGAAATTCGTCAACGAAGATCGGGAAGAACTCCCGGTCACGTTCGGGGACGTCCTCGCGTGAAAGCGCCGCGAGCTTGAGCTTAGCGATCACGAGTTGACCTACCAGGCCGGCGTTGCCGGCGCCCTGCATCGCTTTTGCCGTCAACCGGAAGAGGAGAATCTTTCGAGAGTCCATCGCCTCGCGGAAGTTGAGGCAAGCGCCCGGCGTGCAGAGCAGGTTACGAACCGGCGGGGTGAGCAGCGCGTCGAGTCGGTTCAGCACGGACTGGTGGGCGTCCTTCGGAAAATCCTTGTAGTCGGCCTGCCAAAAAGCGCGGGTTGATTCGTCGCTGATCTGAGGGACTGCCCACTCTCGGAACCGATTTCCTTCGTCATCGCGACGAAGGAGTCGGGGGATGTCGAGCAAGGTCCGGCCGGGGATTTCAATCAGCGTATGGAGCGTGTGGCGGAGGATGCGCTGCATTCGGTGAGCGCCCGTGGCGTCGGCCTGGCCTTCGACCAGTCGGAGAAACGCGCGCAGAGTTTCGTCGACTTTTTCGTGGAGCCGTTCGCCCGGCGCCAGGTGAAGCGGGTTCAGGGGAACAGGACGATCACTGTCTTCCGGGTCGACATAGACGACATCGTCGACCCGGTGCTCAGGGACCGAGGGCAGGATCTGATCCCGGAACATCTCGTCGTCCGGGGCCAGCACAGCCAGGCCGTGCCCGACGAGCAGATCCTGCCCGATGAGATTCCGAAGCATGGTCGTCTTGCCGTAGCCGGACCGCCCGATGCAATAGACGTGATGGGTCCGCAGCTCGGGGTCGAGGTAGACGTCTTGGCCGCCTGGATGGGTGGTGCCGAGGCGGACGTCACCGCGGACCATGTGGCGAAGACGCTCTTGCGGACTGCGCATCGGGCGACGGGTCCCTAGGGGTTGAGGTTACATGATGAGGATAGAACCAATAGTCGGGCACTAATCGATTGAACTAAGTTGCTCTGTGACAGAGTGAAAGCCAACGCTAGGGTATATCACGCTCAAATACACCCTCGCTACAGTTTCAACTGGTTGCATGGTACAGGCGGAATACAGTGATCACCCGGGGGTATTGACGGGCGCCGCGTATAGGTCTAAGCTGTTGGGTCCCAACGTTTTAGCAGGGACAGACACCAACATAAAGCCCGAGGAGGCAAAAATGGCGCGTTCGAGCGTGAATGAGAGCCGGCAGGAAGCCAGGGTCGCGGGTGTTTTGGTGGTCTGGAAGAGGGGGACTTCCGGCCGATCGTGTATTCCGGCTGGGTGCGATCCGCGCGGAGCCTGGATCAGTGGATCGATCGGCGCCTGCCGTGGCTGGCCCGACTGAGGGACTGGCTGACCCCGCTGTTCGATCGGCTCACCGGCTATACGGTGACCGACATCTGATCCGAGATCGATCGTTTGTAAGCGGCCCTGGGGGTGAAAACCTTCGGGGCCGTTGTTTCATTTCCGGCGGCGTTCATCCCATAGATCCATCGACCAGGCGAGCCACCGGGAGTGCTCGCGCTCGGACAGGTTGGGGAAATGCTGGCGGAGTAGATCGCGAAACGTTTGCGATGCCTGGTCGCGGTTGATGTCCCTCTCCATGACGGGCCGGACGACTGACGAGAAGATTGCCTGCTCGGAGCCGCTGCCAACTTCGCCGGAGGCGTAGCGCTGACTGAGAACTTCCTGGAGCACGATGTGCTCGTTCTCGTAGTAGCCCTTGAGCATCTGCTCGATTGCTTGGCGGTTTGCTACGCGGACGTGCTCGTGAGTCTCTGGATCCTGTCCGGTGTAGACGCGCTGTCGAAGCGGTTCGACCGCGGTCCCAAGGTTCGCTAGGGCGAACTCGGCGATGAGTCGGCGGCGGTTGTCCGTCTTGATAGGATTTCTGCCTTCGTCGTCCCTGTAGATCTGCCTGATCTCCGCTTCGCGCGACGCGAAGTGGTCTGGATCGTTTCTGGCGAGGGCTCGCATGGTCTCAAGAGACGGCGCCGTCTGGGCGGCGTAAAGCAGGTCTGTAACCTGCTTCTTGATGGTTTCGAAGTCGTCGTGATTGCCGCCGCGCGGCATCATCTTCCATGCGCGACGGATGGTGTAGGCGCCGCCGGCGAAAACGATCGCGCCCAGCGCCAACATGACGAGCAGCTTGAGAACGACGTTCTGCCACGGCTTATCGGGGATGAGAAAGCCGGCGGCGAACATCCCGACAATGGGCAGAAGGTAAGGGAGCGCCTGTCGCAACGCGCTCGGCATGCGGATGGTGCGCTCGACAAGCATTGGGGCGGATGGATCATCGAAGGCGACCGCCCAAAAGTCCGTGCCCTTGGGCTTATTGCGGCCACCGAAGGGTGTTGCAGGCTTGCCGTTGGGACCGACGAAGTGCTCCCACCACAGAGGCCACCGGCAATCTCGGACGAAGCGCGGATCCATCGAAGGGTTTCTCTCAATTCGCCCGGAGTGAGCACCGCTCAGCGTTGTATTTCGAGACCAGCCTCCGCGCCATCGCTCGGCGGCGCCCGCCCTCCCCGAGCAAGCGCCGCAAGGCGCCACGCCGGTCTTGGGGAGCCGACGCGCGTCGACTGCCACGAAGGCTCGTTGCCTAAAGCCTAAGCAGGTGCGAGACGCGAGAGGCTGGTCAGGTATTTAAGCACCGGCTCAGCCTGTTCGACCAGTGGACAACTCAGACGATGCCGAGCCGACACGGGAACTCTTCAGAAACGATAGGACCTCATCCCGCAGTTGCGCGGCCGTCTTTCCGGCCAGCGCCGACATCTCGAACCTGAACCGGCTCGGGAAGTGTTCCTCGAACCGTTCTCCGACGAAGCGAGCGAGATACTGAAAACCCGCTCCGAATGTGCTGTCCGGGCTCGTGATTTCCATGAGGGCAATCGGCTCGCACTGGTGCGTACCCTTCTCGACGGCGTAGAGGAGCGGCCAGTATTTCACGAAGCTGCGGACAGGATCCGCATGGTCGTCGAGTTCGACTATGAACCTCTCTCCCGTACTGAGCTTTCCGGAAATATCGGCGCACGGCCAGGTCTGCCGGTCTTGCTCCGGGCAAGCGATCCGCGTCTCCGGCGGATCGATCTCGGCGATGATTGTTTCTCCCGCTGCTTTTGCGGCGGACAATGCTGCGTGCAGATCGAGCGCGATCTTCGTGGCCATACCTACCTCCGTCGTCGTGGTGGTCCCCCGACCACTCTCCTTATACCGACAAGGGGGGCCCGATCCCGGTGCCGAGATGTAAATCTTCGGTCGACGGGCGGCGGCAGCAGATCAGGCGATCAGGGTCCCGTGTTTCCCGGCAAGGCTTATCGCCAAGGGCCGCGTGAATAGCGCCGCGGGGGAGATGATTCGCTCCTCGCCGTCTCGCTCCTCAAAAAACGCGTCGATGCTCGTGAACCACATCTCCGGCATGGCGGTCGCACCACGGCCTTCAAGGCCCAGCGCCTCGAGCGCGGCGGCGCGCAGCGCCTCGGCATGCCGCTGATGAGCGCCGACGAACACGGCGGCGCCTTTCTCCGGAACCTTTCCTGTCTCACGTTTGAAGACGGCGCCGGCGGCCGCGTGCTGCGCGCCGAGAAGCTCACCGTAAATGCGGAAGCGCTCTCTCGTTCGCTGGTGGTTCTTATGCGTGCGCTCGATCTCGAAAAAGATCGGGCGAGAAAATCCTCGCGCTCGATTGGTGATCAGCACCGTCGTGTCGGGCTTCACGCTCGTCGCTTTGCCGTCCAGCTTGACCGTGAAGCGGTTTCGCACATGCGTGGCGTCACCTTCCTTGTCGACCCAGTAGGCCTTCTCGACGATCCGATCGGCGATGGAGCCCTTGCCGAGATCCCACAACACCTGCAGCAGCGACACCGCGAGTAGGTGCTCGTAGTCGCCGCGCGGCCGGGCCAGGTTCTGGATGCGAAAGCGGTCGGCTGCCCAATCCTCGGGGAACACCGCTCGCGCACCCTTGCCTGTGATGACGTAGACGTACTGCGTGCTGCCGCGCTCGGCCGGCCGGAAAAACCGCTCGACGTAGCCATACCGCCAGAGCTCGGTCAGGTGGTGCCGAACCTGCGAGGCCCCGCGATCGCGTTCGTCCTCGTAGAGCATCCCGAGCAGCTCGCTCGTCAGATACCGATAGCGGTAGAGCAATCGGAGAATCGCGAGTCCGCTGGATCCGGGCACCCAGGCCGGTAAGGTTGTCGCCGGCGGCCGCATTCTTCGTGAAGGCATCTTCTCGAGGTGTACAAGTCGAGGCATGAGCGATTCCTTTCCTAGTTGCGCCGGCGAAACTGCCGGCCAACCTCCATGTTTTCAATAAGATTGACTGATCGGGCGGTGAAACATCACCGCTCTTAAACGAGTCCCGGGAGCCGAAGTCGTGCGCGGTCACAGGTGGAGCGCCCCACCGGACGAACGACCTTGACGGCGCGCGACGGAGGCGCAAGCGAATCCGGTTCTCTGGCGATCCTGGGGGCAACCCCTACGGGCCCAGGCCGCCCTGCTTCGATTTTGTTGAAGGGGCGTGAGCACCACGTTGTTCGCGCGCGATCGCCCGAGATCCAAACGGGCTGACCGAGACGGAGCATCCGAAGCGCTAGCAGAGGGCGACGTTCTCGGTCTAGGACCGCGGGCGCGTTAGTCGAGCCCCGCGTGTCCGTGCCGGTTTGCGAGTCTCCGGGCCAAATGCTTTTCGTCTCTCCGGGCCGCATTCACTTGAGCGCTAGCGTGCGGCACGGAAGACCGAGGAGTGCCGGCTTCGCCGGCCGACGACGCGCTGCCTGCTCGGGGCCATCGCATCTTGGGTTCGGGTCCCAAGTGTGGGGTAGCAGGCGGCGGAAAAGGATTTGGCCCGGAGACGGGCGCAGTCGTATTCCATTGTGCCGCAATGTTATCGCGTGTTTCAAACTGCAAACCACTGTAGCACGTTATGCGGGTGGTTTGGAGTTCCGAGCCGTAGCTCGGACACGCGAATAGGCACGTTGGGAATCGACGAAGCCTGTCGGAGGGCGATCGCGCGCAAGCCTGGGTGAGAGCGACTGAACGTCGCTCGAGGGTGCCGGCGCTTGAGGCACCCTCTAAGTGAGGCGGTTGAAATTGTCGAGCCCTCGATGGTTTCGAGTTGGGGGCGAGTGACGCTTGGTCACTCGCCCCGCTCGAGGGCGCCGCTAGGCGCCGCTGTGGGCGTTACGCAGCAGCGCGTACGCCAGTCCCGTGACGAACAGGAGGCCGATCAAAGCCACCAGCCGCAGCCACGGGTTCGGCCCACGAGTCGCCGTGGCGGTCAGACCGCTGACGGCCCGATAGGCCAAGTGGAACACGTAGAACTCAAGCATGGGCACCCCCATGTTGGTGCTACCGCCGTCCGGGTTGGCCCGGGTGCCAACCACCTGGCGGTCTGAGCATTGCTCCGTGTACTCTCGGAACGCTGCCCACCCCACTGTGGTGGCGGTGAACGATGCGACGCCGCAAGCGGCCGCGGGACGCCCTCGAAGCGACTTCCCCGCGGACGCGGTCACGGCGACGCGCAACATCGATGAATCCTCCTTTCTCCTGCTGCGAGGCAGGGAGTGGTGGTGTGCAAGGGCTCGCAGTTGGCGCTGCGGGCCCTTCGCTATTCGGTTTTCAAAGAGCAACACCGCTCGTGGGCAAAAGAAAAAGGCCCCGAGCAGTTCTTCTCGCCATGGCACACTTCGCCTGCAAATGGCTTCAAGAAGATCTGCTCGGGGCCTTTTCAGGCCCTGTCGGCTATTTAACCGGGCATGAGCGGAATATCGCCGTTCAGTCGGGAGACGTCAAATGATTTTTGTGGTCTCTCCGTAGGATCTCGCTACAGGCCAGAATCTGCGTTCTGCGGGGCGAGATAGTCGTCGAGATACTTGGATCGTTGCTCGGCGATTTGCGCCTCACTAGGAGGCTTTTTGAAGGATGTTTGGACCATGACCCAACGCTGGACGCGTTCATCGGCTTTCTGTTCGGGGGTCAGGGCGTTCCATCTAGCCCGCTCTCGTTCCTCGTGTTCCTGCTCAGCACGTCGCTTCTGCGCCTCAGCCCGCTTGGCGTTCTCGACGCGCATACGGTCGTCAGGTGTCCGATATCCGTCGAAAGGTGTCCAGTCGTCGACGATTCGGCGATGGAGTCGACCACCTGGGTTCTCGATCTTCTGCCCAGCCGTCATCTCTTGGTCATGAATGTCGATCTGTCGACGAATTAGGGTTTCGTCGTGATCGCGCACGAGTCGGCGAGCAACCGCGGCGGTGACGCCGCGCGCCGTGAGATCAAGCTCGAGATCTGCAGGCTCTCTCTCCTTGGTTTGCTCACGCTTGGGTGGTCTGGGCGCAGTGAGCAGCTCAAGCTGAGTGCTGAATACGTAGACTGCGTTGTAGCGCCCGGGGCGGATCTTCTCGAATCGAACGTCCCGAAGTAGTGGCCAGGCTGCCAGCAGATCAGCATGGGCGCGGCGCAATTCTTCGAGTAGGTGGTCCATACGCCGAACACCGAGGCGGATGTTGTTGCGGAGGGTCTCGACGTCTTCCTCGACCTGGGCAACGATGCTGCCTTGCCGGTATGCACGCTTGTCCAGGTACGGGTAGAGGGCCTTGGCGATCGGTGTGCGGAGGGCGCGGTAGACGGCTAGGTCGATCGGCTTTCGGTAGTTCGCCCGCCAGTTCTCGACGAACCAGGGAGCAGCGCGGAGCGTGAAGTCACCGCGCGTGAAGCGATCCGGGACCGCAGCGGGGGTTTCGGCGTACATGTCGTACTCGCTGAACAGCCCGCCGCCGTGCTCGAGGAGCCGTCGTGTGCGACCGTCCATGATGGCGTTCACGAACTCGATGCGGAGCGATGCCAGAGTTCGGACTGCCGTGCGGATGAGCTCGTAGGCTCGACCCGAGCGTTTCCAACCGAGCATCGCACACGCGTCCTGGTATCGGATGGGACCAATGCGACCACCCGTGCCAAAGCCGTTCTTCTCGAGCCAAGGCGTAAGCACCAGATAGTAGAGATCACGCTCTAGCTCGGCCGGGAGCCCCACTCCCATCGCCGGGCGGAGGGTGATGGTCTGCTCGATCGGCTTTCGAGTGGCAGGGTCCCTTCCCTCCCGCCGCCACACGACTACTTCCTCACGGCGAGCGCGCTTGGCAGCGGCGAATACCGGGAGCTCCTCCAGGTTCGCTTCGACCCGAATGATCTCGTGGTCGCGCTGCTCGGTCGTGTTCTTCGTGGCGGCCCGTGGCATAGGCGTGGGGTTAGTTGTCCTTTGAGCGAAGCGAGGGGCAACAGCCACCCTTGTTGTTGTAAGAGTTCTTATAGTTCAAACAGTTAGGCGTGAAGAAGACCGCGTAAATAGCGGTTGAAGCCGTCAAAAATCCCGCTCCAGGTACACGGAAATCCCGTCTCAGGTCCACGAATCGCCCGTTTGAGGTCCACGAAAATCCCGCTCCAGGTACACGGAATCCCGCTCCAGGTACACGGTTCATTCACTCCCCCGAAGCTCTCGTTTGAGGATCGTTCGAGCGCTGTCCAGCGCCTCGAGAATCTCCTCGCGAGGGACAGTTTTTTTCTTGTCGAAGCGCACCGTGACGGTGGCGGCAACGTCCTCGACGTAGAAACTTCGGGCGAAGGTCTTTGGTCGACCGAGCGGCTTGTTCTTCTTGGCGGCGACCGCACCACGCGCCTCGGATCGCGTGAGCGTACCCGAGAGGATGGCCTCCCGGAGTTTTGGGTCTGATGCCTGCAAAGCCTCGTAGATAAGAGACTTCCCGGGCAGTTGCGCCGGCGCAACTTTGATCAGCCGGGACTTTTCTTCGCGCGTGAGCTGATCGTCGATCGCCAGAATGCGTGAGACATAGGTCTTGCTCTTGCCGATGCGGCCGGCGAGCTGATCTTGAGATTCACCCGTGGCAGCAAGATAGCGACGGAAAGCCGCGGCTTCCTCCACGGGGTTCATGTCCTCGCGTTGGAGGTTCTCGACGAGCTGGACAATGGCTTTCGTTGTGTCGTCGACGTCGCGGACGATGGCGGGAATTTCCTTTAGCCCGACCTCGGTCGCAGCGCGGAAGCGGCGTTCACCCATGACGATTTGGAAGAAGTCACCATCTTCGATGTGCCGCACGGTGATTGGCTCGAGCACGCCGTGTTCGCGAACGGCGGCGACGAGCTCGTGGAACTTTTCGGATTTCGTGTCCACCGTCCGAGGCTGATCAGGATCCGGGCGGATTAGCTCGAGCGCCAACAGACCCGAAGCGCGATTGAGTCGAAGCTTAGTGCGGACGGAATCGCGTTCGATTGTGTTCGCCGGGGCGCCGGCGTCGCTTGATGGACGGTCCAGAACCTTGACGCTCTCGGCCACCAGGTTCTCGAGCCGCTTCTTGTTCGCGCTCGCGGCGCGTGGGGCTTCAGTTGTGCTTGGCATAGGCGTGGGTCGCGTCCTTCGGCGCCGAAGTCGATTCAGTGATGGGGATGACCAGACGGGCCAGTTCACGGAAGGCCTCGGCGTGTTCGCCGACAGGCTTGTAGTGGGTAATTGGCTGGCGGGCGGTGATTGCCTCCCGGTACTTGGTGCTGTTCTGGATCTTCACGTCGAGGACGTTGATGCCGGGGTATTTCCGGAGCGCTTCCTCGTAGGCCTGTTCGATGGTTCGCCGGCCGTTGTAGAGGCTGATCAGCACGCCCTCAACGCGGAGTCGTTGGTTGATGCGCTGCATCTTCGTGATGAGCTCAAGCAACCGCTGTAGGCCGTCCACGGAAAACTTGTCGGCCTCGAGCGGCACGAGCACGCCGTCTGCTGCGGCCAGAGCGTTTCGCGTATTCACGCCGATGTTCGGAGGGCAATCGAGCAGGATGGCATCGTAGGGCTTCTGCTCGAGCAGCTCGCGGAGTGCCGTATCCAGGCGGATTTGCTGGTCGGGCTCGTTTTGGAGCGCGGCGCCCAGGTTCTCAAGGCGTTGGTCCGCCGGCGCGATGTCGATCTGCGGGAAAGCAGTCGACCGAATAGCGTCGGCGAGAGGGCGCTGCTCGAAAAGGACGTCGTATAGAGCGGGTTTCTCGATCTTCTCGAGGAAGAGCCCGGTGAGGCTGCCCTGGGGATCGAGGTCGATCGCCAGTACGCGACGACCTGACTCAGCGAGAGCGCCGCTCAGATGAAAGACGGTGTGCGTCTTGCCGACGCCGCCTTTGTTGTTCGAAATCGAGAGGATCTTTCCCATCCTTGGGTACCTTTCGTTACGAGTGTTGAACTTCGCGAATGCGCGCTCGACGCTCCGTAGTGGTGCGTGGGGGTGGGGGCTTGATCTCGTTGTTCCACGTGATCACGCGCTGGATTTCTTCCATGGTCCAGACACGCCAACCACGGCGATCGCGCATGGGCTCGGGGATCAGGCCGCGTGCGAGCCAGTCGCGGAGGGTGTCCTTGTGGACGCCGACCAGCTTCGCGGCTTCGATCATGGTGTAGCGACGGGTGGGACTCGTCATGAGTTTGGTCTCCGCTTCCTTGCGGTTAGGGGTCACAGAGGCACCATACGGCACCATGGCTTGGGGCGTCAAGTCATTGATGGACAAGCGCATTAGCTATTGGCCGAGGAGACGGCGGAGAGTGTTCAAATCCGCGGAGCGGTTGCGGCGGTAGAGTCGGCCGCGGCCGTCCGCATCGAGGTCGGACGGCTTGATGACAAGGAGGCGCAGTCCGTGGGCCGGGATCTCGAGATTGCGTCGCTCGTCGTACCGCCTGCGCTGCTCGTCGCGGGGGACGCCGCTGATCGTGGGCCGGTTCCAGTGCCGGGGACCGGGCCGGTCGTGCTGCAGCTCGCGATATTCGATCACGAGGCGCAGCGGCTCGTAGTAGGCATCGACGGGCAGCGCGCGACAACGGCCGTCGCGTCCCGGGTCGCCGAATAGCCAGGGGAAACAGTGCTCTCGGATGCACCGAATGCCAAGAGCCTGGTCGCAGAGGTCGAGGACGTAGTGGCCATCGGATTGGCGTTGCATCGTGGTGTTGCCGGCGGCCTACTTGATTGACGTAGGCGGAGGCGGGCCGGTCAGGGTCCGAATCTCTTCGGCGATCTTGTCGTGCATCTCCGAGAGCCGTTTGACGAAGTCATCGCGTTTCAGACGGTAGCTCTTGCGACGCTCGATTGCCGCAAGGCGGGCTTCACCTGGATTGGGTTCGCGCTCGTCCTCAAGGTGATACTGCAGCAGGGTGACTGCCTCAAACAGGAGCCCGTTGTAGATCTCCATCTCGTCGAACAACGCCTTCGGCAGAAAGGGGCGACGCTCGTGAACGGCCTCGAGCAAGCCGAGGCGCGCTGCATCCAATTTCTCCAGCTCGTCCTGCATCTGTTTGAAGTACGCCTCGCGCATTTCATCTGGCCTTGGGATGCCAGGACCATCAACCCGCACCGACTGGAGCGGTGACGCGCGACGAATGACGTCCCATTGGACCCGGAATAGTTTCGCCCAGATTTGCTCGGTCGCTTTGAGTTGAAGCTCGGAGAGCAGGCCTGTACGTGCTGTGTAGTGGGCGAGGGCGCTGTTGGTCTCGAGTCGGTAGCTCTCGAGTTTCAATTCCAGCGTATGGGTGTGGTTCGCGAGCTTGGTTTCAAAGGCGGCTCTCTCGGTCGCGATCTGGCGATCTCTCCAAAGCTGACCAAGCCAGACGATCAGCCCGAAAACGACAACCTGAGCCCCGCCGAGCCATAGAAGGGTGTGGCGGACGGTTTCAATCGCGGCGCTTACCTCAGGGTTCACTGGGTCCTCGTGCTAGGGATGGGCGATGGACCCGCAGCCTACCTCACGCTGAGCTGGGTGGCGGAATCTCGTATCGACGGGCGCAGGCGAGAAGATCGGCGAGGGTGCGGATTGCCTTCTGCTCATCCTCGGGAACGGGCGAGCATCGGCCGTCACGCAGGAAGTCTCCGATCGCGATGCGCACGTCCTCGGCATCAAGGGGCGTTTCGGGGGGCAGAGTCAGAAGAAGGCGACGAGCCTGGATATGGACGGGCGGCGTTTTGGGTGGATGCTGAAAGATCCAGTCGTTCCAGGTGTCGGTCCACCGAAAGAGCTTGGCGAGGTGCTCAAAGCACTCGAGCACGCCATCAACTGAAGCGACGTCGATTTGGTAGCCATGCATGAGTGGGTTCCGGATCTCCCGGTAGAGGATCTGTGTGCGGCCCCAGAGGGCTGGATCGGCCCGATCGAGCGCCACGTCGTCGTACACGAGGGCGGGAAGCGAGCAGTAGTACTTCTCCGCCATGCTCTTTCCGGGCAACGAAGCTGGATTGCGGACGGACTTGATGTGAGTGGCGATGCGCCCGGTGGCCGCCAGCTCGGACCAGGCGGCACCCGCTATCCATGCCTCAAGTCCGGCGATCGCACGCTGGACAAGCAGCGAGAGTGCCTCCTCCTGGGATCCGTGCCACGTGAAGAAAGGCGTTTGGATGACGCCGCGCTTACGGAACGCGTCTCGGAATTCTGCCTGCCGCATGAGATGGAGGTGATAGACGAACTCGTTCCGGAGGTTGATCGTCGGGATGTTGTCGACGACCACCTTGAAGGCTGTGGACTCTTTGCGCATCCGGGCTCCTTGTGCTCGCAAGCCGAAGTTGGAATATTCGATCTTCGGTTCTAGCCTGACCGTAGCAGCTGTGAAAGCTGTCCTCTCTCCTGAGGTCGTGAAGACCCTGGCCGCATGCCCGCAACCAACCGACCACACTATCGACGCTTCATTGCACGCCTTCGCGCGGCGCGACTCGCTGCTGGCCTGAGCCAGGCCGAGGCAGCACGCCGACTCGGGTGGGCGCAGTCGATCGTCTCCAAGTGCGAGAGAGGCGAGCGTCGCGTCGACGTCGTGGAGCTGGCCCAATTGGCGGGGGTGTACCGCAAGGGGCTAGCTTATTTCATTGCCCCGGCAGGGCGAGGACGTCATGGCCAAGAGTGACGTCGCCTTCGGATCGGAGTTCTCACCGGAGCAGGTGGCGCTGCCCGAGGTGCTCGAGCTTGTCGTCAGACACGAAGGCGACAGTGGCGCACTGCTGCGAGCGATTCAGGAGCGCTGGTATCCAGATCCGGAAGTAGCGAAGAACCTCCCGCTCGCGCTCAAGGCGTACGGGATCATCGAAGAGGGGAAAGGCCCTGGAGATTCAGCCGCTCCGAAGGAGCGGCGCAGGCACTACTTCGTCACCGACGAAGGGAAGCGCCTGGCGGAAGCGAAGGACGAGCCCGACGCTCTCCACGAGGCATTCGCGCGCCACATCCTGCTCCGCGTGAAAGGCGGCATGGCCGTCATCAACGTGATTGAGGACCTCGCCGCGGCCGGCAAGGACGTCACGATGAGTCTCGTGCGCGACGAGCTGGTTCGGCGTGGGAACCACATCCCGAAGAACAGCATGAGCGCCACCCGAATCCGGCAGTGGCTCGAGAAATCCGGCGTTGTGACGGGGGAGCCGTACCGCGTCGATGAGACGCGAAAGGCAAAAGTCCTGGGCGCGTCCACCAGAGACATCGAAGCGCTCGAGGGCCTCACGAAGGAGCAGAAAGCGTACGCGCGAGCGCTGGCACGTCTCGACGTTGCGGAGATCCGCGCCAACGAGGTCGAGAAGTTCGCCGTGCAGCAGTTCGGTGTGCGGTTTCCTGACACGGGGCTGCCGCAGTCGACGTTGGCGCCGCTGAAGGCGGCGGGACTGCTCGACTACGAGAAGACGACAACGGGTCGAGGCGCCAAGCCACCGATCGTCCGCCCATCAGAGAAACTGCGGGGCGGCGTTTTTGAACCGCTGCTCGACGCAGTGGAAAAGTCGATCGGACTCGAGTACCGGAGCTTTGTTCGAAAGCCCTGGGATCAGGTCATGGCCGAGATCCGCTACGAGGACAAGAATGTAAAGGGCAAGGCCCTCGAAGCTCTCGCGGCGAAGCTCGCCTTCCTGCTGGGCCTCGAGTATCGGCACTGGCGGCTGCGCGGCACCGTCACAGGTGGGGCCGAGGTTGACCTGATCGTCGAGAGCGTGCGCCCCGTATTCCTGCGCTGGAACATCCAGTGCAAGAACACTGCGAGCGTGCGGCTGGACGACGTCGCGAAGGAAGTTGGCATCGCGGTTGAGATGGCATCGAACGTCGTGGTCGTGGTCTCCACCGGGCGATTTTCCGCGGATGCGCGGGAGCACGCGAAGCACGTTATGGCTCGGACGAACCTCAGCGTGGTTCTCATCGAGGGCCGAGATCTCGACGAGATCGCCAAGAATCCCGCAGCCGTGGTGGACGTCGTGGATCGCTCCGCAGCGTTGGCCAAAACGATCAAGCAACTCGAAGTCGAGTCATAGCGGGGACCACGGTGGGGGGCCCCACGTCGTTCGTTCCTCGCCTCAATCTTCTTCGTTCGTGCCGCCCGCCGACTCATCGTCCGGATGGCTTTCGCTTTCGCGCCTCCGTCTCTTGATCTGTGGGATGCCCCACGCGGCACGCACATCCCACAACCTGTCACGGAGTTCTATGGAGGCCTTCTCCTCCGCCTGATGGCCGAACGACTTGGCGAGTTGCAGTGCCGCGACGAGGACATTCGTTAGCTCATGGAAGATGACCAGCTTCTTCTGGTCGTCCGACGCATCACTGGCTGGAACGCGCACAAGCGCCAGCATGCTGTCCCGGGCCATCTCCAGGTATTTCAGTTCACCGCTGGTCAGCCAGCGGCTATACGTGAGCATCTGCATGTTCACCGCGTTGGCGTAGTCCCGCATTCCGCCGGAGGTGTCGACGATCGTTTGCAAGGCCTCAGCGAGCCCATCCGATCCACTTCCGGTCTCTTCAGCGAAATACCGCTCACCCGAGACGTGGACAATCTTGAGCGTCAGGAGGGTTGCACTGTTTAGGCAGAGGAACGCGGAGTTTACGTGGGACTTCGCGATCTCCTGCCGTCTCGCCTTACGCGTCGCCTCTCGTCGCTTGACCCGCGCCATTCGCGCGGCCTGCTTCTCCTTTCGCCTCGCGTCCTCGGCGTCAGCCACAATGCCGTTGATGAAATACACGGCAAGGGCCATCGTCGCGAGATTGAAGAGCAGGCTCGGAGCCCACACCTTCGGATCGGACCAAATGCTTCGGAAGAAAACCGCCAGCGCGGCCGAGGCTAGCAACGTCGCCCAGACGAACCCACGGATGAGACTGCGGCCGCCCATTGCCCCCCCTAACTAGACTCGATCCGACGATAAGAGTTGGCGCGACGTATCAGTCGAGGATCCGGCCACTGCTGTCGGTCTGCGGGCAGGTGGATCCTGCCAAGAGATGCTCGAAGGGCATCAAGGCCGCCGGCGAGCTGCAGACCTTCGAGCAGGTGCGCACGCTTCGGATTCACCGCCATCACGTGGCGATCGTTCAGGTAGATCAGTCCGCCGTCGAACGCTCGGTGATAGGTTGGCGAGAGCGCAATGCCGTTGATTACGTGGTCGGGGCTACTTGGCGCCGCGACAGGGAGAATGTGCGCTGCGTCCACTAAGCGGAGCTGCATGCGAGTCACTGCGCAGCGGTGCCCGTACGCGTCGAGGACCTGGGCCGCAAAATTGGCGCTGCGCGAGAGGCGAGCGACGGTGCTGATGAGGCGCTGGCGTTGTGGACTGAGCGCCGCCAAAGTCGCCGCGGAGACGGGCTGCAGCGAAGAAGCTCGAGCGAGCGCCCGGAACGTTGCCAGGTTCCGACCACCACGGTGGAGTGCTTCGGCGTTGCGCGCGTAAGCCATGAGCTGATCAGGCCTAATGGCGACTGCGATTTCATTATTTGATTTGCGATGGAAGGCCAGGCCGTCCTGAAGGGCCTGACGAAGAGACTCGATGTCGATTTGAACCGAGGGCGAGCCGCTCGTGAAGGTGGCGTGCTGCGCGACGTCGAAGCCGGCGAACATCTGTAGGCTCGGCTCGTAGCCGAGGAG
>JGI10216J12902_100439756_pt1 | contig 24635 bp, 29 predicted proteins | sample KanNatreferecore_FD_12902 | JGI IMG/M metagenome (IMG submission 12902)
AAGCTGGTCGAGACCCCGTCAAAGCAGAAATACATCAAAAAGATGCTGTACATGCTCCAATCCGTCCAGGATCCGTCTGATGCAGAAACGCTGAGATGATATCGACTCTGTAGCATATGATGGGAAGGCGCAGCTGCCTGCCTGATAAACTGCCTGCTCACTGCCGGCCTTCGTCTTCGTGCGAATGGACCTTCCGCAGCGCCTCGTGCATCTGGTCCCGAAATATGGTCAGCCCTATCCTCCTAGCGTGCGGCTGTCCCTTTGCAAACGCCTCTGCCATATTACTTGCAAAAGACGGATCGACCTTTGGAGGCATAGGGGGCTCGAACGGGTCCACGTACGCTTCGATTATCGTCGGCTTGTCCTGCCACATGGCCTCCCTGACTATCGACCTTGCGTCGTTTGGATCTTTTATAGAGTAGCCCTTGCCGCCGCACGCCTCTGCAAATATTGCGAAATCTATCGGCGCAAACTCGACTCCGTATTCCGGGTTTCCAAGAAATGCCAGCTGCTCCCACCGGATCATCCCAAGCGAGTTGTTCTTTATGATCACGACCTTTATCGGCAGGCCGTACTTTACCGCGGTGGCAAACTCGCCCATTAGCATGGTAAAACCACCGTCGCCTACAAAGGCCACCGACTGCCTGTCCGGGTACGCTATCTGGGCCGCTATCGCGTAGGGCAGGCCGGCCGCCATCGTGGCAAGCGTGCCTGAAAGGGAAAACTTCATCCCTCTCTTTACGTCGATGTACTGGGCCGCCCATATGGTGTTGGTCCCGCTGTCAACCGAAATTATGGCGTCCTTTTCCAGCTTTTCCGAGATCACCCTTGCAATGAACTGGGGCTTCATGGGCGTGTCGGTCCTGCCGCTGCGCTCGCGCAAAAGCTCTGCCCACCCTTTCATCGCTTCTTGTTTTGACTGCAGGAAGCGCCGGTCCTCCCTGCCGCGTAATAGGGGGAGGAGCGCCGCCAGGGTCAGCCGGGAATCGCCGACCAGCCCGACTTCGACAGGATAGCGCAGGCCAATCTTTTCGGCAAACAGGTCGATCTGGACGCCCCTGGCCTGGCCGGGCTTTGGAAGGTAGTCGATGTATGGAAACGACGTGCCGACCATCAGCAGGGTGTCTGTCTCCGCCATGGCGTCGCTTGAAGGCGACGTCCCGAGCAGGCCGATGCCTCCTGTACAGAGCGGGTGATCGTCCGGCACGGCCGCCTTGCCCAAGAGCGCCTTGACTATGGGCGCGCCCAGCTTTTCTGCCACCGCTATCACCTCGTCCGTGGCGCCAAGCGCCCCCTGACCGACAAGCATCACCACCTTGCTGCCCGAGTTCAGGATATCTGCGGCGCGCTGGACCAGCTTTATGTCCGGCACCGTCGCCGGCGACGCAAAGGCGTCAGACGTGTGGCCGGGGACCTTGTGCCTTGAATATTGCCCGTACAGCTCTTGTTCCTGCACGTCTATAGGGATGGTCAGGTGGCTGACCCCCCTTTTTGCAAGGGCCGTCCTGCACGCAACGTCCACGGCCATCTCTGCGTGCTCGGGGCTGTTTACCCTGTTGTTGTAAACCGTAACATCGGAGAAGAGCTGGAGCAGGTCGACATCCTGCTGGTAGCTCGAACCCATCATGTCAGAATATGTGCTGCCGGTTATTGCGACGACCGGCGCGCCGTCTGCCTTGGCGTCATACAGTCCTGCGAGCAGGTGGATTGCCCCCGGCCCGGAAGTCGCCACGCATGCACCGAGCTTGCCCGTGTATTTCGCATATGCACATGCCATGAACGCCGCCGACTCTTCATGCCTGACTAGGACAAACCGGATCTTGTCGCTCCTCAGCCTCAGCGCCTCAATGAACCCGTTGATGCCGTCGCCGGGGAGACCAAAGATGACCTCGACGCCCCAGTCAAGCAAAGATTCTGCAATAATGTCGGCTGTTTTTACCACGTTCTTTATTCGCTTTTCATGCCAATAAGGCTACGGTTCATTTATGCGCATTCTCGTTGAAACGGTCAAGAAAAGCCGGCCGTCTTTACTGGATCGCCTTTGACTTTTTGCCGTGAATTAATTTCTGCAGCTCTTTTACCGCCGACTGCAGCTCGGCATCCGCCTTTTCTTTTTCGCCGACGCCGACTATGATTTCCCCGGGGCCGAATTTTACCTCGTTAACGACTATGGGGACCGGGGCGTGCAATATCTCTGAAAGAAAGTCATAGAGCTTTGGATAGGCCGCGCCGTTCTCGTATATGTACGTAGTCGTCCCATCGCTGACCAGCACCTCGTCTCGCAGGGGAAAATCAAAGCCCTCGGAAGACAGGACGTCGATTATCCTGGCCGCCGTCTCGGCAAGGCGCGCGTCGCTGCCCCCGTGGGCCTGCCTTAGCCTGGCATGTTCGTCTGCCATCTTTTCTATTTCGGCTAAATTGGGGGCCAAGTGATCCATGATGAATTACCATGCTACGCTATTAAGCACTCTGGAGCTAAGCCAGAAATACTGCTAGAGCATTATGATGTACCGTAATGCAGTCTATAGGAACTGATGTCCGGGCCGGCGACAAGACACCGCTTGGAAAGATGCGGAAAAAAAGCGCTACGGACGTGACTATAGTAATTGTAAACCCAAATTCATGCGGCGGCCTCACGGGCAAAAACTGGGAACCCCTGTATGCCAGCATCAGGCAGGTCTTGGGAGAAAACTTGAAGGTGGTCCGCAGCAAGAGGCCGGGCGACGGCACGGTCATTGCAAGGAAATACCTGAAAAGAGGATTCAAGAACATCGTCGCGATAGGGGGCGACGGGACGCTGAACGAAGTCGCAAACGGCTTTTTTGAGCCGATAGAGATGATGCAACAGCAGCCAGGCACTAACGATTCGGCAGGCCGGAACCTTCGCCTAAGGTCACTTGCCGCCAGTCCGCCGTCAATGCCACTGAAAGCGGTAAACCCCGATGCAGTCCTGGCGCTCGTCCCATGCGGCACGAGAAACGTGCTTGCCAAGTCAATTGGCTTGCCCGAAGGGGTGGTAGAGTGCTGTCGCGCGTATTTCTCCGGCACTCTGAAAAAGATAGACGTGATCGCTGCGACAGCAACGAATGAAGACCATACTACTTCAAAAAGGGTTTTCCTGAACGCGGCAGAAATCGGCCTTGGCGCCGAGATAATCGACCGGTCAAAAAAGGTCAGAAAGGCGGTGAACAGCCGCCTGCTGTCCACAGTCGCCGGTATAATTGCGACCGTGCCCATGTACCAGAGCAACATTTGCGAAGTCTTGCTGAGCACCGGCCGGAACAGAAGAAAGATAGTCACCAATATGACTATGGCGATGGTGTCAAACGGCAAGTACCTGGGTGGCGGGTTCAAGGCTGCCCCAAAGGCAGACATGGCCGACGGCCTGCTCGATGTCGTCGTGCTAAAGGATTCCGGCAGCCTCAAGGTCCTTGAGGGAGTGGCAAACATGAAAGAAGGCGATTACAGCGAAGACGATAAGATATTCTATGGCCAGGCCAAAAAGGTCACGATAAAATCAAAGGAAAGGGACGTGACGGTCACGGTGGACGGCGAGCCTATCGGTATTCTGCCTGCAACTTTTGAGGTCATTCCCAGTGCGTTGACCATCAAGATGTGATTGCGTTTTTTTCGGCGTGATTGAAAGGGTTAAAAACCCGACTGCCGAAAGTCCGGCGTGGCGGAATCAAAGGAAGCTGTCGAGTGCCTCCGGTGCGGCTTTGAAATGAAGAACATGACAGCGTGTCATCTGATCTGCCCAAATTGCGGCAGTCACATGGACTGCTCAGAAAAAGGAAGCACCTGGTAGCTAGAACGGGTTCTTGTCCCAGCTGTTCTGAAAGTCGTCAGACATCATCACCGCCTTTCCCTTCATTATCTCGATATAGTCGTCATATTTCGCCGCAAAGCCGCAGTGCGGGCACTTGACATTTTCCATGTCGTCATCCACCTGCGCCTTCCTGCCGCACTCTGGGCACCTGGCTTCAAGCACGGCATATTTTCAAGAGCCGAGGATATTTGCCTTTTGCATAATGTTATAAAGTCCAAAAACCGATAATTTGCAGTTGACTAGGATAGGCGACATGTACCGGCGCGTTCACAGCATGGTCTCTGAGAGGCCCACAAACTTTGGATGGGTAATAGAAGACAAGCTCGCCGGCTCTGGCCTCCCGGTCGCCAAGGAAGAGTTTGACTGGCTGCTGGAGCATGGGGTAAAGTCCATAGTCACCGTGCGCGAATCCGCCCTGCCGCCTGCATGGACCGATAAGATCGGCTACATGCACCTGCAGGTCGACGACTATGGCGCGCCGGAGCTCGAAGAGATAGACCGCGCAGTCGACTTTATCGATAGCGAGATTAACGGCGGCCGGCCAGTCATGGTCCACTGCGCCGCCGGCAAGGGAAGGACCGGCGTCCTCCTGGCCTCTTACCTCGTGAAAAAAGAGGGGCTCGGAGCGCGAGAATCCATCGACAGGATACGGTCCATGCGCCCCGGCTCTATCCAGTCAGAGGCACAAGAGTGGGCGATAGAGATGTACGAAAAATACCTGAAGAATAAAAAATAGTGACTACTCGGGGACAGAGTCGATTACGAGCTGCCCGTTCTGTAGCTTGACAAACAGGTACCTGTTGTCCTTGAAGATCAGCGTGATCTCGTTCTTTGTTTCCTCAACATCAAGAAGCTCTTGATTTTTTATGCCGTCATACTTGGCCATACTGGCCGTAATATCGGGATGGGTGATATTTGAACTAATTAGTCCGAGATTTCCTGATCGAGCGTGTCGATGCACATAACCAAGAGCTCGTTGCTGCGCCTCATTATCCATTTTGGGAACTGCTCAAACGTAAAGACGTACTGCTGCTGAAAATTGGGTGGGATGAACCCGCCGTGCGTAATCACCTGCACGACCACGTACTGCTCGTTCACGGTGGCAATCTCTTCCTCTGCCGACTGATCAAGCTCTTCGATCGTGTGCCTGTACAATACTACAGGCCTGCCAGTCCTCGTGGCGATGATGGACGCCCTGCGTAGCCTCTCCCGCAACTTGTCGAGGACCCAGCTGTCAAGGGTTACTTGCTCGTTGGTCAATTGCAGATATTCCGGTGAAAATATCTATTTAGGATGGTACGCCAACAATTGTTGACCTGCTGTTCAAATTATCATTACTTGCCAGTACTGCTAGCAAATAACTTCTAGCTCCCCAGAATAACAAAGAAGAGCCGGCTGCATGTTATTACGTTATAGCAGCAAAATTGCATACAATTTGGTGAACAAAATTAATTCAACACGGCGAGCCAGATGATGTCCGGGACGGCTACTGCGAGCGCGCACAGAGCCACTACCGCGATTTTCTTGCGCCGGCTCCAGCCCTGCCAGAAGAGGGTCATTCCACGCTTATCCAGAACTCGCGGCCGTCAATCTCTACTGACTTGTAGTTGACGTTTTCAAGCCGGTCCTTTGACAGCACGACAGCCTTGACGCGCACCAGGTACATCATCTCTTCTTTCATGGCTGAAAGCGCGGCAATCTCCTCGTCGTCAAGGCCGGCGATGTAGAGCGCCGGCAGGATGTCAGTCGGGTTGTAGCCCCGTTCCTTTCTTAGCTGCTGCAGGTTCCTTGCCAGGTCGCGCAGCAGGCCCTTTGCCATCAGCCCCTTGTCGCGCCTGGTCGATATGAAGACTGTCAGGTTACCCCGCTCTGCCATCGAGTAGCCTTCTGCGGCCTTGTACGCGATGTCGACGTCGGATGGCGAGATGTCGACTGACTTTTCGTCGTACGCGAGCGAGTACCTGCCGTCGGCCTTTAACGACGATATCAGTGCCAACCTGTCGACGCCCTCAAACGCCTTCAAGACGGCGTTGATGTCGGCCTTTACCCTCGGCGCGACGCTCTTTCTCACGAGGCCGACGTTGACGACGATGGGCATATTGGCAGCAAGCAGGCCGGACGCCCTGTCGAGCTGCGACCCGCCTGTTATTTGCGCGGCTTTGTACTGCTCGGCGTTGAGCTGGCCCTTCAACGACTCGGCGACGCCGTCCACCTTTAGCATGTCGAGTTCCGCCTGCGTGCCGCAGATGGTCGCGTCGTCTATTGGCCAGCGCCTCTTCAGGCTGGCGAGGTTGCGCGCAGCGTTTACGAGTGACACTATCTCCTTTATCATGTCAAACGCGCCCTCTACCTTAACGTCGGCAAGCCTGTCGTCGCGCTCTGGCCACGTTTCAAGCAGCACACTCTTTTTCTTGCCAAAGCACGCCAGGTACATGTATTCGCTGATGAAAGGCGACAGCGGGTGGAGCATGACATCTATCTTCTCCAGCACGTGCGCCAGGACCGCGTAGACGGCGAGGCGCCTGTCGAGGTTCTCGGCGCTGTCGTCCCAAATGACGTTTCTCGTCAGCGGGACGTACGTCTGGCTAAGGTGGTTGATGATGAAACTGTCAATGGCCTTGGCTCCTTCGTGGAACCTGCAGCGCGAAAACGCGTCGGTGACTTCTGTTATCAAACCCTGCAGCTTGGACAGGAGCCACACCTCTGTCGGGCTCAGCAGGTTGCCGTCGACGACCCACTGCAGCGTGTGCTTGTTTTTGTCAAAGTGGTCAAACTCGCTGTTTTGCCTGAAATAGACGTGGAGGTTGTGGAGCGTGCTCAGAACCTGGTAGGTCCTGGTCTTCATCTCGTCGAGGCTGAAATTGAGCGCCTCGATGGGCGACGACTTCCACATGAAATACAGCCGTATCAGGTCGACCGGGTTTTCGCTCAGCAGCTTTCTCGCCTCGATCACGTTGCCGACGCTCTTGCTCATCTTGTTGCCCTTTTCGTCCAGCACGTGTCCCTGGAAGAGGAAGGACTGGAACGGAGACGAGCCTTTCATTATTATGCCCTCAATCAGCAGGGTGTAGGCCCATCCCCTGGTCTGGTCTATCCCTTCTGTCAAGAACGACGCCGGGATCAGGTCATTGTATTCCTGGTCGGAAAGGGACGCATAGGGTGCCGCGCCGGAATTGTGCCACGTGTCTAGAACAAACGTCTCGCGCTGCATCTCGGCCCCGCATTTTGCGCACTTTATCTTTATCCTGTCGATCCATGGCCGGTGCAGCTCAAAGTCCGGGCCGTCCGGCAGTTCAATTGCGTTCTTTACGATTTCTGCTCTTGAAAACAAGGGCTCCTTGTGGCCGCACTTGCCGCAGGACCATATCGGCAGGGGCGTCCCCCACACCCTTTCGCGCGATATGCACCAGGGGTGCTGCTCCTTGATTATCTCTATGAACCTGTTCTTGGGCTGCTCGAAAAAGTAGTCTACCTTTTGCGCAGCCTGTGCCGGCCTCTCGCCCATCCTGTCGATGATGTAAAAGTACTCGCGCCGGGCAAGCCACACCACCTTGTGGTGCGACCGCCAGCACGTCGGATACTGGTGCTTTAGCCGGCCCATCTTGACCGACGCTCCTGCCGCCTTCATCGCCTCAAACACCTTTACGTCGGCGTCGCGCACATACAGGTCCTTGAAGGCGCCCGCCTTTTCGGTAAAGACGACGCGGTCGTCAATCGGGACGAATATCGGGACGTTGCGCTTGTGCGCGATTTCAAAATCCTCCTCTCCGTTTGCCGGCGACAGGTGCACAAGCCCGCTGCCTGTCGCCACGTCAACAAAGTCTTCGGCGACCACGAAATGGATGGAACCGCTCTTGGCAAGCTCGTCGAGCCCCGGTATCATGTGCAATAATGGGTGAATGTAGTGCCGGCCGTCAAGCTCTTTGCCGGTAACCTCTTTTTCTACTCTGTAATCTTCAATTCGGAGCTCTTTCATCAGCTCTTGCAGGCGATCAGAGCCAACTATCCAGCGCTCGCCACCTGCGTTTGTTTCCTTGGTGACCCAGACGTACGAGTATTTCGTCTCCGGCTTGGCTCCCACCATCTCATCTGTCACGATTGTAAAGGGCATCGTCGTCCAGACGATGAGGTAGGCGTCCTCGTCTGACAGCTTTACCTTGTAATAGAACGACGGGTCCTCCACCGTTTCATAGCCCTGGTTGACTTCGGAATTTGAAAGCGAGGTCTGGCAGGACGGACAGTACGCGACTACCCTGTACCACTCTGTCAGGACGTTGCTCTCCCACGCCTTTTTCAGGACCTGCCATTCCCGCTCGATGTATTCGTCTTTGTAGGTCCAGTACGCCCTTTCATAGTTGAACGACATGCCGAGCAGGCTGTCCATCGCTATCCACTTTTCGTTGTACGCGTGGATCATCTTTTTGCAGGTCTCGACTATCTTTTCTACGCCGACCTTGTTGAGGTTCTCGGCCTTGCTGCCAGTGAGCCCAAGCTCTTTTTCTGCGGCCAACTCGACTGGCAACCCTTGCGTGTCCCATCCTGCCCTGAAGATGACCTTGTTCTTGCGCAGCGTGTTAAAGCGGTACCACAGGTCCTTGATGACGCGGCCGCGGAGGTGGCCTGCGTGCGGATCGCCGTTCATCGTGGGCGGGCCCTCGATATAGCCTACCAGCGGTCTGCCTGCAAGCTCGTTTTCAAGCATCGCCTTTAGGTCGATGTTGTTGAGATGAGCGCGAACCTTGTTTTCGATCGCCTTGGCGTCGAAACGGGCGTTGAATTCCATCTATGCGGAAAGCGATTGCGTGACCCGTTTATATCTTTGGCTAGCCCTTGAGGATTTCTGTCATTTCGCCGACAGTAACTATCCTGATCCTGCGGAAATTTCCCAAGCCAAGAAGGTGTCCATCTCCTGAAACAACATACCTTGCCTTGCCGTCGTACGCCGTCCTTAAAATGAGGTCATCATCTGGATCCTCTTCTACAACCGAGAACTTCGACCTTATCCTTGTTATCCTGGCTGTGCTGGATATGTCTCCCAGGAAACTGGCAATGTCACGCCTGCTGACATACCTCTTGATCCTCTCCTCTTCGGTCACAACCGCGACTCCTTTGAGGATTTCCCTAGAGATTACAAGCTCTTGCCTGCGCAGTATCTCTGATAAAAGAAGCCGGGGTTTTCCATCATGAATTAAAGCCGAGATCAGGACGTTGGTGTCCAGCACTATCTTCATGATTGCTGTCTGCCTAAACGCCTCTTTCTCCCTGCTTTCTTGGACAATATCTCTAACATCCTGGTCCGACAGAATGCCGAGTTTCTTTGCCTTTTCGTCTACATTTCTGTATATCCTTTCCAGGTCTTTCAGTACGTCAGGCACGTCGAGTTTTTTCATTATGACCGCGTCACCGTAACCGTAGATCAGCAGCTTTGTCTTGGGACCGATGCCCATCTTCTTTCTTATTGACTGAGGTATCACTACCTGGCCCTTGCTGCTAACGACTGTTACGTCTGCCTCTTCGCTGACGGTCATGATTTTGTACATATTCTTACTTTCTTACCTTATATGCATAGCTATGTGGTGAACTGTAGAAAGAGTAATCGTAGGCACTGGCCCGGCTCCAATAGGATTATATCTTAAAAAGCGCCCGCAAATGGCGATATAGCTTGGCGCTTGTAGACACGCTAAAGGCCGGCAAGAACCCGCCAGAAGAGATCAACGTCGTCATCGAGATCCCGAAAGGTAGCAACATAAAGTACGAAATTGACGAAGAGAGCGGCGCGCTGTTTGTCGACCGCAAGCTCTTTACGGCAATGTTTTACCCGTGCAACTATGGCTTTGTCCCGCAGACAAAGGAAAAGGACGGCGACCCCGTGGACGTCCTGGTCCTTGGCAACGACGCGGTGGTGCCGTCGTCTGTCATCCGCGCGGCACCTGTTGGCGTGCTGATAACCGCAGACGAAGAAGGCGAGGACGCCAAGGTCGTGGCGGTGCCGGTAGCCAAGATTGACCCGACCTTCTCTCATGTCAAGGACATCAACGATGTCCCGCAGCACATCCAGGATCAGATCAAGCACTTTTTCGAGCACTATAAAGAGCTTGAAAAGGGCAAGTACGTAAAGGTCACCGGCTGGAAGGACGCGGCGACTGCCAAGGGCAAGATCAAAGAAGCGATGGAAAGCTACAAGAGCAAAAAGTAGGTTTCCATCAACCGACCGGCCTCGGCATCAGGCCGGCAGGACTTCTCTGGGCCGCCTCTACCGTAATATACCTGAAAGTGACATTGTGTCTATGAAACGTGCTGCCCTGATAGCAGCGTTGTCTGCAGCAGTCCTGGTAGTAGTGGGTTTTTCACTGTTGAGCTTTTTTCAGCCTAGCATGAGTCCGTCTCCCTCGCTCACTGTGGGCAATGACATCAACAGTCCACAGAATGCTACTGCAGCTGCCAAGTTTGGCGGAGTGACAAACCTTACTGTGAATCCGGACGATTCTGTTTACGGCCAAGTCGCAGCAGATAGCGACAACGTGTACATGGCTTGGCAGGAATCCACAGGCGGAAGCAACTATGACATATTTGTCAAAAACAGCCGCGATAAGGGAGACACCTTTGAAAACAATGTTGTCAACCTGAGCAACAACGTAGGGTTTTCAGAGCATCCTCAGCTTGCAGCATCTGATGACGGCAACGTGTACGTCGCCTGGACCGACGATTCTTCTGGCAGCAGGGAAATACTGTTTGCAAAAAGCGCGGATGGAACATCCTATGACAAGCCAGCCACTCTAAGCAATCCTGGAGAAATCTCTTACAACGTAGAGCTGGCGACTTTTGGCAGCAACGTGTACCTGGTGTGGCAAACAGATGGCTCAGCAATGTTTCGGGCAAGCCATGACGGCGGAGAGACTTTTGACGCTCCCGTCGCCATTGCAGGCAGTGCAGATCCGGAATCATTTCCCAAGGTAGCCGCATACGGCGACGCGGTGCACGTCGTTTGGAGCGTCGACGCTCCAGAATCCGCGCTGTTTTACGTAAAGAGTTCCGATGGAGGAGGTACTTTTTCTAAAGCCATCAAATTGAACGGTGGCAGAGACATCGGCGAGGCGCAGGTGGCGGCATACAAGGATGACGTCCACGTAGTGTGGGGCGGCCTGCACGGGGGAAAAGAAGTCGACGACCTGTTTTACGCCCGGAGCGTCGACGGCGGGGACATGTTTACCGGCCCCGTGCCAATCGGCATCAAAAGCCCGCTAAACGTAGAGCTGGCAGTAATGCCTCTTGGCGAAGAGCAATATGCCGTCCACGTCGCAAGCCAGGTCGCATTGTCTTCTGAAAACCACGAGATCATGCTGACATCCAGCATGGACGGCGGCCAGACTTTTACCAAAGCAGCCAACCTGAGCAACAACGCGGGGATATCTGAATGTCCCACCGTATCAATCTCCGGGAGCGACATCTTTGTTTCGTGGGAGGACCTGACGACCGGCAACCACGAGATACTCTACGCAAAGGGCGGCATGTGACCACCGGTCACTTGGTCACGACGTAAAAGTCATAGACCGGGGCCTTTGCCGGCTCGTTCTTTTTCTTGACATTGTATTCTATCATTGCCCAGAAAGCCGGGAATGTCTCTACCAGCCCTATGATGGGGCAGAGGATGAGCGTCTGGAAGTGATACTTGATCCTCTTTTTCCAGCCGATGTCTGAATACCTGAGGTTCAGGTATAGCCCCAATTGATAGGACGAGAGCCACACAAGCGACGTGAACAAGAGTACGGCGCCGATGCCTATCTCAACGGGGTCGATGACCGCGGGCTGCAGCGTAAATCTGGCCAGGGTCTCCTCTATGTCGCTGATGTAGGTAGACGGCGAAAGCAGCGCCGGGATATAGTTGTAAGCGGCAAACGCCGTCGAGGCTACCGCAGACGCAAACCCGAGAAAATATGTGATCGATTTGTACAGCAGCTTGAACCTGTGCCACATGGGGAACTTGTTGCCGTTCTGGAGCGTGCCGAGCACCCACCTTCGCCTCTGGAAAAAGTGGTCCTTGAGGTTGAGCGGCGGCTGCTCCAAGAGCGCGCCGCCGTGCCAGCCCATCGAGCCTGGCCCGTACTTTTCATATATCTTGTAGCCAAATATCTGGTCTTCCGCAAGGGTCGGCCCGAACTTCCACTCTATCGCGTCCTCGATGTCGGACCTGACGAGGAGGTTGCTGCCGTGCATGTGCAGGGGCGGCGGGTTTGTCATCTGAGAGACGCAATCATAGCATGCGAAAGGCCTTATCGACTCGGCAAGCGCAGTCAGCCTGTTTGCAGACTCGAACTTTAGCGGGTAGAATATGGGTCCTTCTGACGCGACCTCGTCCCTCTCTGTCGCCTGCAAGAGAGCCAGCACCGTCTGCGGCGTCACGTAGCTCTCGTCGTCCATGTGAAAGATCCAGTATTTTTCGCTGTTCTTTTTCGCCCTGCGCCGGTGCTCTACCGCGTACTGCAGCGCTCTGCCCTTCCTTATCGCGTCGGTCTGGAACGCCTTGTCGACAACGACGACTTCGCACTTTGTCCCCTTCAGCGTCCTCGTATCGTCAGGGTCGTCGGTGACGACAGAGATCTGATAGTTGTAGTATCCTACTTTGTGGGCCGATTCCAGTATCGACTCTATGCCGCGCCTCACCACATGCGTCTTGGTCGCAGAGCGGGTCGTGATCTGGAATATTATGGGAGCGCTAGAGCGCGCACGCCCCACTAACTTTTCTACGAACAGCTTTCGGTTGCTTATCACCCTGTAAAGCGAGAGTATCGCAATCGGGACATAAGAGAGCCAGAAAAACATGGCGACGATTATCGCAATATTATCAAACAACAGTAAATTAGAATCCTATCATTAAAAAGAGTCATGCGCCGCGATGATATTGTCCTCTATTATTTTTCAATAGGGTCCCGTACCTGGGGCCGCGCATAATTGTAGAGATAAAAGGGATGGGGTAGTATGGAAACCGGGCCGCGGCAATGTTTCGTATGGGGATATTTGGCAGGCAGGTGTCTATTCGCGCAATACATTTCACCTCCGCGGTTTCCGTCTTTATCTTTGCAATGGTCTATGGCATGATAGAGCACACGCTGCTCGCAAGCCCGCTTGGGATAAGCATCCTTGCCAACCCGCTGAACCTGCACCTGATAGGGCAATTGTATTTCTACCACGTCCTGTTGTTCATCCTGGCGACGCTCATCTCGTTCAACCCCTTCTTTGATGTTCTCTTTTTTGGCCCGAGCAACGCCGTCAAGAAACAGGCACTTGCGTGGGGGGCCGGCAACATCCTGAATTTCATCTGGCTTGAAGACCTATTTTACTGGGTGCTGTTTGGAGAGTGGCCAAAGGACGTGATGACGCCCCTCCAGCTGTCGTTTTACGGCGTCGTTTGGTGGTACCCAGTCGCCCTGGCCAGCGCGTCGGCGTTCTACTACCTTGCCCTCCGGAACATGCGGAGGCACCGGTAGCGAAAGTCGTTAAATATCTTCTCTACAATTATACGGTATGAATGGCGGGGCTAGGTGGGCCGTACTTGCCTCTATAGTCGTTGCGGCCATCGCAATTGCCCTGCTAGCCAGCTCGGCCTTTATCGGCGACAGGACGCCGGACGGCAACGTCACCTCGCCGGAAGGCAACTCTACCAACGGCAACGGTCCGGTGCCAAGGCCGGTGGCAAGCTTGCTGTCGACGCCCTCCGCGCTGCCTGTCATGGAAAAGTGGGCCGCGCAGTACAACATGGAAGCCCCGGGCTCTGTTCAGGTGAGTTATACAGACGACGTCGACGACGCCAGCATCGGGGCGGTGCACTCTAACATTTCTGGTTTTCTAGCGCAGCACTCTGCCGACATGGCGGTGATGGGGAGGCTGCCTTCCGGCGACAGCTTTAGCTATGCCAACTCGACGTTTCTGTCAGTCAGCCCGCAGGCAGTCGCAATAGTATACAACGTGCCGGGCTTTCCAGACGTGCCGTCTGGGCTGAAATTTGACCCTGTTACCCTGAGCGCGGTCCTCCGGGGCAACATAACGCGCTGGGACGACCCTGCCATCAAGGAACTCAATCCCGGCCTCGACATCCCCGGCGAGGCGATAACCATCATGCACGAAGGCGAGGCCGGCAGCGCGTCTGACCTGCTGATGCAGTACCTGAACGGCACAGTCCAGTGGCCGGAAGACGCCACGCCTGCCGGCTCGGCAGAAAGCCTCTCCGCGCTGGTCCGGCAGACGCCATACTCTATAGGATATGTCGACTATGCGTACGCAGCCCAGACGAGGATGACGTACGCGGCTCTTGAAAATTCAGACGGGGAATTCATAATGCCTTCCCATGACTCGATAGCGCTATCAATCCAGAACGGCACGGCGGTACAGCCGCTGGTCGCAAACGCGACCGGCTCGATGCCGCCCATGATGCCGGTTGGCCAGCTGGGAAACGGCTCGTACCCAATAGTCGGGTTTTACTATGCCGCATACGCCGGCGACCTGGAAGCCGCCGACTTTGTCCAGTGGGTTGTCACCCGGGGTCAGGAGGTCCTGAAAGACACGCAGTACCCGCCGCTGTACGAACACGCGCAGAGGAGCGAGGCAACGACGGCGGCGACGGTTAATTCGACAAAGATAAAAGAAGAAGAATAAAAGAGAAAAGAGGGCAGAAGGAGAGAGGATTAAAGCGCCTTGTACTGGTCGCTCCACCTCATGTACGCCCTTATCATGTCGACGCTGACGGAGGGCTTGCGGTTCTTTAGAATCTCTTTAAAGTCGTTGGTGCCAATAGGCCTTGTCGTCGCGCCTGTCTCCATCGCCTTGCCACTTTCAAACAGCTCGTTGACGACGCGCAGCTGCACCGATTGACAGATGTCCTTGACGTCGCTTGCGCTGTAGCCGTCGGTTATCTTGGCAAGCTCTTCTATCCTTAGCACGTTTTCGGTGTTCAACGGCTTTGTATACTGGCTAAAGAGGTTGGTGCGCGACGCGTTGTCCGGCAGAGTCACATAGATCCTCTTCTGGAACCTCCTCAGGAACCCTGCCTCGAGGCTCCACGGCTTGTTGGTCGCGCCGATGATGTAGAGCTGCGACTCTTTTGACTTGCCGTTGATGCCGTCCATCTCGGTGAGGAACTGGTTCTTGACCCTAACCTCGCCTCCCACCTCGCCGTTTCTCTGGCCCAGAAGCGAGTCGATTTCGTCGATGAACAAAAGAACAGGCACATTCTCTTTTTCGTTGAGGCTGCGCGCCATCTTGAAGAGTTTTGAAATGTTCTTTTCCGCCTCGCCCAGCCACTTGCTCATCATCGACGCTGCGTCGACGTTGATGAAATAGCCGTCTATCTCTGCCGCAGCCGCAGCTGCCAGCAGAGTTTTGCCGCACCCTGGCGGGCCGTAGAGCAGTATCCCGCGGGGCCATCCCAGCGGGAACAGGTCCGGCCTCTTCATCGGGTATGAGATTGATTCGCGTATAGCACGTTTGGCGTCGTCGAGGCCGATGACTTCTTCCCAGCTGACCTTGGGCTTGTCCTTCATGACGAGGTCGTCAAAGTCTGCCTTCAGAGTCTCGACGTTGCCTGCTTTGGCAGACGGAGGCGCAGAGCCCTTGCCGTTGCCGTTTACCGGCTTTTCGCTGCCTTCTATGGGCGTCGGCCTCTCCTCGTCTTCGATGCCGTGGGACATCTGCAGCGCCTTTATCCTGTTCTGGTAGGCGTTTGCCCTCTCCATGTATACCTTGTTGAGTTTGTAATCCGGGTAGATCTGGACCAACTTGACCAGCGCCTCAATTGCCCTCTGGTATGACTGGATTGCCATGCCGCGGGAGCCCTGGGAGTCGAGCCTGATCGCCTCGGCTGCATACTTGCTAGCGCTATTTTCAAGTTCTTGTGGTGCGAGACTCATATAATTACAGCTCTAGCAGAAATTGGTTACGCGTTTGAATTACTATGGTGTAAATCTATGTTGCCCAGCTGACGAAAAAGTTTGCACCTAAGCCAGCTCGACCTGCTGCTCTTCCTCTTCTTCCCGAGTCGCCTCGTGGGCCGGGATTGCGGCCGGCGGGGCCGCCTGCTCCATCCCCGGCGCCTCGACAGCCGGGACGGCTGCCGCCTCGTCGAGGATCTGCTGCACCGGCTCCCCGTACAGGCCGGTCGATATCTTTGCAATCGCGTCGTGCATCTCTAGCAGCGCGTTCTCGGCTATCGGGACCAGGTTCTCGACGTCGCCCTTTATCCCGCTCACCGACGACGCCGCGCCGTCGATAATCGTGATGAATTCTTCCAAAAAGCGTGCCGACTCGACTTTGCCTGACAGCTCGTTGAGTATCATCTCGCTGTTCTTTACCAGCTCCAGCACCCTTGCCATCTCCTGGTACTCGCCGCCCTTGCCGCCGTCGCTCAGGATAAAGTTGATCCTCGCTTCCAGCTTGCCCCTCAGCATGCTCATGGCGTATGAGTTTCGCTGCAGGTTGGCAAGGGCTACCGTTACCCTCTCCCTAATAGTAGCATCCTTTCTGAAAAGCAATGATTTTACGGATTTTGTTGCAAATCGACGAAAAACAACAGGGTCAAAAGATGTTGCGCTTTGAGCCTACCGGCAGTGACCGGCCACCTAGGCGGCCTTTGGGACCACCGGCAGGTCCGGGATGCCCGGAAACTCCTCCTTCATCCTGTGTTCGACAGAGGCCGCAGCCTCTTCAACCAGCCGGGCCGCCTGCTCGTTTGCGGTCTCGAAGTTGATTGTATATCCGCCCACCTGGCCTGCGTCCACCAGGATGCCAGATAATAATTCAGATACGATGCCCAGCTCGCCTTCCATCTCTGGGACACAGGGGGTCAGCGATGACCTCACGCTCTTTACCACGGCCATCGCGGGGCTCAGCACTATGACGAGGTCGCCAAAGTCCGACACCGACGACAGCCTCCCGTGGATCTTTTCAAGCGCGACCCTGGCAGTCGAGACGATCCTGCTGACTTGCCTTGCCCGGGCAAGCTCTGCCGACAGCACGGTCGAGTACTGGGCGTTGCTCTCCCTTATCGACGCCATCAGCTTTCTGAACGTCTCGTCGTCTTTGACCCTCAGCTCTGACTGCAGCGAGTCGAGTTTTGCCACGTGCGCTTCAATCCTTTTCTGCACTGCCTCGAGCCTTGGCCTCAGGGGCCCTCCCGGCTTTGGCGAAACTGTGGAATCGTCGGTAACAACTGATTCTGATTTTACCCACTTGGACGTCATGGCAGTGCTCCGGACAATAGCAATATACCGACCGGTGTGCCGGAACGTTTTGTCACCGCGGTAACACGGGTGGGCGGTAACAGCTTGACATTTTTTCAAACTTCAGCGCAAAACCTTTGACCAAGCGTTTTACCTTGCCGGCCAGAAAAAAGATGCTGGATGCACGCCGATACTGCTAACAGTGACCTTCCGGCCAGCCTTGAAGAGTTTGGCCTTTCAAAATATGAAGCCCGGGCTTACCTTACCATGATAGGGCGCGGCTCCCTGGCCGCAAGCGACCTTGCCTACTATGCCAATTTGCCGAGGACAAAGGTGTACCAGACTGTAAAGAAACTGGAGAAAAAGCGGCTGGCAGTGGTGTCAAAGCAAAAGCCGCTCATCTGCAGCGCGATACCGCCGGAAGAGGCGTTTGGCGAGATAGTCAACCTGCACGAACGCAGAGTAAAGAATATGCGCAACATCGTCGGCAAGCTGCAGAAATTGAGCGACGAGGGCCAGCGGCCCCGCGGCTCTGAAGAGCGGCGCTACTTTATACTCGACCCGGATTCTGCCCTTGCAAAGATCGGCAGCCTCATAGCAGCCTCGCGCTCGTCGGTTACGGCGACACTTGACGCCTGGGGTCTGCGCCTCGCGTCGCAGTGCAGGTCGCATCTGGTAAAGGCGGCGACAAACGGCGCGCGCATCCGGTTCATCGTGGACGCCAAGTGCGTTGGCAGCGAGAGCCTGTTTTCGCTCCCTGACGGCATAGACCTCCGGATGGCCGACGACTTGCAGTCAAACGTCGTGATAATCGACTCCGCGCACATGGTCTCTGTCGACTCGAGCAACGGCAAGGCGGCGCTGTTTGCGTCGCTTGACGCCTACGGGACGCTCCAGTCCAAGAACTTTGAAGACGCGTGGAGCCGCGCGGCAGAGCTAAAGCACGTCCTCGATTCGCCGCCGGCGCTTGCAGCAAAGGCGCTGGAGCTTGCCCGCGCCGTCGAAAACGGCCTCTCTGCCCACATGCTGGAATGCGCCGTCAACAACGAAGACCCCGCGTCGGAACTGATGGAAATAATGGATAGAATATACGGGCTAAAATTGTCCGGCATGGGCGCTGCAGAGGTGCTCGACCTCGTGGACTCGGCGCTAAAGATAAGCTGCCTTGGCGGGGTAAAGCACGACAGGAGCAACAATATTGTCAGTTTGCAGTCAAAGTCGGAGGGCAGGCACGTCCTGCCTTGGGCGGTGGTGCTGGCCTCGTACTTCCGCAGGGCGGGCAACGAGCCGAGGATAATGCAGGGCAAGGCGAGCCCGCAGCTGGTGCACGTCCGGCTTGCCAAGCCAATCGCATAAATATCGACGGCGACAAAAAGGGCTGTGCGCACCATAGTCGCAGTCGCAATAGCGGGCGGCATTGCGGCAGCTGCCGCGCTTTTGAGCGTGCTACTCTTTATGCCCCTCATCTATGTTGGCGGGCCAGAGCCCAACTCGCCCATAGTTAGGGCGGGAGGGCTCCCCGGCTACAACCATACTGTGGTGTCGATAGGCGACGTCCAGCTGCTGACCGACATTGCAGCGGATCCGAACCAAAAGAGCTTGGGGCTTGGCGTGCGCAACAACATGACAGAGGCAGAAGGGATGCTCTTTCCGTTTAAAAACGAGGCGCGCCATGGATTCTGGATGAATGGCATGAAGTTCCCGATAGACATAATCTGGCTTGACTCGGGCAAAAAGGTGGTGCACATAGAGCCGGAGTTGAAGCCGTGCCCGAGCGTCCTTGATTGCCCCAACTATGAGCCCGACAGCAACGCGTTATACGTGCTTGAAACCGTGGCGGGATTCTCTGAGCGACACGACGTGACTGTGGGTACGCAGGCCGAGTTTGAGCTTAGCTGATCTTTTATATCGGCTAATGGTATTATCGGCAGCAGTGCAATTAAAGAAATCCAAAATTGTGCGCAAGACAAAAAAGGCTCGCGAAAACCAGCCATTGACCAGAAGCGAAAGGCTTGCAGTGGTTCAGAGCGAGAAGGAGATCAAAGAAGGCAAATACCGGGATTTTGCAAACCCTGACGAACTCTTTAGAGCCATCAAAGACAGCAATAATTGACCTGGGCTATCCGCATATCCGATTCTGCCTTTCGTGAATTAAACAAGATAAGGGACTCTCCGAAATTCCAATTGTTTGATGAAGCCATACGCGAGCTGGCCGAAAGCGACAATCCTTCTGCCTTGGGCCGGTTCAAGGACGTGAGCGGCATAAGGTGCTATGCGTATAACGTTACAAAGTCATTTCGGCTGCTGTACTCTGTCGACAGAGAAAATCACACCGTAATTATCCGTTCGATAGGGGATCACAAGCAGGCATATGGAAAGGACTAGTCGCGCTATTCTTCTGTATCCTCTTCCTCGTCGTCGACAACCTCTGCAACCTGAACCTTCTTTTGCACCTTTCTCGCAAACACCAGGTACGTCGTGTGCCCTATCATGCGCATCGACGGCCGGGTCATGCCCTCCCTGGCCTCCATCACCCTTATCATCAGTTCAACGGACTCGATGTCGGCATAGCCGCTCTTTTTCAGCTCTGTCGCGGTCTTTTCTATCTGGTTCATGGTCGGGCATATCGCCACAAAGGCGCCGCTCCCCTTGAGCGCGTCGTGGACCCGGTCAAGCACCGTCCACGGGTCGCCAAGGTCGACGATTGCAATGTCCATCTCTTTTTCAGCCACGCCTTGGTGTGGGTCGTGCTGGTTCATTGTGACGTAATCAGTCATGCCGGCCTTTTCCAGGTTGCGCCGGGCTATCTCCATGAAAGCCGGGTTGACGTCGTAGGTGTAGACGTGCCCCTCCGGCTTGGCGATGCTGGCAAAAAAAGTCGCGGTGGCCGCGCTCCCGGTGCCTATCTCGAGGATCTTTGATCCGTTCTTCATGCCGGTCCTTGCCGCGATGAACCCAAGGTCTTTTGGATAAACAATCTGCGTCTTGCGCTCTGACTTCATGATAAAGTCGTGGGTGGTGGGCTCGATGAGGAAAATGACGTTGCCCTCTGTCGTCCTCAAGACGGAGCCAAACTCCATCCCTATTGCCGCGCCTACGTCTATGACGCCTAGGTGGGTGTGGATCTTTTTCTCTGGCACCGCCTTGGTCAGCCACTTTTTGCGCGGCGTATGGAAAAGGAGGACGTACGCACCTTCCTGTATCTTCAACAACGGGGTAGCAAGAGGCAGGGGATAAAAATCAATCTAGGTTGATGCTTTGCTTGCTCTCTCTTGCCCGCCTGTCTGGCTGTCTCAAATTACACTGGACCACAAAATTCTTATGTAGAAATATTGTGGCAGAACATTCCATAATCTTAACTAGGAAGAAAAAGCGGATGACAAGAGGATGCCATGCAGAGGGCTGTGCAGACAGCACCCGAACTATATCCCACTGAAAAAGATCGATTATTCCAAAGGAATGAAGGTGTGCATCTTTTGCGACAGGGCGGTCTTTATGAAGATTGAATCCGCAAAGTGCCCATGCTGCACCAAGAACCTTAGGACCAAGCCGCAGTACCACGGCGCCAAGGGCCGGCTGATAAGGCGCCAGATGCAAAAGGCTACATCTTGCTGAGTGCAGTCACGCCCAGCATGTCCAGCGCGTTTTTCAGCGCGATGCCAAGCGCCTTTACGAGCGCCAGACGTGCGGCGAGCACTTCCTTGTCCGGCTCTTTGAGCACCGGCACCTTTTCATAAAAGAGGTTGAACGTGGTAGCAAGCGTGTACGCGTGGCGCGCAAGGGCCTTTGCAGCCAACGACCTTGCCGCGTCCTCTACTGCCATGTCGAGTTTCGCTATCTCTTTTATCAGCGCGATCTCCGCCTCGTGCGCCAGCAGCTCGAACCGGGCGCCTGCAACGATCTGCATCCCCGACTTTTCCAGTATGCGCTGCGACCGGGCGTAGGCGTACTGCAGGTAAGGTCCGGTGTCGCCTTCGAGGCTCATAGACTCATCGATGTCAAACGTGATTATCTTGTCGAGGTCCTGCCTGACCATGTTATAGCGTATCGCCGAGATCGCGACCTCTTCTGCCACCCTCCCTGCCTGCTCTGCCGGCAGCTCGGGGTTGCGCGTCCTGACCTCGTCCATAGCCTTGTCGCGCAGCATGTCCAGGACATAGTCTGCGCCGACATAGATGCCCTTTCTGCCGGACATGTGCATGAACTGCCGCTCACCGATGTCGATGCCAAGCGCCTTTGCCGTGCCGGCAGACAGCGTGACTGCCTCGTAGCCTAGGTGCTGGTAGTCGTGCTTGCCGCCTGTAATCTTGCCTAGCACCTGAGATATGATGCGCTGCAGGCGCGCCTGGCGCGAGTCGATTATCGTTATCACCCTGTCCCCTCCGGCAAACTCGCGCTTTTCTGCTCTGCGAAGGGTCGTCGCGTAAAGCTCAGAGCCGTCCCACTGCTGCGCGTATTCCTCATAATAGAACGGGTCGTCCACCAGCCCGAGCTTCCACGCCGCGTACGGTATGTCCTTGGCTACGTACGTAGCGGTGCCGTCGCTCCTCACGACCACCTTGTCTTCCTCTCCTTCCGCCTCTATGACCCAGCAGCCCTTGTTTTTGCCCTCCTCTTCGAATCTTACGAGCCCCTCTTTTTTCAAGAGCTCAAACGCCTTGCTCCACATCTTGGACACGACTATCTGCGACTCGAAATTGAGGACGTCGTAGCGCACCTTCATGTGCCAGCACGTCTTTAACTGCTCGTCAAGCACCTTCTTTGTTATCTCTGCTGCAAATTTCGCAAGTTCTGATTTGCCTTCCTCTATCTCGCGCAGGACGACCTTGCGCTTTTCGGCAAGCACAGGATCTTTTTCGTATAATTGATTTACCTTGACGTACACTTCGTCGCCGCAGTACTGGTCAAACTTGCGGCCGTCCGGCGGCTCTACCGGGAATCCTGCAAATTTAAAGCCGATGATGATGTCTGCCACCTGCAGGCCCGAGTCGTCGACATAGTTCAGGACCGTCGTCCTGTGGTTCGTGGCCTTCATTATCCTGTAGAGCGTGTCACCGAGGATCACGTTTCTCATGTGGCCGACGTGGAGGGCTTTATTGGGGTTGACGCTCGTGTGCTCTATCACGACGTGCCTGCCGGCGCCTGCGTCAAAGTGGCCGTACGTGTCCGGGCTTGCAAGTGCGGCTTTCAGCGTCAGGGGCGCAAGTTTTTCATAATTTGCGTAAAAATTGACATAGCCGGCTGGGTGCGGCTCGACTGACTTTATCAGCGAGCCCTGCTTTGTTATGCTTGGCCGGATGTGGTTTTCGATTAGCTCGGCCGCTATCGCTGCCGGCGCCTTTTTCAGCTGCTTGCTGAGCGGGAAGGCGACGTTGCATGTAAGGTCGCCAAACTCTTTTCTCGGCGGCTCGGAAACGTCAAAGGCGACTTCGGGATAGCCTGCAGAAGCGAGGCTTGCCGCCACTGCCTGTCTTGTCTCTGCTACAAATGCGCGAAAGGTCATGCCCTGACTCCGAGATAGTTGAGCGCGACGTGGTCTATCGCCTCGACTAGCCCCGCCCCCTCCCTTCCCTTGACGACGTGCGCTGCCTTTTGCTTGACTACATCGTCCGCGTGGCCCAGAGCGATGCTGTGCCCGCACGCTTCAAACATGGGGATGTCTGTCTCGCTATCGCCTATCGCAACCGTTTCTTCAGGGCCGGCCTTTAGCGTCTTTAGCGCCTCTTTCAGCCCGAGCGCCTTGTCTACGCCTTTTTCGTTGATGTGGAACGCGTACTTGCTGTCGTTAAGGTATAATTGCAAACCGTGCTCGTCGAGTATCTCTTGCCCTTTTTCTATGTCAAACGTCCTGAGCATCACGACTTCGGTCATCCTCGGGAAAACCGGCTTTTCCTGCACGCCGTCGATGCTCTTTTTCAAGAGCTCATAGCCTTCCATGCATTTCTGCCTGCTTGCCAGCAGTTTGTGTTCCTGCGGTGCGACTGTTATCGTGCCGCCGTTCTCGCCTACTGCCAGCCTGGTGGTGCCGCCAAACACGGCAAGCACGAACGCCTCTACAGAAGACCTGCCGGTGACATATATGACGTTGTAGCCCAGCTTTTCAAGGTAGCGCAGCTTGGCAAGGGCCGGCAGGTGGATGACGCCCCCGCCGTTTTCGGTGAGCGTACCGTCAATGTCCACCGCGAAAACCTTGATAGCCAAACGCAGGATTAGAGGTCTGTCTGAACGTTATAAGTGTTAATTGCACATGTGGATGAGAGTCAGCCGGCATGGTTTTTCAAAAATTCATCGATGTTTTTGTATGTCTTTATTCTGGCCTTTCCCGATTCTACCCTCTCTATGGCCATTTCTTCTTCCAGGGTAAGATCCTGTGACTCTCTTCCCTGATTTTCTGCTGCCATCCTGCAATCTAGTGTTACGGCAATTTGCAGGTAAGGCTATTGTTCTGCCGGCTATGCCGTAGTCATGTCCATCGCAAGCGACCCTTTCAGCATCTCTTTGAAACTCGCAATGTCGTCGGCGGTCGCAACAGGAGCATCGGGGGCTGCAAGCGTTCCTGAAGTAGTGGCTACCAGCGGCGCTTCGGCGCGGACAGCTGGCGTGGGCGCGACCTTTCTTGCCACTGGCGGCGCCCTCGTCCTCCTGTCAGTCAGCGACTTTTGCTTTCTTATGTTTATCTTGATCTTGAATCCGTACTGGCCGCGGTTGCTCCACTTTTCCACCTCTGTGACGTCTCCCTGCCCTGCGAGCCTGTCGCCTTCCGCGGTCACCACCATAAAGTTGGTCCGGTCGCCGTGCTTGATGACAGAGATCTTTTCGTAAAAGTGCAGCCAGTCAAGGGGATTTGTCACCAGCGCCTGCACGGTCAGCAGGTCGCCGACGCTTACATCGCTGATGTAGCTTGATAGGATTTCAATGTCGCAAACCTTGGCGTACATGCCGGTGTTAGAACAGCATCACATTTAAGATTTTTGCCAAAATTGATGCCAGTTTCAAAAGTATAACGATAATTCAAGAATATGTATGAAAACTAGTCATAACACCATAATGGAATGAAAATTATGCATCTCATAGCAGAGTGGATTAGGAGGCGGCTTGACACTCGCTTCTGCATATTTTTGGTTCTGAAAAGCTATTGCAGTGATATCAGGCGCCAACCTGGTCAAAATCAATACCGCCGGCTTCGACTATCTTTGGCTTTCTTCCGTGGACCTGCTTGTGGCGCTCCAGCCTTGCCTTGTCGTCAAATTCCATGTCGCATTTGTTGCACTTGAATCCTGTCGACATTGCATTCTGATGCCATCTTTCATATATGACATTATGCGGGGATCATGGTAGGGCCCGTCGTCTAGCCAGGATAGGGTGCTGATCTTCTTTTAATGAAGAGCACAAGCCTCCGAAGCCAGATGTCGTGGGATCGAAGCCCACCGGGCCCGCTAAATGTATAACTCTGGGCGCGCAAGCTCTTGCTTGCTCAAATGATGATCTGTTATCCACGCGAGCGCAAGCGGTGAGCTACTTATGACGGTCTGATGAGCATCTGGTATTAAAGAACTAACAATTACCATCTTTTTTGTAAGCACTGGAAATACTGGAAA
>JGI10216J12902_101103729_pt1 | contig 24608 bp, 18 predicted proteins | sample KanNatreferecore_FD_12902 | JGI IMG/M metagenome (IMG submission 12902)
ATGAGGATGGCGTCCTCGAAGTTGTAGCCGTTCCACGGCATGAACGCGACGAGCGCATTGCGGCCGAGTGCGAGTTCGCCGCCCTGTGTGCACGGACCGTCAGCGATGACCTGGCCCTTCTTCACGTGATCGCCTTTCTCGACGAGAATCTTCTGGTTGATGCACGTCGCGGCGTTCGAACGCATGAACTTGCGCACCTGATAAACGTACACGCCGTTGGCCGGATCGTGTTTGATGCGCTTCTTGCCTTCCGGCAGTTTGCCGTCCTCGGTCACGATGATCTGGTTGCCGGTGACGGAGGCCACTTTGCCGGATTCTTCCGCCACGAGCACCGCGCGCGAATCGCGAGCCACACGCTCCTCAAGACCCGTCGCCACGAACGGCGCTTCGGTCACGAGCAGTGGAACCGCCTGCCGTTGCATGTTCGAACCCATCAGCGCGCGGTTCGCGTCGTCATGCTCGAGGAATGGAATGAGTGACGCCGCCACCGAAACGAGCTGCTTCGGCGACACATCCATGTAATCCACCTTCTCTGGCTCCACATCGATGAAGTCGCCCTTCGCTCGGCAAGTCACGGTTTTGGTAAGGAAGTGACCCTTGTCATCGAACGGCGCATTCGCCTGCGCGACGATGAAGTTTTCTTCGCGATCCGCCGTGAGATAATCGAGATGGCCGCTGACGCGGCCCTTCTCCACCCGACGGTATGGCGTTTCGAGAAAACCAAAATCATTCACGCGCGCAAAGGTCGCGAGCGACGCGATGAGACCGATGTTCGGACCTTCCGGCGTTTCGACCGGGCAAATGCGTCCGTAGTGCGACGGGTGCACGTCACGGACTTCGAAGCCCGCGCGATCGCGCGAAAGACCGCCAGGTCCCAGTGCCGAAAGACGACGCTTGTGCGTCAACTCCGCGAGGGGATTGATCTGGTCCATGAACTGGCTCAATTGCGAACGGCCAAAGAAGTCGCGAATCACCGCGCTCAGCGCCTTCGGATTGATGAGCTTCTGCGGCGTCATCGTTTCGAGGCTTTGATCGAACAGCGTCATGCGCTCCTTGACCAAACGTTCCGTACGCGCGAGACCGACGCGGCACTGATTGGCCAGCAATTCACCCACCGTGCGAACACGGCGGCTGCCCAGGTGATCGATGTCGTCCAGCGAGCCCTCGCCTTTTTTCAAGCGCAGCAAATACTTCGTCGCGGCCACGAGGTCTTCCTTGGTGAGAATGCGCGAATCGTTGTCGCCCTTGAGGCTGAGCTTCTGCTGAATCTTGTAACGGCCGACGCGGCCGAGATCGTAACGTTTGCCGTCGAAAAAAAGGCGTTTGATAAGGGCCTTCGCGTTCGCCGCGGTCGGAGGATCGCCAGGACGCAAGCGGCGATAAATATCTTTCAGCGCCTCTTCCTCGTTCTTGGTGGGATCCTTTTTCATGCACTTGATGATGATCCCATCATCCACCGTCGTATCCACGACCTTGATTTTTGAAACGCCTAGTTCCGCAATCTGTTTCACCACCGCTTTCGACAACGGTTCGAACGCGCGCGCAACGACGATGCCCTTGTCCTGGTCCATCGCGTCTTCGATCAGCACTTTGTTTTGAATGTCTTCGAGCTTCTCCGCTTCCTTCACCGTTAATTCCTCGATATCGTAGAACATCTGAAGAATCTCGGAATCAGAACCCTGCTTCTTCGTTCCGCTGTCCTTTCCGCTGCTGTCAAAATTTGCCAACGCGCGAAAGAAAGTCGTGGTGAGAAACTTCCGGCGGCGCTTTTTACGATCGAGATACACATAGAGCATGTCGCTCGTGTCGAACTGCGCTTCATACCAGGACCCGCGGTCCGGAATGATGCGGAAGCTGTGCAGCATCTTTCCATTCGCGTGCTGCGTTGCTTCGAACGCAATACCAGGCGAGCGGTGAAGTTGGCTGACGATGACGCGTTCCGCGCCGTTGATGACAAACGTTCCTTGCGGTGTCATGAGCGGCAATTCGCCCATGAACACTTTCTCTTCTTTCGCGCCCTTTTCCTCTTTCAGCTTGAACGTGACGTAAAGCGGCGCGCCATACGTGATGCCTTCCCGCAGGCATTCCAGCCAATCGACCTTCGGGTCGCCGATCTCATAGCTGTCAAAATCCAGCACGCATTTTCCGTCGTAGCTTTCGATCGGGAACACTTCGGTGAAGACCGCCTGCAAACCAGTGTTCTTGCGCTTGTTCGGCGCGACCTCCACCTGCAAAAACTCCTTGTACGAATTGGTCTGCAACTCGATGAGATTCGGAGGTGCGATGGGTTCCTTGATTTTTCCGAAGTTGATTCTTTCGTTCGCTCTCGATGCCATTGTTGACCTTATGACTGGCCGGCGCCATGCGCCGACGGGTTTTACCAAACAACACAAGGCAAGTGCTCCCCATTGGGAAAACTTGCCATTTCAGCCGACTACCTGTTTTGCGGTTGCCCGCGGTAAAAAATCTCCAAACCTTCTGAATGAATAGGGTGCGTTAAGACACCTCGTTGAATTTGCTCAAAACGCCTTTGCACGCTGCCAAACCGTCTCACCAAACGACAAAAAGGCCTTCAACCGCTGTCTTCTATCGAAAATCCAGGGTTAAAGCCTCTTTTCGTTTATTGTTTCACGCCCAAACGACTGAGGGTCGAACTTATGAAACGAAAAGTCCCTTGTCAAAAAGTTTTTCAGCTTTCATTTCGGGCCGCTGGACGCCACCCCTTTCTTTGCTGGGCTTTTCGCAAAAAGGCTGACCGGTCTTAAGATAATTGTGCTTACGCACCAGACGCGCGAACCGCAGCAGGGTGAAGCTGGCAAGCAGGATTCGCCTTTCTTCGCGAGCTTCGTGGGACGTTTAGTGTTGCTCCATTTGACTTCGGCGTGATTTTGCATCCTTTTTTCCGCCAATGCCGCTGCTGAAAAAATCCTCGGTCACGCGCTGGTTCAAAGCTCGGTTCGAGCTACCGACGCCTGCACAAACGGCGGCGTGGCCTTTGATTGAAGCCGGCGGAAATGTGCTCATCGCGTCCCCGACTGGAACCGGCAAAACGTTCGCAGCGTTCCTTTCTGTGCTGAACGAACTCGCGCTGTTTCACGAGCGAGGTGAGCTGCAAAACACGATCTACTGCATTTATGTCTCGCCGTTGCGCGCCTTGAGCTACGATTTGGAGAAGAATTTGCATGAACCCCTGAAGGAGATTTATGGCGAGCAATCACCGGTTCGCGTCGGTCTTCGCAGCGGAGATACGACGCAAGCCGAACGGCAGAGGCAATTCACGAAGCCGCCACACATTTTGCTGACCACTCCGGAGAGCCTCGCGCTCTTGCTGTCGCAGGAGAAGTGGTTGCCGCACTTGAACGGCGTCCGCTGGGTCATCATCGACGAGATTCACGCGCTGGCGGAAAACAAACGTGGCGCGCATTTGAGCATCAGCCTGGAGCGACTCTCAACTCTCAACCCTCAACGTTCAACTTCGCCTCAACGCATCGGTCTTTCCGCCACCGTTGCGCCCCTCAAGGAGGTCGCGCAGTTTCTCGTGGGCACGCACCGCTCCTGCGAAATCGTGGACACGAGCGCGGCCAAAAAAGTGGATCTGCGTGTTTACTCTCCACTCGGAAAAGATCCTTATCCGCCGTCTGGATATACGGGCCAGCGATTGATCCATGAACTGGGCCGGCTCATTCAAGAGAACCGCACGACGCTTGTATTCACCAACACGCGTTCTGGCGCGGAGGCCGCGGCGTTCTGGCTGAAGGAGGCATTGCCCGAACTTGCCGGCCAAATCGAATGCCACCACGCCTCGCTCGATCGCGAGGTGCGGCTCGAAGTCGAAGACCGGCTCAAACGCGGCGAATTGCGCGCGGTCGTTTGTTCAACGAGTCTCGAGCTGGGAATCGACATCGGCTCAATCGATCTGGTCGTGATGCTTTCAACCCCTAAAGGCGTGAGCCGTGCGTTGCAACGGACGGGCCGGGCCGGGCACAGCATTCATGTCACGAGCCGTGGCCTTCTGATGGCCACGAACATGAATGATTTGATCGAGTGTTGCGCGACGGCCCTGCTGGCGCGCTCGCGCCAACTCGATCCGGTTCGCCTGCCGCGCGCCCCGCTCGATGTGTTGACGCAACATCTCGTCAGCATGGGCTGCATCCGGCGCTGGCCGCGCGCTGAGGCGTTGGCGCTCGTTCGCGGCGCCTATCCCTATCGTGATTTGCGCGAGGACGAGTTTAATGACGTGCTCGATTATCTCGCTGGCGGCGGGAAGGCGTTGCGGGCGCAATACACCGAGGTCTTCGGCAAGATTCATCTCGACGAAGAAACGTTCGAGACGAAGACCGGCATGGTGCGGCGCGACTTGCTGCAGAACATCGGCGTGATTCCCAACGAAGGCATGGCGGCGGTGCGTTTGAAGCATCGGACGCTCGGCATGGTTGAGGAAATATTCCTGAGCAATCTTCAGCCCGGTGACGTGTTCATCATCGCTGGCCGGGCGGTGAAATTGGAGCGTGTCGGCTCGATGGAATGTTTTGTAACGAACGCGCAGCACGAAGCGCCGACGGTTCCGCGCTGGAATGCAAACAAGATGCCGCTCACGAACAAAGTGGCGGAGGAGATTGTGCGGTTCAGGACTGAAGTGCGCGAGCGGATCGAATCAAGTCCCGTAGCAGCCGACGTAAGGAGGCCCACGACAAAAGGAATTCGATCAGAGCCTCCTTACGTCGGCGGCTACGAAGAGTTGGTGAGTTGGATTTCTGACCGCCTCGACTGCGGACGCACGAACGCGGGAATCATCGCGCGGATTCATGAAGCGCAGCATGAGATCTCCGAGATTCCCACCGGCGATTTTCTGCTCGTGGAGGAATTGCTTCTCTCTGGTGTGGAAGAAACTGAACTCGTCGGCGAAAGTCCGAAGAAGCGGGTCAGGCAGGCGCGCCAGCGATTTGCGCAAACCTCCCGCCACTACTTCTTCCACACGCTCGTGGGGCGCGCCGCGAATGAAGCGCTCTCGCGGGCCGTTGCGCTGCGCATCAGCCGCCTGCGTGGTGGCAATGCCGTCGCGACGCCGGACGATTATGGCTTCGTCCTCACCGTCACGCCGCAGCAACATTTCACGAGCGAGGAATTGCCTTCGCTTCTCTCTGCGGAAAATTTCGCGCGCGACCTTGATGAGTCACTCTCGCGCTCGCACTTGCTCAAGTATCATTTCCGCAACGCGGCGCAGACCGGGATGATGGTCTATCGCAATTATTTCGGTGAACGGAAGCCGCTGCGAAAACTTCAGTGGTCAACGGAGGTGATCTTCAACGTGCTCGCGCAGTATGAACCGGACCACGTGCTGATGCGCGAAGCAAAGCGCGACGCCGTCCACACCTACATCGACATCGAAGGAGCGATTGCATTTTTGAAAAACGCCGCCGCCAAGCCCATGCGCATCCGCCAGGTCGAGCGTGTGCCGCCGCTCTCCTTCGCTTTGTTCGCGACCAAGATCAAAGAGGCGCTGCTGGTGGAAGACCCGCGTGAAACGATGGAGCGGCTGTTCCATTTGTGGTGGAGCAGGATTGAGGAGGCGCCAGTCGCGTCGTGAGTCACTCCCGTTTGCAGATCGATGGAGTCGTATTCGATGTGCGCCGCGCCGCCTGGTTCCCGGACGAACGCGTCCTCGCGGTGGCCGATCTGCATCTCGGTTACGCCTGGGCGCACCGGCTCAGCGGCCAGCTCATGCCCATCACGCCGGCCAACGACACGCTCGGCCGCTTGCAGGAACTCCAGCGCGATTATGAGCCGCGCGAAATTGTTGTGCTGGGCGACATCGTTCATCGCGCGATGGCGCTGGCCGTTCTGGAAGCGGAAATGCGCGAACTGTTCAACGCCCTTTCTCCTCGCTCGCAATTAGTCTTCCTCGCCGGCAATCACGATCGCGATTTGCAGAACGTGCTCGACCAATGGCTGCTGCCCATTTCACTCGCGGCTTCGCGGGAAGTCGGAACGCATTTGCTGGTGCATGGAGATGCGGCCGTTTCTTCCGCCGGGGCGCGCGGTCTTAGAATTTTGATGGGCCACGAGCATCCGGCCATTTCGATCAGCGACGGCGTAACGACTTCAGAGAAATGTCCGTGCTTCCTCGTCAGCGAAAGCGTCATCGTTTTGCCAGCCTTCTCGCGGTGGGCGGCGGGAACGAATATTCGCGCGTATCCTTTCATGTCCGAGCTCGCGCGGCAGACGACGTTTCAGTGCGCGGTTGCGATTGTCGGAGATAAACTGCTGCGCGTGCGTGTGTGAGGCCAGTCACCGCACGATCCAATCAAGGATCGCCTTCTGCACGTGCAGCCGGTTTTCGGCTTGATCGAAAATCGTCTGCGCATTGGCTTCAAATGTCTCATCATCGATCTCTTTGCCGCGATACGCGGGCAGGCAGTGCATGACGAGCGCGCCCGGTTTCGCCAGCTTCACGAGCTCGGCATTGATCTGATAGCCGGTGAGTTCCTGGATGCGCTGGGCGGACTCAGCTTCCTTGCCCATCGAGACCCACACGTCCGTGTAGAGCAGGTCAGCGCCCGTCGCGGCGACGTTCAGGTCTGTAGTAACGGACAGCGAACCTTTCTCGATAGTTGCCTGCCACAGCCCACCTTGATAGTCAGTCCAGCCGCTGATCGCATTTCCGCCCGCGCGCCGGACAGTCTCGTGCGAGGGCTGATAACCCTTCGGCGCGGCAATCCGCAATTCAAACCCCAGCTTCGCCGCCGCAAAAATCCACGATGCCGGCATGTTGCACGCGCCGTCGCCAATGAACGTCACGACCTTTCCCTGAATGGAGCCGAGCTTTTCCTGAAACGTAAAAATGTCCGTCAGCACCTGGCAGGGATGCTCTTCATCGGTCAGCGCGTTGATGGTCGGGATCTTCGCGTATTCCGCAAACTCCTCCACATCGCTCTGCGCAAACGTGCGGATGACTGCGCCATGAATCATCCGGCCCAGCACGCGCGCGGTATCCTTGATTGGCTCGCCGCGGCCGAGTTGAATGTCACCGGGGTTCAGGAACAGCACTTGCCCGCCCAGTTCGCGAATGCCGACCTCGAACGACACGCGCGTGCGCGTGGACGACTTGGTGAAGATGAGCGCCCAGATTTTGTTGGCGAGTGGCTGGAACGAGCGGTCAGCAGTGCCGCGCCGCCGCTTGAACATCTTGGCGTTCTCAAGGATCACGCTCATGTCCGCGCGCGGCAGCTTTTCCAGACTTAACAAATGTTTCATCGTTCCCTCAATGCGCCGGGATTCGGAAAAGCGTCACTGTTAATCACATTCCGTTGCGTTCGTCACGCGGTAAGTTGGAGCGCGTATGTCGAGGGCGCATCTTGTATGTCCACCGTTGATCCATCCGACGGTGCGCGCGGAGCGCCGCGCCCTGCCTTGCGCGGGATATTGGGTAGGGCGCGTCGCTCCGCGCGCGCCGCTCATTTGCCACTGGCGTGCCGTCCTTCGCTGCGGTGGTACGTCCAGGATGCGGACTCGTCGGCCCGCGATCTACCGTAATTCATTCCGTAGTTGCGCCCAGCGTTGACGCATTTGCGCGAGACGGCCGGCGTGATCTCGCACGTTGGACAGGTTGCGCGTCTCCAGCGGATCGCGCCGCAGATCGTAGAGTTCCTCCACGGCCGGCGTCGCGCTTGTGTATCGAACATATTTCCATTCTCCGGTGCGTACGCCTTCCAGTTCCGGAATTTTGCCGCCGTGCGCGTAGTGATGCTCGTAAAACCAATCGTGGCGCCACGCCACTTTCTCGCCTTGCACCAGCTTGCGCAGCGATCGTCCCTGCACGCCGTCGGGAATTGTCACGCCCGCGTAATCAAACACGGTCGGCGCGAGGTCAATGTTCAATGCCATTTCATCAATCTCCCGGCCCCGAGCTTTTCGTGGCGCGCTCGGATCAAGCACGAGCAATGGCACGCGAATCGATTCCTCGAACATCAGAAACTTGTCGGTCAAGCCGCGTTCACCGAGGAAGTAGCCGTTGTCGGACGTGAACATCACGACTGTATTGCTGGCGGCGCCGAGATCAGCGAGCACAGCCATGATGCGTCCGATCTCGCGGTCCATTCCAGTGATGAGCCGGTAGTAGTCCTTCACGTTGCGCTCGCGCATTTCCGGCGTCGCGAACCGGCGCAACCACCGCGTGTGGCCTTCCGAGTTCTGCGCGAAACCGGGCAATCGCTCGAACGCTTCGCGCGAATAATTCTTCGGCACAGTGATCCGGCTTTTGTCGTATAGCGTTTCGTCGGCTGGGTCGGGCGGAAAGGGCCGCTCCATGTTTTCGTCCTGCACGTGCGGCGCTTTGAAACTGATCGAGAGGCAGAACGGGCGCGAGTCATTCGCCCTCAAAAACTTCAGCGCGCTGTCGCCCATCCGTCGTGTGAGATGGACCGGATTGTTGCTCGCGAAGTAGCGGCCTTGGCCCGGGAAACCGTCCCAATGATCGAACGCGTTCGTCGGCATCACATTCCCGACGCCAAACTTGCCGATGAATCCAGTGCGGTAACCGGCGCTCCGCAGCCGGGCAGGGTAGGTGTTGCTCCATTGCGCCGCCGTGAAACCCGTCTTGAAATCCTCGATGCCGTGCCGCCGCGCGTATTGCCCGCAGAAAATGCTGGCGCGGCTGACGGCGCAAATCGACGTGGTGACGAAGCCGTTGCGAAACATCGTGCCGCGTTTGGCGAGCGCGTCGATGTTTGGCGTCTGCACCACTTTGTTCCCGGCGCACGCCAGCGCATCGGCGCGCAGATCATCGGCGACCAGCACGAGAATATTTGGCCGCGTCTCTGGTGCGGCGGCGGCCGGCGAATTGATGCCGAGCAAAAACGCGGTCAGCAGAAGCGCGGAGATTCTCATGCTGCCAGGGATTTCACGACAGCGCGCATGATCGCAATGCCTTCCTCCGCTTGCGCGCGCGTGAGGTTGAGCGGCGGCAACAGGCGCATCTTTTGCGCGCCCGCGGGAATGGAAAGCACGCCCGCGTCATGAAGCCTGTTCACGAACTGCATCGCCGCGCTCTTCTCGCTCGCGGCAAAGGCGGGAATGCTCTCTTTGTCGGCGAGTTCGAGGCCGACGATAAAACCCAGCCCGCGCACGGTTTCGATGATCCGCGGAAATTCGTTCGCGATCCGTTGAAGCTCGCTTTTCAAAAACTCGCCGGTGTGGCGCGCGTTGTCCGCCAGGCGGTCGCGTTCGATCACTTCGAAGGTCTTGTTCGCCACCGCGCAGGCGAGCGGCGTGCCGCCGAAAGTCGTGCCGTGCGTCCCGGCGCCAAGGAGGTCGGCGTGTTTGGCGCGCGCCCAAAATGCGCCGATGGGAAATCCGCCGCCGAGTGATTTGGCCATTGACACCGCGTCTGGCAAAAACTGCTCGCCACCCGCAACTCCTTCCATGATTCGTTGAAAACTCTGGAACCGGCCGGTGCGGAAGTGGCCGTCCTGCACCGCGTCCATCATCAGCAACATGTTTCGCTCGTCGCAGAGCGCGCGCAGGCCGAGCAGATATTCCGGGCTGACCAGCGTGATGCCGCCTTCGCCCTGAATACATTCGGTGAGCACCGCGATCGTCGCTGGAGAAATCGCGTCGCGCACCGCCTGCAAGTCATTGAACGGGACGTGACGAAAGCCCGGCGTCATCGGCTCGAAACCTTTCTTCACCTTCTCCTGCCCGGTCGCGGAAATGCCGGCCAGCGTCCTTCCGTGAAACGAATTCAGCGCCGTGATGATTTCGAACCGCCCTTCATCGTGGCCGAATTTGCGCGCGAGCTTGAACAAGCCCTCATTCGCTTCCGCGCCGCTGTTGCAGAAGAACACTTTCCCGGGCGCAAGATGCTTCACGATGTTCTGTGCCAGGCGTCCCTGCGGCTCGTGATAGTACAGGTTCGACACGTGCACGAGCCGCTGCGATTGTTCGACGAGCGCCTGTGTGATCTCCGCGTTCGCGTGCCCAAGGCAGTTCACCGCGATGCCGCCGCCCAGATCGAGATAACGCTTGCCGCGCACGTCCCACACGTAGCTGCCTTCGCCGCGTGTGAACGCGAGATCGAACCGCGCATAGCTCGGCACCACGTATTTGTTGAACAGCTCCTTGACCGACTCGAACTGGTTGTGCACGAGCGGCGGCGGAGGCGGCACGACGTCTTTCATCGCGCTTGTCAGTAACACAACCGCGCGCGGCGAAAAGCAGAAACGTCAGGGAGGCCCGTTCTTCCGCTGTGGCAACGTGCCGGCAAACGTCGGGACGCCCAATCTATTTTTCCGCGATGTTCACGGGCGCGGTTTCATCGCGGCGTGTTTTCGGACCGACAACCCAATAGAGAATCACGCCGAAGACAGGGACTGCGCAAACGACATACACCCACATGAACTTGGGGATGGCCTCAAGGTCTTTGCGCAGCAAAAGCAGCGCGAGCGTGATGAGGAAGGCGAGCATCCAGACGCCGCCGACGATCATCGCTACGTCTGGGTCGATTCTGAGATTTAGGTTGGGCATTGTTCAGTGAGGTTTGTTTGTTACGTCTTGAGCACTACTTCCAATCCTTCCCGCGCCGCCTCGACGTGCGTTCCGCCGCCGGCGATCTGGCGCGCGTGCGCAAGCATTCGCGAGATGCGTTCGTCGTTGTGCGTTGGGTCGTGGTGGAAGAGGAAGAGTTGCTTGACGCCGGCGCGAACGGCGAGAGCGGCCACGTCATCCACGCAGCCGTGGCCCCAGCCGGTGTGCGATTCGTATTCCGCGCGGTCATATTGCGAATCGATGATGAGCACGTCGGCATCGCGAATGAATTCAACCAGTTTCTCGTCCTGTTGGTCCGCGAATTCGAGCGCCTTTGCGTCCGCCGCGCCGGGCCGGGAGTGCATTCGATGAAACGGTTCGTTGTCGGGAATGAAAACCACGGAGCCGCCGCTGGTGTTGAGCCGGTAGCCGACGCAAATGCCGGGATGGTTCACGAACTTCGCCTGCACTTGCACTTTGCCGACGGTGAATTCCATGTCACGCAATTCTTCGATGGTGATGTTGCCCGGCAGTTCCTTCATGCCCACGGGAAAGTAGGGGCTTTCCATCTGCGTGCCGAGCGTGGCGGCGAGTCCCTGCCGCGCGCCTTCGTAGCCGAGAATGCGCACGGTGTTCTTCGGATTGTAGGCAGGCACGAAAAACGGGAAGCCCTGGATGTGGTCCCAGTGCGTGTGCGTGAGCAGCAACGTGAGGTTCAGTGGATGCCCGTTGAATTCCTGCGCGAGGCTGAGTCCCAGCAGCCGAATGCCCGTGCCCGCGTCGAGCACGATGATTTCACCGTCCGCGCGCACTTCCACGCATGACGTGTTGCCGCCGTAGAAAACCGTGTCTGGCCCGGGCGAAGCAATCGAGCCGCGAACGCCCCAGAACTTCACGCGCGCGGGACCGTGGCCGCCGGACGGCGTGACGCGTGGGCGAATTTCCGTGGGAAAGTCTTCCGCGGTAAGTCTCCGCAACGCCCCGCGCAGATCGTGCGGGTCGATGGGCTTGACGAGATACTCGTCCGCGCCGGCTTCGAGCGCGTTCATTTTGTCCGTCGCGTAGCCGCGCCCGGAAATCATGATGATCTTCGTCTCGCGCAAGTCCGGCGCGGCGCGAATGGCGCGACAGACCTGGTAGCCATTGCAGCGCGGCATGAGCAAATCACACACGACCACGTTGGGCTTGTGCAGGCGCGCCAGATTGATGCCCGCTTCGCCGTCCTGCGCTTCCAGCACATTCCAGCCGTTCTGTTCGAGCAGCGCCGCGATCATCGGTCGCAGCGCCTCGTCATCATCGATCAACAAAACGGCTTTCATCCTTTGGCGTTGATTTGGCGCATTGGCGGCTGATTCGGAAGCGGACTGTAATGGCTCCCGGCGAAATGAAAATCGAAAAGCAGGCGAGGGTTGACGGCCTCGCCGTCAAGCATTGTAATAACGCTTCAAGAAAGTTCGCTCATGCCATCACTCATGAATGCTCTGGCGCAAATCAATCGACACTCGCGTCTCAAATCGCAATCTACTGCATCCTTCCTCCGCCTTTCTGAGCGCCACGTCTGTCTCTGGACAGAACTTGCGCTGCTGGCCATCTCGGCATTTGGACCTCAATTTGCGCAGGCCGGGATAGCCGAAGCGTGGGTGCAGCGCTATGATGGGCCATGGCGCCGCACCGACGCCGGTGTTGCAGTCGCGGTGGATGACAGCGGCAACGTGGCGGTAACGGGTTATTCCGAGACCAATCCGGATTACATGGGCGGGCACACGGATTTTTACACAGCCAAGTACGCACGAACGAACGGTACCCTACTCTGGGAGAGACGTCACAGCGCAGGACGTAGCGACATCCCAAAATCGATGGCGGTGGACACCAGTGGCAACGTAGTTGTGACGGGTGTTTCGTACAATGCAAGGAACTCCGATTACTATACGGCCAAATATGCGGCGGCGGACGGAGCGTTGCTTTGGGAGAAGCGCTACGACGGGCCGCCGAACAGTGGCGACGTTCCAAATGCGTTGGCAGTGGACGGCAGCGGCAACGTGGTCGTGACCGGGTATTCGTACGCGATTGGCAACGGAGACATTACTGACATTTACACGGCCAAATATGCGGCGGCTGACGGCGCGCTGCTCTGGGAGAAGCGCTACAACGGACCACTAAACAACTTCGATGCTGCTATCGCGGTGGCTGTGGACGGCAGTGGCAACGTCGTGGTGGGCGGGTATTCTGTCGAGAGTGCCACAGCATCTGCGCGTTACACCGCCAAATATGCAGCGGTGGATGGCACCTTGATCTGGGAGAAACGTTCCGGCGGGCCCACGAACGGCTTGAACCAAGTCAGAGCGGTGGCGGTGGATAAGAATGGTGACGTGGTGGTGACGGGAAGCTCGGGCTTCTCGGGGCTTGAAGACAGATCCGACTTTTACACCGCCAAATACGCGGCGAATGACGGCGCGTTACTGTGGGAAAGGCGTTACAATGGCCCCGCGAGCCGCGGCGACCATGCAAACGCAATAGCAGTGGACGGCATGTGCAACGTGATCGTCACAGGGAGTTCCGACAACGAAACGAATAGGGATTTCTATACAGCCAAATATGCGGCGACGGACGGTACACTGCTTTGGGAGCGACGCTATCATGGCCCAGGAAACAATGATGGCTATGATTACGCCAAGGGAGTGGTGGCGGACGAGCAAGCCAATGTCATAATTACTGGGTCTTCTCTAAACAGGGACGGCATCAGCGACTACTATACCGCAAAATACGCGGCGGCGGATGGTGCGCTAATCTGGGAGAAACGTTACAATGGCCCGGGCAATGGCTGGGATTCAATAGGCGGTGGAAATCCTTGCCTCGCACTTGGGCCAGACGGGATGGTGGTCGTTACCGGGTCTTCGGGGGGTGAATTCGGCTATGATTTTGCGACGGTCGTCTATCGCGAGAATCCGCCGCCCGTCATTATTTGCCCGCCGAACATATCCATGAATGCCACGGGCAACGCTGGGATCATAATTACCTTCACAGTCACTGCCACGGATGACAGTGGCATTCCCAGGATCGTTTGTGTGCCGCCAAGCGGTTCGGTGTTTCCCGTTGGCCAATCCCCCGTCACATGCACCGCCACCGACAGCGATGCAGAGACCAACATTTGTTCCTTCACCGTCACGGTGCTGAGTGCGCGGGACATCAAGGAGAAGCTTCTCGCCGAATTGATCGCCCTGCGCGCCACGTTCACGGATCGAAATGACAGGAGACAGCTCGACGCCGCCATCAGGCATCTGATCGCCTCACTGGCACCGGAACTTTGGGCCGACGAAATGCATCTGAATCGCAACCGTGGTGGAACAGTGTTTCATGAAGAAAAGTTGGCGGGCATTCAGCTTTGTCACCTGCTTCGCCGTCACATTCCCCTGCCGTTCGTTCCGCACAACTTCCTGACCCAGGCCGACAGCTTGCTCGCTGTAGTTGCGATTGAGGACGCTATCGCGGCGAGCGCATCAAGCAAGAAGATCGCGCAGGCCCAGAGGTTTTTGGCCAGGGGCGATGCAGAGGCAGTGGACACCAAGTGTCACAACGGCATCGAAGAATACAGGAAGGCCTGGAGTCACGTGACCCGCTGAAACTCCCATTCAACGAAATCCAGCGGCGCTCTTAGAGCCCACCGCGCTATTTCCCAAATCCCTTCCACACGAACACGCCGTAGCTGACAAGCAACAGCGCGCCGAGGACACGCGGTAATCTTCCGAAGACTCCAATGAAGAAGAAATGCACGGCGACGGCGCCCAGCAAGATCCATACGCCAAGTTGAAAGAAATCCGGAATCGGGATGGAACGGAATAGCGCGAAAACGCCGATGCACAATGGAATGCAGATATGGCCGTCGCCGATTTGCGAGCTGTAAACAACTTCAGCCCGGCGCTTGGCGGCGTAGTAAAGCGCGAGCAGCGCATTTGGCAGCACCATGAGCCAGCCACTCAGCCAGCCGAGATTCTCGGCGCTGACGAATCCCGTGCGCAGCGATTGCACCCAGTTCACCAACCAGTCTGTGCTGACATAGACCGTGTAAGCGCCGGCCAGCAGCAGCGCGAGATCGAACAACAGAAGAAAACTGAACGAGCGCTTTTGGCGGACATTGCTCTTGAGCACTTCGAAAACATGAAACGTTTGCCAGAACAGAAACAAACCGACCAGGACGAGGCCGTCCGCGAATTCAAGTTTGCCGTCGCGCCCCAGTGCCCAGGCTGCGCCGGTGAAAAACAGAACGGCAATCATCGTGAGCAAGAGCGAGAGGCGATTGACCCGGTGAACGTCACCACCGTTCTTGTTCTTTTTCTTCGCGGACCTCTTCGGTTCGAGTGACAGACCCCAGATGACGGCCGGCAGACCGATGAGCAACGTCATGTTGGTCACGTTATTGACGAGGCAATTGGTCATCACTTCGCGGCTGTCGCCGCCACTGCGCCCGAGCACGTAAGCGAAGATGAGGTTTCCGAGGCCGGAGCAATACGGCATCACGAGCGTGCCGAGGACGGTGCCTTCCACGCCGGCATCGCTCATGGATTCCAGCCGCCAAATCATGACGAACGAGCCGGCGAGAAAGAGCGCGAGGCACATCCCCGGCGCCCAGGCGCCCGTGCTTTGAATCCATTGTGTGATGGCGGCGTTCAACGGCGGGAGTGAACCGGGAAAGAGTTATCAGTGAAACAGTAATCAGTTTTCAGGCGCATGACCGGGCGCGTCGGCTCATGATCGTCAGGTGGACGCTTGCTTGCGGATCATCATGAATTCCTCCGGGCTCTCGAAATGATCGCCGAACTCCTGACTCCAAAACAGGATTCGGTAAACGTGGCCAACCTCCGCCCGCAACTGCCGCCAAATCTCCAACCCGGTGTCATCGAGCAACCTCTTCTCCAAATCAGGAACGGGCCGGCTGTCATCTTGATAATGAAGTTCAGAGTAATATTTGTAGTAATCATCCAACCGCTTCTTCAACGCATCGCTGATGGGCAAGGTCGCCTCATCGATGCGATCAGTCCCCTCCGCATCGTGGTAAAACAGCGTCGAGTCCCAGTCCAGGGAGAGAACGATGGTGCGCATGGATGCTTAAGGTTAACTAAACCTGACGAGGTTTCAGCGCGCTGGGCTTAACTTCAACACGCGTGCTTCACTCTCGCCAGCGACCTGAATCACGACGCCGTCGTCCAGGATTTGCAGGCAACGCACCACGACGTTGCTCTCGCCCAGGCGTACTTTGCTCTGTTCGTTTACCATGAACGTGCCGTCGTTAATCAGCGCGAAGCGGCGGGCCTTCGATCCGGAAAGTCCTTTCAACACAAAATTCGTGGGGCCAGTGCGAATGGGAACGGACGCAAACGCGAATGGTGTTGAATCCGCGACCGGCGCGGGAAAACCGCCGCTCTGTTCGCGCAAGACCAGAACGCGTTCGAGATGTTCGGGATCCAATTCAGGATCGACCCCCAGCTTCACCCATTGCATCACGAGATAGAACGAATGTTCTTTCTCGGCCGCGATAAAGGCGAGGGATTGGCCGCGGCTGTAATCGCTTTCGAGCAGCACCTTCGTTTCGAACGGCGCGTTCTTTTGCGAGATGAGTTTGTAAGCGATCCAATCGCAAAATCCTTCGACAGCGTCCTGGTTCAGTTTGCGGCGGACATTTTCGTGCAGCCAGGCGTGCGCGTACTCGTGCGCCGATACCACCATCAGGCGCTCGCGCGTCAATCCGTAGAGCAGGGAAATCCGGTGCTCGAACTCGTCCGTTTCGCCGCGCGTCGTGCGTGTGAGGCCCATGAGCAGCCGGTCATCGTGCGCGGAGATGAGGTTGGAGCCATTCTTGTCGAGGCGCGCTTTGGCTTCGAGGGTCAGGCGAATGTTGTTATGCGGAAGCGAGCCGAGCCGGGAAAGGATGGACTGAACGTCCCGCTTCACGTCGTCGAAAATCTTTTCCGCATCGTCCTGCGCGAGCACGGCGGTCTTCGCGTCCTCTTCGCACAGCACCCTGCCGTCAGCGAGGCGCGTGCATTTTTCGCGGACCGGCATTGCGCAGATGTAGCAGCTCGTCGGGAGTTTCGCACATTCGCCGCAGACGGCGACTTTTTCATCACGCCCAAGCTTGGTGAGAAGATAGACGCTGGTGCCGAGGCGCTTGCCGCACACCGGACATGGCGCCTCGTTCTGGGCAGTAACAAGCGGCGAAAGCGCCAGGACGACGAACATCGCGGCCAGCCACAGTCGTGAAGAGCGCAAATAGTGCACGCCGTTTTTATCGGCGAAATGGCGCACTGGCTGGAGCCATTCACCGCCTCCACTAACCGCTCCTGGTAGTTGGCTTTCAACTCGGCGAGAATCTGCGCACGTTCGTCTTCCGTCCGTTCCCGGGCGATGTCTCGCGCAGCAGCAAGCGCCTCTTCGTAACTTTGACTCAAACGCTTTGCGCGGCGTTGATCGTTCAATAACGCTTCGCAAAAGCTTTCGGCTTTTGACAACACCAAGGCAATCGCGCTTCAAAGTTCATCGAAGCTCTAGCTTTTGTTCGATGGTTTTTTGGCATCGGTTTGTTCTCGTGCTGTTGCCACTCACCAAGATACGAAGACGACCGAAGACAACCGCTTGACATGCTAAACGAAATGCGTCACCGACGCCTCATGAAACCGCGCCGAATCAGGTCAAGGAGCGGCTTCGGCCCACTGCCCTCAACCATTCGTCAGGACGGCGTCAGCCGTCCAACAACAACATCGCATCATTTATGGAATGTCTAATTCTGACATTGGCCTCCAGCTTTGGGCGGGAAGGCATTTCTTTTCCGGCGACTCCGGTTGGACCTAATTTACCGCTTTTTCAAGGCTATGGGTTAGGTACCCAGAAAGAAGTGGCGAAACCATGAGCGAGAGAATGTGCCTGGATGGCAAGGTGCGCGTCGTGTTCGGGGTTGGGCCGATGCCCAGGCCGGATTCTTCCCACCCCGTGCAGTGGATCCGAAGACGCGATCACCGGCGATCATTGGCCTTCATCGAGGGGAGACCTGTTTGGCGGGTGGATCCCCCGCAACGAGGAGTCATTACAGTGTCGATTCAGTTCGAACTGCTCCATTTGTACGTCCCTTCGGAAATGAGAGCGGCGCCGGCAGCATTGGCGAGAATCATTCGACATGAACGGGGCCATGTTCCCGCGTGGGAGCAGGCCTTGTCGTCTCACGTGGATGATCTTTGCACCGCGCTCGAAAGCCAAATCACTGGAACCGCTACCGTGCAAGCAGTACACGACATCGTCCAATCACTCCAACGGCAACGGAGTCGTGCATTGACACAGGCCGCCACCGCCTGGGACCGCAGGGATTACCCAGGTCTCTTCCGCGACCTGGAGCGTATGGGCGCGCCACGTCTTTGACGAATGCTTAACTTCACGCCAGAAGCATAGCTTCGCCCTTTGTATCGCTGGGGATAATTTTTCCGAGGAAAACTAGGCCTTGCCGAGAAGCTGGCGCAGCACGTAGGGCAAAATCCCGCCGTGCTGGTAGTAGTCGATTTCGATCGGCGTATCGATGCGGCAGCGGACCGGCACGTCCTTGGTTTTGCCGTCGGAATAAGTGATGCGCAGTATCACATTCTGTTGCGGTTTGAGCGAAGCGCTCAGGCCGGTGCTGTCGAATGTTTCGTCGCCGGCAAGTTTCAGGCTCGTCGCGCTCGTGCCTTCTTCGAACTGCAACGGCAGCACGCCCATCCCAACGAGGTTCGAGCGATGGATGCGTTCGAAGCTTTGCGCCACGACCGCGCGCACGCCTAACAGCGCAGTGCCCTTCGCCGCCCAATCGCGCGAGCTGCCCGTGCCGTATTCGTGCCCGGCGATGACCACGAGCGGCACGCCGTCCTGATGATATTTCATCGCCGCGTCGTAAATCGGCATCTGCACTGGCGCTGCGGTCGATGCCGCGCCAGTGCCAGGCTCCCCGCTCTCGCCGCTCGGCGGAAAGTGCAGCGTCGGAAAATAGAGTGTCACTCCGCCTTCGGTGCCGGGCAGCATGAGGTTCTTGATGCGGACATTGGCAAACGTGCCGCGCGTCATCACGCGATCGTTGCCGCGGCGCGAGCCGTAGCTGTTGAAGTCCACAAACTCGACGCCGTTCTCCAACAAGTACTGCCCGGCCGGTGAACTTTTCTTGATGCTGCCGGCGGGGGAAATGTGGTCCGTCGTCACCGAGTCGCCGAAGATGGCGAGCGGACGCGCGCCGCGAATTTCAGAAATCGCGCCGGCCTTCAATCCAAAGTCCGCGAAGAACGGCGGCTCCTGAATGTAAGTGCTCTTCGCGTTCCAGGAATAAACGTTGCCGGTGCTCGACGGGATTTCGTTCCACTTTGGGTTTTGCGACGCGAAGTCCTTGTAGAGCGTGCGAAACACTTCCGGCGTGACCGCGCTCTGCAACGCGCTGCGCACTTCGTGGAGAGTTGGCCAGATGTCCTTGAGATAGACCGGGCCTTCCTTCCCCTGGCCAATCGGCTCGCTGCTCATGTCGATGTTCACGCGGCCGGCGAGCGCGAACGCGACGACAAGCGGTGGCGACATGAGGAAGTTCGCGCGAATACTCTGGTGAACGCGCGCTTCGAAGTTGCGGTTGCCACTCAACACCGCCGCGGCAATCACGTCGTTCTTCGTCACCGCGTCTTCGATTTGCGCCGCAAGCGGACCGGAGTTCCCAATGCACGTCGTGCAACCATAGCCAACGAGATTGAACCCAAGCTGATCGAGATAGGGCTGCAAACCGGTCTTGCTCAGATAATCCGTGACGACGCGCGAGCCAGGCGCGAGCGACGCCTTCACGACGGGATTGGAACGCAGACCTTTCTCCACCGCTTTCTTCGCCAGCAAACCGGCGGCGAGCATCACAGTGGGATTGCTCGTATTCGTGCAACTCGTGATGGCCGCAATCAACACGCTGCCGTGCTGCACGTTCCCGCCGCAGAACGCAGGCATGTCCGGCTGAATCTGGCTGGGCGTGGGCCGATTGTTCGCCATCTCCAGTTCCGTGGTTGGATTCGTGTTCTTCGTCGCCGCGGCACGGCGTGAGACTGGCTCCTGGCTGCCGCCACCGGGATTCCCTTCGCCGTTGCACTCGATGCGGAAGTTTTTCGTCAGGTCATCCGCAGGTTTGCCAAAACCATTTTCAGCGATTGGCTTCGAGAACGCTTTCGTGAATTCGTCCTTCAGCTTCTGCAAGTCGATGCGGTCCTGCGGGCGTTTCGGTCCGGCGACGCTAGGCGTGACGCTGGCCAAATCCAGTTCGAGCGAGACGGTATAATCGATTTGGCCTTTGTCCGGCATGCCGAACATTCCCTGAGCGCGGAAATAATTTTCAAAGACCCGGCATTGCTCCTCGCTGCGGCCGGTGGCGCGCAAATAAGCAACCGTCTCAGGGTCGATCGGGAAGAAGCCCATCGTCGCTCCATATTCGGGCGCCATGTTCGCGATGGTCGCGCGATCGGCCACGGGCAATCTCGCCGCGCCCGGCCCATAGAACTCGACGAACTTCCCGACTACCTTCGCCTTGCGCAGTATTTGCGTGATGTGCAGCGCGAGGTCCGTCGCGGTCACGCCTTCCTTCAACTCGCCGGTCATGTGAACGCCCACCACGTCGGGCGTGAGAAAGTAAACCGGTTGACCCAGCATACCCGCCTCGGCTTCGATGCCGCCAACGCCCCAGCCGACGATGCCGAGTCCATTAATCATCGTCGTGTGCGAATCCGTGCCGACGAGTGTGTCGGGATAAAAAGTTGAGGGTTGAGAGTTGAGAGTTGAGGGAGCCGAAAGCACGCCCTTCGCGAGAAATTCCAGATTCACCTGATGAACGATGCCGATGCCGGGCGGAACAACCTTGAACGTATCGAACGCCTGCATTCCCCACTTCAGAAACTCGTAGCGCTCGCGATTGCGCGCGAACTCAATGTCGAGGTTCTTCGCGAATGCATCCGCTGAGCCGTTGAAATCCACTTGCACAGAATGATCGACCACGAGATCGACGGGCACGAGCGGCTCGACGATCTTCGGGTCCTTGCCCATGCGCGCCACGGCGGAACGCATCGCCGCCAGATCCACAAGCAGCGGCACGCCGGTGAAATCCTGCAACACGATGCGCGCCACCACGAATGGGATTTCCTTCGTGCGCTCCTCCATCGGCTTCCACGCCGCGAGTTCGCGCACGCTTTGCTCCTGCACCCGTTTGCCGTCGCAGTTGCGCAGGACCGATTCCAGCACGATGCGAATGGAGATGGGCAGCGAGGAAATCTTTCCGAGGCCGGCCTGCTCGAGCGCGGGCAGCGAATAAAACGCTCCCTTGCCCCCGTTGCCAAGGTCGAAGGTCTGGCGTGCGTTGAACAAATTATGACTCATACAAAATTCAGCCGCTAACTCAGCCCTTGCGAAGGGCGGACACGCAAAATGAGTTTCGCGCAAATTGAAGTCAAGCTGCGGGCGGGTCGCCCGGGCCGCTTCGCTCTGTCTTCACCCGCGCGGTCGTCTCCAATGTTTTGGTCGTGATGGCCCGGATTGCGTCCATTCGCTCGCCGAGCAGGGAGCGCAACTCATCCGGGCCGGCGGACTTCGCAGACTCCGGTGGCGTCGCGAGTTGATGAATGGAGGACACAACCGTGTTGTAAATCTCCAGAAGCTTCGTGTCCTGCTGCGCCCGTTCTTCGATCGCGCTCTGAATGATGGTTGCGACCTGATCGAGCGACACCGGGCATCCGGCGAGGTCTTCGCCAAAAATCGTGGCGAGCAATTCTTCCGCGACCAGTCTTGATATTCTGTCGGGCTGTCCCGCGCTCATGCGCTTCACGATGCACCGCGGCGGCGTGATTGCCCAACAGAAATTGGTTATTCGCTGATATCTCAATGGCTGGGCGCATCTGAACAGCGTGTTGCCCAAACCGTTGATGGTAGGGCGCGTCGCTCCGCGCGCGCCGTTTCCAGGATGCCGTCAGCCGCGGCGCGCTGCGGACAGCGTCGCCCTGCCTTTTCCTCCGCGGGATGCGCGCTCGCAACGCCATTGCGTCTTGAAGCGAGGTTGGCAATGCTTTCGCCATGCGCGCGAAGCCGCTCACACGCCGGTCATTCATCAAAACTGAAGCTGCTCTTGTGGCCGCAACGGCGGCCGGACTCGGCACAGGCGCCGCCGCTGAAACAACCGAACTCTACAGCGTGAGGAATGGCCGCATTCGCCAGTCGGTCGTTCCGTGGTGCTTCAGGCCGATGCCGCCGCGCGAACTGATCGATGTCGCGTCGCGTCTCAAGATGCCTTCCGTCGAACTCATCGGCCCCGATCTTTGGCCAGCGTTGAAGGAGAAGGGAATGACGTGCGCGATCGCGAGCAGTCACGGCTTCGCGCGTGGCTTTGCGCACACGGAAGAACATGCGCAATGCCTCGACGTTCTCCGTAAGAACATCGACCTCGCGGCGGACGCGGGCGTGCCGAGCATCATCACGTTCTCGGGATTTCGCCGCGGCCTCTCGACCGAAGAGGGCACGCGCAACATGGTGGAGGGATTGAAAAAGATTGCTGCCCATGCAGAGAACAAAAAGGTCACCGTTTGCCTGGAGATGTTGAACTCGCGCGTGAACTTCGAGATGAAAGGCCATCCTGATTACTTCTGCGACGACATCGATTTGTCCGTGGACATCTGCAAGCAAGTCAGCTCCGAGCGCGTGAAAGTGCTCTTCGACATTTATCACGTCCAGATTATGCACGGCGACATCATCAAGCGGTTAAAGCAGCACGCACCCTGGATTGGCCACTACCACACCGCCGGCGTGCCGGGCCGGAACGAAATCGACGCCACGCAGGAAATTCATTACGCGCCGATCATGAAGGCGATTCTGGAGACGGGTTACCACGGCTTCGTCGGCCAGGAATTCATTCCATTGCGCGACAAGGCCGCTTCGCTCGCGGAAGCCGTGCGCATTTGCGACGTGTGACGGCACACAACCCGCGTTAACGCTTGCTTCGTGGACAAACGGGCGCTCATCGGAAAAATCATTACGCATCTCAGTGACGAACTGGAGTTGCTCACGAAGGCCGCGCGCGCCGCACATTCCGAAGCAACGCACGAATCGAGCAAGGCCGAGAACAAATACGACACGCGCGGATTGGAGGCATCCTATCTAGCGCGGGGCCAGTCCCGTCAGGCCGCCGAAGCTGCACTGGCCATCGACGAGTTGCGGAAATTGGCTGTGCGCGACTTCGCTGAAGCCGACGAAATCGACGTGGCCGCACTTGTGGAATTGTCGGCAAAGCGCGAGCGGAATTTTTATTTCATCGCTCCACGCGCTGGCGGAACCGAGGTGAGTTTGGATGGGAACGAAATCCTTGTGATCACACCGCTATCGCCACTCGGCCAGCAACTCGTCGGGCGCAAGCAGGGCGACAAAGTGAAGCTCACGATTGCCGGAACCACGACTGAGTTCCGCATCGCTTCAGTAAAGTAACGTGGCGCGGCCAAACTACATCGAACTGGCGCGCGACGTTCGCATCCCGATTCTTTACGAGGATCGCTCGGTGCTCGCCATCGACAAGCCGCCGGGCTGGATGCTGGTGCCGGTCTCCTGGCAGCGAACGAGTTGGAACCTGCAGGCGGCCCTGATGTCCTCGATTGCTGCGGGACATTTCTGGGCGCGCTCGCGAAATCTGAAGTACCTGAAATACATTCACCGGCTCGATGCGGAGACTTCCGGCATTCTTCTGCTCGCGAAGAGCCAGGGGGCGCTGAACACATTCAGCGACCTGTTCGAGACGCGGCAAATGGAGAAAGTGTATCTCGCCGTCACCACACAGGCGCCAAAGCAAAATTCGTGGACGTGCCAACTGAGTCTTGCGCCTGACTCGAAACAGATCGGCCGCATCATCGTAAGCCCGCATGGTAAACCGTCAGAAACGGAGTTCCGTGTCGTGACGAGCGCGAACGGCAAACATCTCATCGAAGCGCGGCCTTACAGCGGACGCCAGCACCAGATTCGTGTTCACCTTACGCAATCGGGCTGCCCGATTCTGGGTGATGAACTTTACGGGGGTGGCGACGGCGAACTGGCGTTGCGCGCCGTGGGCCTGGCGTATCGCGATCCGTTCACGCGCAAGCCGATTAGCATTCGCGCGCCGGTGGAAGAATTCCTCTCGGCTTGCGGCTTTCCTGAAAACAGCTATCGCGTCGAGTTGTCGCGACGACAATATTGAGAGGCCAAGTCACTTCATTGTGACAAACGGGAATGCATTCGTGCGTGCCTGGTGATGACGCCCGTCTGGTTCCCCTCTCCGCCTCGACCGGGGAGAGGTTCCGGCGCTACCCTCTCCAATCCGATTGGAGAGGGGCTGGGGGTGAGGCGGGGGGAGGTGTCGAACTTCTTCGCCCGGCAAATCTCCTTCAACTCCGCGTGCTCCGGCGTGGTGTGGACGATGAGCTCGGTAGGGCTGCGCTGCCGCGCAGCCGAAATTTGGGCGGCGCAGCAACGACCGCCCTACCGCACGTAACCGTTCTTTCGGGAGTCTGCTTGGAAATTGCAAGGGGCGCTGCGACGAGGAATTTTGGCTGTGGCCAAGGCGGCGAAACCGGAGCATCCCCGCAGCGGGCTGTGACGGTCGAGCCAACACAGGCCACAGGCAAAAGAACCGTCGCCCTCCGGGTTTTCGCAGAAAGGGCCGTCTGGCTTCGTTGCTCCTCGGTCACAGACCGCTGGCGGGTATGCTCCCTCGTCGCGCCTCGCCATCCGACCCTTTCTGCAAAAAACAGCGCCCCTTGGAGTTTTCAAACAGACTCCTAAGCAACAGGCCAAAGAACTTCTTCACGTCATGGCTCACGATGTCCATCTCGAGCGGGCCATCGTGGTAGGGCGCGTCAGTCCCTTGCGCGCCGCCTGCCTGATTCCCAGACTCGGCGCGCACGGAGTGACGCTCCCTACCCTGCGAAGCGTTCGCCGGAACAATCATCTCCTGCTCGACCGTCTCGTCCCGCACCTCCAGCCCGACGACCGCGTCGACCGGCAACACATGCGCCCCGCGCAAATCGTAATCCGAGTCTGGACAAACTTCGAAC
>JGI10216J12902_100325985_pt1 | contig 24588 bp, 24 predicted proteins | sample KanNatreferecore_FD_12902 | JGI IMG/M metagenome (IMG submission 12902)
AGCGGCTACGACGCGCTCTGGTATCCGGTCTGTTACGCCTGCGGCTATTTATTCCTGCTGCTGTTCATCGCCGGGCCGCTGCGGCGGTTCGGGGCGTACACGATTCCGGATTTCGCCGAGGGGCGGTTCGACTCGCCGGTGTTCCGCAAGATCGCGGTGGTGTTCGTGCTGTTCATCGGGTTTTTCTACACCATGCCGCAAATGAAAGGGGCGGGGACAACCCTGGCCTATATCTTTCCGGGTCTGCCATATTGGGCGGGTGTCGTGCTGGTGGGCGCCGTGATTACGCTGAACGTCGCGCTCGGCGGCATGAAAGGGATCACGCTGGTGCAGGCGTTTCAGTATTGGCTCAAGATGTTCGCCATCTCGGTGCCGGTCTTCGTGCTCATGACGGTGTATGGGCATTATGGGAAACAGATCGGGGCGAACATCGAACATCGACCATCGAACGCCGAACATCCAACGAATGCAACAGCTGGCCAGTTCGATGTTGGAAGTCCGATGTTGGAAGTTCGACGTTCTCCAATGCCCGACAAAGCCCCCACCGACTCCATCTGGCTCAACCCGTTCGGCCCCCTGACCACCAAGGCCGCAAAGGCCGCGGCTGCGACGCTCACGAACAACGCGCGGTTCATCGGAAGTATTCCGCTGCGGGCCGACCTCGCGCCCGACACCAAGATGACGGTGAACATGGGCGAGACGAACCTGACTCAGGCCCTCGCTACTTATGCGGAGTTGACCGGCCGCACGCTCGCGCCACGCAACGCCGGTCTGCTTGGTCGCATCGACGATTTCTTCGGCGGCCGATTGAGCCGATGGGGCGTGATCCGGCCAGCACCGAAGACCCCCAGCGGCGTGTTCTATCATCGCGACGGCCTGTTCAGCGCCATCGAAGTCAAGGAACGGCTGGAAGCCTTTTTCAAAACCAACGGTCTCGTGGTCGTGCCGGAGGGTGCGAAAACTTTCCGAGCGTTGAGGGAAGGCGATTCCATCGCAGCCCTTCAGGCGGCGGGTGTTGTTGTTACCAACATTCCGCTCAAGGCGGGTGTTTCCACCAATTCGGACTGGACCGCTCGACTGCACAACACTCCCACCGAACAGGCGCTTGAAACCTACGAGAAGCTTACTGACCGGAAGCTGCTTCCGGCCAACAGCGAGCTGCTCGAAAAGCTCGATGGGGTGCTCAAGGGACAGTTGAGAAAGATGGGCCTGCTCAAACCGCTAATGCTTCCCGGCCGCCCGATCACTTACCACACAGCGCGTCCACTTGCTGCTGCCGAGTTGAAGAGGGAATTGGAGACTGTCTTTTCCACGAATGGAATCGCCCTGGTTGCTGTTGGAGAACGCTACTTCCAGGCCGTCCCTGCGCCTGCGCTGGAGAGGATCAAGGAGGCCATGGCGAAGGAGCATCAAGCGTCGCTGATCCGCAGCGAGCGGCGTTACGCCCTCCTCTATACCTACTCGCTGATCATCGCCCTGGTCTGCGGGACGGCGGGCTTGCCGCACATTCTGGTGCGCTTTTACACCAATCCTGACGGCGTCGCCGCCAAGCGTACTACCATGTGGGTCATGATCCTGATTGGGGTTTTTTACGTCTTTCCGCCCGTGTTCGGCGTGATGGGCCGCAATCTCTTGCCCGAGCTTTACGCCGGCTCTGGCGCCAAGGGGACGGATAAGGTGGTGTTGGAACTGCCGCGGATTCTCAACGAGCACGGGAGCAGAGGGGAAAGGGGGAAAGGGGGAGACGGCTCCTCTGCCCCTTTGCCCCCCAGCTCCCTTTCTGCGCCGACTGCAACCGCGACGCCAAAACTTCCATTGGGCTCCATCTTGAGCGGCATCACCTGCGCCGGCGCGTTTGCCGCGTTCATGAGCACCTTCAGCGGACTGCTCGTGTCCCTGACCGGCGCGCTGGCCCACGATGTCTATGGCCGGATGCTCAACCCGAAATCGACTCCCGACCAGCGGATGCGCATGTTCAAGGTCTGCGCGGTGCTGTGCGGCGGTGGCGCGATCCTGCTGGGTTTCCTCGTCGAAAAATTCGAGATCAACAAAATGGTCGGCTGGGCTTTTGCCATCGCGGCGACGAGTTATTTCCCGCTGCTGTTCCTGAGCACCTGGTGGCGCGGGGTCACGATGAAGGGCGCAGCCACCGGCATGCTGGCCGGCGGCACGCTCAGTCTGGTGGCCATTGCCAGCACCATGTTCGCCGACCAGGCAGCGTGGGCCAGTGGTCTGGCCGACTTTTACGCCGGTCATCCGCTCCTGCGCATCCTGGCCGAGCAACCGGCGATCTGGGCTTTGCCGCTGGCGCTCCTGTTAATGTTTTTCGTCTCGAGGCTTACGAAGGCGGAAGTGCCGTCCGACATTCGCATGAAGATGCTGGTGTTGCACGCGCCGGAGAAGCTCGGCCTGAAACAGGAATATATTCAAGAGCATCAACACGGGCACTGAATGCGGTCAGTTGCCTGTTAATTAGACACTGTTTGCCTCTGGACTCGACACCGGGCCGGGCAGTCTTCCAACGAATCATTGGTCTCTTGGCCGGCGTCGAACCGAGTGACCGGCTGAAATCAGGGCCGATTACGCGTCAGGACGGAATTCGCTTCAGACTTGATCACACCGGCAGGATAGGTGCTCGCTACGATGCGCTGCCCGGAAAACCGACGTGGTTATGGATACAACTGCGAGTCACTCATTGGGAAAACCATCGCGCGATTCAGGATTCGTGCTGGCGGAGGTCGTGATCTCCAGCGGCCTGGCGGCGGTGCTGATCACGGGCCTGGTCTTCGGCTATCTGCAGACGGCCGCTCAGGCCGAGTGGTCGGCCTATTCGTTGGCCGCCCAATCGCTGGCGCAGGAGCGGGTTGAACAAGGCCGGGCCAGCGCGTGGAACCCCTTCGCGGTGCCGCCCATCGATGAATTAGTCAGCAGTAATTTTCCGGTCCAGGTGAAAGTCCTCGATATGCCCTCCTCGGGGACCAATGTTGTGCGTGCGGTCAACTTCACGACCATTGCGACCATTTCAACAAACCCGCCGTTGCGGATGATCAAGGTGGACTGCATTTGGTCATTCATGGATCGCGGCATGTTTACCAACTCCATCGTTACCTATCGCGGACCTGACTGATGAATATCCGAACTATCCGGCACCCCCGCAATTCGGCCGGGCTCCATAGTAGATGCGGTTTTACGCTGGCCGAATTCGGCGTCAGCGTGGCCCTCTTCCTCCTCGTCCTGCTGGGAGTCCTGTACAGCCACTTGTTCGGAATGCGGGCTTACGAGTTGGCGAAGTCCAAACTGGGCGCCAACGGGAGCGTCCGCTCCGTGATCAGCCGATTGACCGACGAGATCCGCTCTGCCGCGGCCGTCCAGGTGGGCACGGGCGACCTCTGCACGTTTGCCGTCGCGACCACGAACACCCCGCAACAGGGCAACGCGATTCAGATTTACCCGACCGATGACACCAACCGTTTTATCCGTTATTACCTCGATCCCACCCAGCAGAAGCTGAGACGGATCACCGACGGTTCGGTCGCATCCACGGTGGTCGCCAGCGCGGTGACCAACCAGGTGGTCTTCACGGCCGAGGATTTTTCGGGTCAGATCCTGACCAATCATGAGGACAGCCGGGTGATCGGATTCACGCTCCAATTCTACCAGTTGCAATACCCGGCCGTGTCGATTGGTCCGGGCAGCCTGTATGATTTTTGTCAGTTTAGCGCCAAATACGCCCGGAGATCAAAGTGATGCGGGTGTCGACAGCAACGTCTGGCCGGGGAGGACGGCGCGGAGGGTATGCTCTGGTGCTGATCCTGACGCTGGTCGGAGTGAGCTTGCTGGTGTTGGGGAGCGCGATGCTTTGGAGCATTAACGAAGCCCGGTTGATCGAGCGCAACAATCAGTATTTCCGTTCGGTCGCCGCCGCCGAGGCAGCCAGCGAAAAAGTCGTGACGGAAATAGCGGTGGATTATCATCTGTCGGGAGAACCCTTCGTTCAGAGCAAGCTCGACACCTACCGCCTGCGCGTCCCAACCCTGGGTGAAGACAACTATTGGGGGAAGTACCAGTTCGAGGATGGCCAGGGGGGGGTTGGCCAAACCTTCGTGAAACGGAACGCAGACTGGGCGGACGTTGATCTGCCCAAGCCGTTTAATGGCCTTCGCGGCCTGGGCACGTCCTATCGCGTGATCTCCAATGCGCGCGAGGTGAATGCGCCCTACGCGATGACCGGCGCCGTCAAGCAGGACGTGCAACTCTCCTCTATTCCGATCTTTCAATTCGGGATTTTCTACGCGTTGGACCTGGAGATCCATCCCGCGACCAATTGGACGTTGAACGGATGGACGCACAGTAATGCGGACATCTATTCCCAGCCGGAGACCAGCCTTACGTTTCAAAAGAAGGTCACCGCGGTGGGCCGGATCAAGCCGAACAAGAAACCAGGCGATCCGTTGGCTCGGGGTTCCGGCTCCATCACGTTTCAGGGCAAGCGCCAGACGGGAGTGAACTCGCTCCTCCTGCCCGTCGGGCTCACCAACCCCCCGGCCAGCTTGCGCGCCCTGATCGAAATCCCGCCGGTCGGCGAACCCATCGGCTCACCCCTGGGCCAACAACGGTACTACAACAAGGCCGATCTGATCGTGGTGATTTCCGACACCAGCATCGTCGTGAAGACGGGCGCGACCAATGGTTTTCTGGTTCTGCCATGGTTCAACCCCGCTCTGACCACTCCGCAGGTGAGTGATTTCATCCAGACCAACATCTTTTTCTACGACAAGCGCGAACAAAAGACCATTGCGGCGGTGGATATCGATATCAACCTGCTGCTCACCTGGAACCTGCTCAACGAAACCTTGCGGCCCGTTCTCGGTGGCAACTTGAGAATTCTTTACATCGCGGACCTGCGAACCCAAACCGCCGGCACCCAGACCGGTATCCGCCTGATCCACGGCCAAACGCTCTTGCCGGACGGATTGACCATCGTCACGCCCAACCCGCTCTACGTGAAAGGGGATTACAACATACCGGTGTCCACACCCGTGCCGGCTTCGTTGGCAGCCGACTCGGTGACGGTGTTGTCGGAGAGCTGGGACGACCTGAACGGGCACCTGGCTCTGGGCGCGATGCCGGGAACTCGTGTCGCCGCCAACACCACGGTGAACGCCGCGATTCTGACCGGCATTGTGCCGACCGGCGCTTCCTACAGCGGCGGCGTGGAGAACCTGATCCGGTTGTTGGAGGATTGGACAGGGAAAACACTGACCTACAACGGATCATTGGTGGCCATGTTTGAAAGCGTCATCGCCGTCGGACCGTGGGGTCAACCCGACACTTACCTCCCCCCGGACCGTTCCTGGTCGCACGACATTAATTTCAACGATTTTACGCGGCTCCCGCCGGGCACACCGCACGTGCAAGTTGCCTGCCGCGCGGCGTGGGAAACCATTTCCCCCAACTCCTCGGCGTTGTATTGAACTAAAGACCCATATGATCCGCTCCTGGCATCGGTTCATTCTCCCTTGTATGTGCGTGGTCCTGTTGGCCGGCCGCTTGAGGGCTGGCGACGACTTCCAGGTCTTCGCGCAAACCCGGTCGTTTCCTGAGCTTGGCAAGACAACCAACTGGGTGATTGCGACGGACCGCAACCGGTTTTCATTCGTTCCTCCGGGCGGCTGGGCGATCCAGGCGTCGCCCGAGGAAAAGAAGATTGTTTTACTGCCGCCGGACCGGAACGGTAACATCGCCATCAGCGTTGTCGAAACGAACACGGCTCCCAGGGTCGAACGACCAGGTGAGAGAGTTGCCCGGAAATATCCGCAGGCAAAGATCGTGCGGGAGTCGGATTGCCACACCGCCAGCGGGATGGCGAAGGCTCTCGATTGCCAGGTCGAATTCAATGAAGGTCGGGGAATATCGGCCTTGCGCGTAGTCTTCCTCGACTGCCCCGCGGCGGCGGTGGAATTCTCAGTGACCGCTCCTCCTTCTACCCTTGATCGAAATCAGCGTGCCCTGTCCAGTTTGCTCAACACCTTCCGTGTCGAGCCGGCCCCGGTTGCGGCTTCGGCTTCCCGGCCCAAAGAACCCTCCGGGCCAAACAGTCCCGAATAGCTCGCTCCATCCCCGGGTCGTGTAGCATTGGTGGCACACAACCGAGCGGCGAGTCCGGCCGAGTTCAGCCTTGTGGAATTCCCGCGTTGGCCTAGGCTCAATCGCAACAGCCCCGTAACCTATGCACTACATTGCCATTGCCGAATTCCCCAAGGACGCAAAAATGCTTAGCGAACTGGCTTCGCGCCGGCGCACCTACCGTTTTCCAGCGGCGTTCGCGAACGTCCAAAGCTATCTCGATGTCCGGGGTGGCCGCGCGGTGACTCATTTCGAAACCGACGATGCCAAAGCGATCCTGCGCTACACCGCCGACTGGCCGGAGGTGACCTTCGACCTGTTTCCGGTGGTGTCGAGCGACGCGGGTTGGGAAACCTACATGACCGGCCGTGCCAGCCCGGCCGCCCTGGCGACCTAGCTTGGGGGCTGTCCCAAAACCATCTGTTCGACCGACTTTGTCGCACCGTGCGATTTCTGGCCATTTTCGGACAAAGCGGTCCGACAAAGTTCTCCACACGCCATTCGTGGGGCAAGACCTAGCTTAGCCTGATCGTCCGTTTGGACTTCGCGCTGCGCACGGCGGCATCGACGATCTGCTGACCGATGCGGCTGATGGGCAGAGAAACAGGACCCGCCAGCGGAGTGTTTTTCTCGAGGCAGTGGAGAAGATATTGAACCGGGTTCTGGTGCGGTGCCCGGGTCGCCGGCGCGGCAACCTGGCGCGGCTTTGGCTTGGCGCGCGTCTGGACGGTCACGTAGTCGTCATAGTCGTAGCTGCTGATGGTGCCGTCGTCCCCGGCGATGACGAACCCGCACTTCGGCTGCGGTTGGATCGTCCACGGATCGGTAAAGGTCCCCCAGCGGGTCTCGAACTTCGAGAGGCCATGCGCATAACGTGCCACGATGATGCTGTGCTCATCCACTTCGAGGCCCTTGGGTTCGTCCACCGTCGCGGTGACTTCGATTGGCCGGCGTCCGCCCTGATACCACGTGCAAAGGGTTGTTCCATAACCCAGGTAGTCGAGCAGTGAGCCGCCGCCGTGCGCCCTTTTGTAAAACCACGAGTGTGGTTTTTCCCTGGCAACCTGCGCGGGCGTTTTCTCGTCCTTGTCCGCTCCATGCCAGAGGGGTCCGCGATTGCCGCCGAAATGCCAGACATTGAGTACCTCGCCAATGACTCCGGCCTCGACGAGTTCATGGGCCTTGCGGTGCGACGCGACCCACTGGAGCGGCCAGTTGATCATGAGCGTCTTGCCCTTTGACATCGCCTTCACCATCGCGTCGGCTTCCTTCAGCGACGCGGCGAACGGTTTTTCAACCATGATGTGTGCGCCATACGGCGCGACTTTCTTCACCCACTCACCATGTTTTGACGCGGCCGGGCAAAGGATGACGATATCGGGCTTCGTCTTTTCCAGGCAGGCGCGATGATCGGTGAAGCTCTGCCCCCGTCGGATGCCGAGCTTGCCGATGACCTCCTCCATTCGCGCGGGGTGTTCATCGCTGATGCCCACAATTTCAGCATGGGGATGCTCCCGGGCGTAGCGCAGCAGGTCGCCCATGTGAAAGTGATCGAAGTTAATGCCGGCAATTCTCCATTTTTTCATAAGCGTCGAGTTCCGAAGACTTCGCTAACAGATTCCGCGAGCGTTCGCACCATCTTTCGCGCCTGAACCGGCGTCGTGGAATAGGGCGGCATCAGCACGATCACGTTTCCCACAGACCGAGTGAGCACGCCGCGTCGGGCCATCGCTTCACAAACCCGGATGCCGGCGCGCTCACGAAGATCAAACGGCTCGCGCGTACGCCAGTCGCGGACCAGTTCAACGCCGGCGATCAAGCCCACCTGCCGCACGTCCCCGACGTTGGGCAACAGCCAGAGGCATCTCAATTCATCGCGCAAGACCTTTTCCAGCCGGGCGCGGGCGCGGACCGATGCGGGTGACGAAAGCAGTTCCAGATTGGCCAGCGAGGCCGCCGCACCGAGCTGGTTGGCCGTGTAGCTGTGACCATGAAAAAAAGTTTTGCACTCCTCGTACTCGCCAAGAAACGCATCGAAGACCGCCTGGGTCGTGAGTGTGGCGGCCATCGGCAGGTAACCGCCAGTCAGCCCCTTCGCGAGGCAGAGAAAGTCCGGTTGCAGACCTTCGCGGTGGCAGGCGAACAAACTGGTTGATGGTTGATGGTTGATCGTTGATGGCATGCCGGTTCTTCCAAAGCCCGTCATCACTTCGTCGGCGACCCACTGCGCCCCGCTACCCCGGGCGATCTCGGCCACCTTGCGAAGCCAACCGGAAGGTTGAGGGATCATTCCGGCTGCGCCCTGGATGAGCGGCTCGACGACGAGAGCCGCGTACGGGTTGCCGCGCTTTTGCTGCGCGGCGAATTTCCGTTCGACCTTGTCCACGCATTCCCAGTTGCACTTGCGATACTCGCGGGCGTCACCCCGCTCGGGCTTCGCACGGTTAAACGGACAGCGATAGCAGTAAGGCGACATCACCGTGTCGCTCTTGAACAGCAGCCCGGCATAGGCTTTGTGAAACCGGTCAATGTGACCGAGGCTCACGGCGCCGACCGTGTCGCCGTGATAAGCGCCGTCGAGCGAGAGGAACTTCGGCTTTTTGCTGTGACCGGTGCGCCGGGCGAATTCGTAGGCGAGCTTGAGCGCGACCTCCAGGGCCGTGGAGCCGTCGTCACTGAAGAATACCTTGCTCAATTTACGATTTGCGATTTTCGATTGACGCGCTGGTTTGCCTCGCTGGTCGTAAATCGTAAATCGTAAATCGCAGATCTTGTTGGCTTCCCGGACGAGTTCGGCCGCCAAAAGCGAGGCCGGCTCGTTCGCGAGCCCGAGGGCCGACGAATGCGCGATCCGTTTCAACTGGCGCTGAATCGCCGCGTTGATCGCCGGATGGTTGTGCCCGTGAAGATTGGTCCAGATCGAAGAATTCCCGTCGAGGTACTCGCGGCCCTTCGTGTCACGCAGCACCGCGCCCCGGCCGGAGGCGATGACGATTGGCTCGCCTTTGAGCCAGTCGCGCATCTGCGTGAACGGATGCCAGACGAAAGCGTGATCGAGTCGGGCCAGTCTATGCACGGCAATGAAGCATTCAGACGGGCAGATTGAGGTTGCACACAGCCGTCAGAAGGTGGCTGACATCCGTCGCGGTGTGCGCGGCGCTCACGGTCAACCGCAGACGCGCCCGGCCGCGCGCGACCGTGGGATAACGGATTGCCGGAATGAACACACCCTGTTCGCGAAGCGCTGCGGCGGACTGAACCGCTTTTTCCTCGTCTCCGATCATCAACGGAATAATCGCGCTGCGGACGGGCGGAAGCGTGAAGCGGGCCTGGATCAGAGCCTTTTTGACCTGGTCCACGCGCGTCCAAAGCAGGTTGCGCCGCACCTGTCCTGAGTCGGATTGAATGAACTGGATCGCGGCGGTTGCCGTTCCGGCCGCCGCCGGCACTGGCGCGGTGGAAAAGATGAAACTGCGCGCCCCGTTGACGAGCGTGTCAATCAACGCGCGTGCGCCACCAAGGTAGCCGCCGGCCGCGCCCAGAGCTTTGCCCAGGGTGCCCATTTGAATCTCGATCCGGTTGCTGAGATCGAATTCCTCGATCAACCCGCGCCGATGCGTTCCGTAAAGGCCCGTGGCGTGCGCTTCATCCACCATCAACCAGGCGCCATGCTTTTCCTTCAACTCGATCATCTCGCGCAAAGGAGCAAAATCGCCGTCCATCGAGAAGACCGATTCCGTGACGATCAGCGTGCGCGGCCGGCGTTTGCCGCTCAGGGCCGCGTTCCGGCGGTCGGCCCACCGGAGAATTTTGGCGAGACTGTTGAGATCGTTGTGGGCAAACACGCGAAGCTCCGCGCCGCACAACCGGGCGGCATCGACGATGCAGGCATGCACGAGTTTGTCGATGACGATGACGTCGTGCGCGTCGAGAAGCGCGCCGATGGCGCCGAGGGCGGCGGCGTATCCAGTGGAAAAAACCAGCGCGGCCTCGACGCCTTTGAAGGCGGCGAGGGCCTGTTCCAGTTCGTGATGCGGAGCCAGCGAACCGCAGATGAGCCGCGAAGCGCCGGACCCTGCGCCGTAGCGTTCCACGGCCCGGATGGCGGCCTCTTTCAGTAACGGATCATTGGCGAGGCCGAGGTAGTCGTTGGAGGAAAAATTCAGGAGCCACTGGCCTTCCACGTGAGGATGAGGCAATTGCGGCGAGTCGATGCGGCGCAATTCGCGATACAACCCCTGCTCGCGAAGGGCCGCCAGGCGCCGGGACAGTTCCTGTTCAAAATCGCTCATCGGCACTGTAGCTGCATCCGTGAAAACGGAAGGGGGTTGATACAACCCGAACGGAATGCAAAAGTCACCCGTGTTCTCATCCTGATTTGTGAAGCGGCCAGGTCCGGCGTGCGATCCGGCTGTCGAGCGGAAACAATTGCCCCGAGACATTCCCAATGGCCATCTGTTTCATCCGGCCGGTGGCGCGACCCACTTCCCGTCAATTATCGAGGCCGCCATGTCGTCCTCGTGATGCACGATGGCGTCATATGCGTCGTCCGGATTTCCTGCAAATGGAACGGCAATCATGTCGGCGAGCGCCCGTTCCGACAGCTCGCCGATCTTTCCCTTCAGGCCGAGGGCGCGGGCGCCGTTCAGGGTCGCCATTTTGACAATGGTTTCCGGCGAAAGCTCGGGGGCAATGGCGGCCAGCGTGCGCATTTCGGCCGGCAGACTCAGTTCGACTGGCCGACTGCGGACTTTTTTCACGCTGGCCAGACTGTCCGTGCCCAGACAGAGATTCACGCCGGCGGCCACCAGTTCCTCACGCGGAAACTTCCGATGTCCGAAATAATCGTGGCTGCGCGGACAATGAACTACGCTGACGCCCCGTTCGCCAAGCAACCGGGCGTCACCGTCCCCAAGGTAATTGACGTGAATGGCCAGGAGGTTTTCGCCCAGCAATCCGGTTCGTTCCAGGTGTTGGACCGGTGTGCCCTGTCCGCAATCCGACATATCGCGCTCGTTGCGCTTCAGCCAGGCGAACATTTCGCCACGGCCATGCACAAACATTTCGAACTCGTCCTCCGACTCCGCCAGGTGCGTCGCGACGCGCCAGTTTCGTCGTCTGGCCGTTTCCGCGCTCAGGCGCAGCAGGTCGGGCATGGTCGAGTACGTGGCGTGAGGGGAAAGACCCGCCTGGCAGCGTTCCGAGGCCAGCGATTCAATCTTCCGCACGGCCTCGCCCAGAATCCGCTCGGGCTGGCGGCGGCTTTTGACGCCGGTCATCTCCAGAAAAGAAAAAACGCGCAAAGGCGTCGCGTCCCACGCCTCCGGCAATAATTCCGGGACGGCCTCGACATCCGCGACGGTTGTGGTGCCGGTGCGTGCGAGCATTTTCGCGCCGTCCATCCATGACTTGGCGAAATCGGCATAAATCAAGCCGCCCTTCTCGGTGGTGATGGTCTTGATCCAGTCGACAAATGTCCGGGTTGGCGCGAGGCGGCCGGCCATGCCGGTGTAATCGAGGTGGCAATGAGCGTTGACCAGGCCGGGCAATAGAATTGCATTCCCCAGGTCCACGATCTCTTCGCCCGCGGGAGGAGCCAGGTCGCGCCAGCGAGCGACGTTCAAGATGCGGTTTCCGGCAACCCAAACAGCGCCATCCTCGATCGGCGGACGGGAAACCGGCAGAACAACGCGAGCGCGCAGAATCATAGGGGCAATGGAGTGGGGAATCTGACCAGCGGAGTGACGAGTGGCCACTCACCACGCCATCGCTCTGCTGCGACATCCAGATTCAGATTCCGGCTTCCTGGCGCCGCTGCTTGGTGCGCGCCGCCTCAGCATGCTTGCGCGCTTTGTACTTGCTGTGGCGTTTGCGGATTTGCTGCTCGATTTTCTTGGTTACAAGATCGATGGCAGCGTAGAGGTCGCTCTCGCAATCCTCGGCAAACAGGTCGGGACCGGGCACCGCCAGGCGGATGGAGCAGGAGAACTGCTTCTCGGTGGCCTTCCGATGGTCGTGTTCGAGCGTTACACGGGCGTCAATGGCAAAACGGTCGAAATGATCGAGTTTGTTGATCCGGGCGATGATATGGTCCTCGATGGCTTTCGTCAGCGTCAGATTGTGCGTCGAAAGTATCAATTTCATGGTGTTATCATGGTGGCAGGGTTCAACAAAATCCAGCGAAAGTCTTTTGCGGGCGCCGAGGTCCATCGAAATTCCATCTTGCGCGAACGAAAACGAGTATTAATTTAGCGCGTATGAAGGCAGGGACGATGCGCATGGTTCTGTTCGGCGTCCTCGTCACGCCATCTCTTCTGTTATCGACCGATTCCGCCGCCGGGGAGAATACGCCCGGCGCACCGGCCGCGGCGGTCGGCGCCAGGGAGCTGGTGTCGCCCTGGAGACAGACGCGGACCAACGAATGGGTTCGGTATCATTACCCGATGCTTCGGCCGCCCGTTTACCAGGACGCCAGACTTGTCAGGCCGCAGGGAGTCGTCCAAGGCTGGTTCGAAACCAACAACAGTCCGCCCGCGGTTGAAATCAAGGCGGCGAAACCGAAGCCAAAGACAGAGACAGCTCCGGCCGAACCGCCCAACCTCGATGATCCGAAGGCACTGAGACAATACGCGCTGAGGAATGGCCTGTTCATGCCGGAAGTCACCGGACCGATGGTCAATTGCGGCGGCGGAGGCTGACGACCGATTCTCTGGAGATAGTTTATCTCCGCTCCATCACCTCGTCTTCGAGACAAACTGCCTGTGCCTGGTAAAAGAATCTCGCAACGCGAGAGAAATGCCGTCCTGCAATGCCTGAACTTCCCGGTAAACCGCGACGGCTTTTGCCTGGGGATACGCCTTCTGCGCGCGATTGAGTTGGACGAACTGGTCGGTGATGTCGCTGATGCCCATCTTGTCCCCTTCCTGACGCCGCCAGCACCAGAGGGCCTGCAGCGCCGCCCCATACGCCGCGCCTTCACCGACTTTCAAAGTGACGACCTCCGCGTTGAAGATGTCGGCCATCATCTGGCGCCAGACTCTCGACCGTGCGCCGCCGCCGGTTGCGCGGATTTGCTTTGGCTTCACGCCCAGTTCCGCGAGCCGGCGCAATCCATAGTTCATTCCGAGCGTGACGCCTTCCATCGCCGCCCGCGCAAAATGTTCCGCGGTAAACGCGCGGGGTGTGACCCCGAAGTAAACGCCGGTGCCGTCCGGCACATTGGGAGTGCGTTCGCCCTCCAGGTACGGCACTAGAATCAGTCCGTCCGCGCCGGCGGGCGCTTTGGCCGCCACCGCGTCGTACTTTTCATGCGTCCAGCCAAAGTCGCGCCGCACCATCTCCGTCGCCACGGTCACGTTCATCGTGCAGAGCAAGGGGAGCCAGCGATTCGTAGAGTCGCAAAACGCGGCGATTTCGCCCTGCGGATCGATGACGGGCCTGTCCGAGCAGGCGTAGATGGTGCCGCTCGTGCCGAAGCTGGCGGTGATGACACCCGGCCGTGTGTTCCCCGTGCCGATTGCCCCCATCATGTTGTCGCCGCCGCCGGCGCTCACGAGCACCCCCGGGTTCAAGCCCAGCAGCTTCGCCGTCGTTGGCTGCAAATGTCCCGCCGGCTGATCGCTCGGAATCAGAGGAGGCAGTTTCGCCGCGAGACCGGGATCGATCGCATTCAAGACCGCGCCGGACCATTGGCGCGTGCGCACGTTCAAAAGCGCTGTCCCGCTGGCATCGCCGTATTCCATTGCCTTTTCGCCGGTAAACCAGAAATTGAGATAGTCGTGCGGCAACAAAACCGTGCTGAGTCGCGCGTAGTTCTTCGGTTCGCGCTTCTTCAACCAGAGAATCTTCGAGGCGGTGAATCCGGGAAGCACGGCGTTGCCAATCGCGCGAATGGTGGCCTTGCGTCCGCCGATCTCCGCCATGATTTCGTCGCATTCCGTCGCTGTGGACGTATCGCACCAGAGTTTGGCGGGGCGGATGACCTCGCCGTTTTTGTCGAGCGGGACGAAACCGTGCTGCTGGCCGCTGACGCCGATGGCCTTGACTTCGGCAGCGCTGGCTTTGGCCGTTTTCAAGGCCTGCCGGATCGCCCGCGCAGTGGCGTCGCGCCAGGTGTGCGGGTGCTGCTCCTTTGCCCCGGGCGGGAGGTTCGGGATCAAATCATAACCTTGCGACGCTGACGAAAGGACTTTGCCGTTCCTGGCGTCCACCACGAGGACCTTGGTGGATTGCGTGCCGCTGTCGATGCCGATCAGGAGAGTTCGCATAAAATCGTCCCGTTGAACGCGCGTCAGAATGGCGAAGTGACTTTCGGCTGTCCAACTTTTCCTGAGCGGCGGAATGCCATGGGCGCATCTCAAAATCTTGCAGCCGCGCGGATATTCGGCCGCCTCCTTTCCCCTCACCCCGCCCTCTCCTGGCCGGAATGATGCAGTTAGAGGACTGGACCGCCCACCCTGGCCCTCACCCACCGGAACGATTCGGGTGAAGAACAGGAGGAAACGGAGAAAACAGAGGGCCGGATTTCCCTTCGCTGTTCTGGAGCGAGTCCGACGAACAATCACCATTCGGTGAACGTCGAAGTCGCCTTGAGAGTAGGGATTTTACCCCGTCCTTGTTCTCTGTTCCCTCTGTTGTCTTCTGTTGATGCCATGGCAGTTCGCGCAGGTCCGTATCTCTCCCGACTGGAATGTCACCCAGTAGCGCTCCCTCACGACCGGACCTCCGGCCGGATCGGTCATCTGCCACGAGAGCGCGCGGCGCGCGGGAACGAATGCGGCCACGGAGCCGTCCGTTGCAATCGCCACGCTGGCGGGAGGGCCCGAGGGGTCCGGCGCGAGGGCCGTTGCTGGAAAGCCCGAGACCGCGAATCTGATCGGTCTGGTAAATCTGGAGATGCGCGATGTCGTAAATCTTCCCGGCGGCGCCAACGGTCTGCGCGCCGCCGGGCACGCGCAGATTGAACGGCTGTTGCTGGTCCCCGCGATGGTAAAATCTCCGGGATTCGGCACCTGGGTGACAAACAGAATGGGATAATCGAGAACGGGACCGGCTGCGAGAACCTTGCTCGAACAAACCATCGCGGCCAGCAAACAACAGATCACCAAACGGGCCATCCTATTCATAATCGAGACAATTTTTCCCGACGAAACGCCACGCGTTCCTTTGAGCAGGCGAAGTGCCATTGAGGACTCGATCGAGCGTGGCCCCGGTCCCCCCCTTGACACCTGTCGCGTCCTCAAGGAGGCTCGTCAGGCTGTCAAAAGAGAACGTGAAAATTGCGGTGCTATTGTCGGGAGGCGTGGACAGTTCCGTGGCGCTTCGGCTGGTGAAACAGGCCGGACACCGGAACGTCACAGCCTTTTATCTGAAGATCTGGCTCGAAGACGAGCTGGCCTATCTGGGAAATTGTCCCTGGGAAGAGGACCTCAATTACGGCCGTGCTGTCTGCGAGCAGGCCGGCGTCCCGCTCAATATCATCTCACTCCAGACCGAGTACCACGATCGTGTCGCCGCGGCGGCGGTGGAGGAACTGCGCGCCGGGCGCACTCCCAGTCCCGACATCTGGTGCAACCAGCGGATCAAGTTCGGGCTGTTCTTCGAGAAGATCGACGCTGACTTCGATAGAGTCGTGAGCGGCCATTACGCGCAGATCGAAGAGCGCAAAAACCTTCGCCTGCTGAAACGTTCACCGGATCCGGTCAAGGACCAGACCTATTTCCTCTGCGCGCTCAACCAGGAACAACTTTGCCGCCTGTGGTTCCCCATCGGCCACCTGCGCAAGGAGGAGGTGCGACGCCTGGCGCGCGAGTACGACCTCCCCAATCGCGACCGCAAGGACAGCCAGGGAATCTGTTTTCTCGGCAAGATCAAATATCCCGAATTCGTGCGCCACCACCTCGGCGAACGCGCGGGCGAAATCGTCGAGTTGGAGACGGGACGGATCCTCGCCGAACATCGCGGTTTCTGGTTTTACACGGTTGGCCAGCGCAAGGGCATCGGTCTGGCGGGCGGACCGTGGTACGTTGTCAAAAAGGACGTCGCGGCCAACCGGGTTTACGTCTCTCATTCCGACCGGTATCTCAACCACGCGCGATCGCAGTTTACGGCGGACCAAGTCAATTGGATCGCCGGCGAACCGGAGCGTTTAAAGCTCCAGGCCAAGGTCCGGCATGGTCCGCGACTCATCGATTGTCAGCTCCGTCCCCTGGAGGGTCGTCGATGGGAAGTAACGCTGACCGAGCCGGACCAGGGGATTGCTTCCGGACAATCGGCGGTCTTTTACGACGGAGATTACTGCCTCGGCGGCGGCGTGATCGAGTAGCGGGAGTCGATTCTGTCCAAGGCGCCGTCCAGCGCCAACAGCGGGTCCCGTTTTCCGCGGCGCACCGCTGGTTCAGAGCAGAGAAGCCGCATTCGTATAAGGCACGACCTTTTCTTCCCGCGTCTTGAGGTTTTTCTGCCGGACTTGAACGTCGCCGTTAGCGCTGCGTTCGAGCCGCAGCGTGCGCGTCGCTCCCAATTCGACCGCACGTTTGAATTGCCTGTCCGGCTTGGCGGGAACGAACGGGTATTCCACAGACAAACCGGCGGCGCGCAGGTCCTGGATGAGTTTCAGGCTGGCCGCGCGCAGCGATTCATCTTCAATCAGGCAAAAAACGTCGGTCGGCGCGTCAAATGCGGGGACCAGTCCGCGTGCCTTGAGCAACTCCGTCAGCACCACGTCGCCCATGCCGAATCCGAGGCCCGGCAGGTCCACTTTTCCGCCGGAAACCAGTTTGACCAAGTGGTCGTAGCGGCCACCCCCGGCAATGGCGCGCAGCTCGCCCTTCTTGTCAAACGCCTCGAAGACCGGCCCGGTGTAGTAAGCCAGGCCGCGAATGACGTTGTAATCGATCTTCACGAAGTCCCCCAGGCCGCGCGCGTCGAGATTCTTGAGAATGGTTTCGAGTTCGGGGGTCGGCGTCGCGGCGGCGATGAATTTCTTTACCTCATCGAGCGAAAAGCCCAACGCCTTGAGCTTCGCGTCGCTTTGCGACGGATCTTCACGCTCCAGCTTGTCGATAATAGTATAGAATTCATATTCTTTTTCGGTTCCGCATTCCGCATTCCGCATTCCGCGTTTGAAAAACTCATGCCACGCATTACGGCTGCTCAAGCGAATGACGAAGTCGTCGGCCGTCAGCTTGAGCGCGCGCAGCGAATCGATCAGCAACGCCATCAATTCAGCATCGGCGGCCGGGTCGGTCTCGCCAAAGATGTCGGCATTGAGTTGGAAGTGTTCGCGGAGTCGGCCCTTTTGCTGCCGTTCGTACCGGAAGAGTTGCGGAATGGAGAACCATTTGATCGGCTTTCGATAGTTGCGTTCGTGCGCCGCCACCATGCGGGCAAGGGTCGGTGTCATTTCCGGGCGCAAAGCAACGGCGCGGTCCCCTTTGTCCGTGAAGTTGTAGAGTTGCCCGACGATTTCGTCTCCGCTCTTGGTGGTGAACAGTTCCAGCGGTTCCAATGGCGGGCCGTCGTATTCGCGGAAGCCGTAACGGCGCGCCGTGTTGCGCCAGGTGTCGAAGATATGGTTGCGTACATCGGCGCTCCAGATGTCCTTTTGCGGCAGCGGTTCGGGATAAAAATCGCGAAAACCCGGCAATCGTTCCATACCTGATTTAGCCACACAGAGGAACGGAAAGCACAAGAAAGAAAATGGAAGAGATATGCGGCGTGAAACCCGGAGGCGGGAGCACGCGTAAGGAGCAAACAAAGGGCGCTCGCGGCTCGGTACGAGCGCCCGAAGGGATCGGACTGATGCCCGGTCAGGGTCAGGGCGTCGCCGATGGAGCAATGTCGCCGGGCGTCAGCTTCAGGACGGATTCGCGCATTTCCTTTCCCGGCTTGAATTTCACGACCGCGCGGGGGGGAATGCGGACGTCGTTCTCCGGCGCGTTGGGATTGCGGCCAATCCGGGCCTTGCGAATCTTGACCTCGAAGACGCCAAAATTCCGCAGTTCCACTTTCTTTCCCTGTGCAACGGCTTCGGCAATGTAATCGAGGGTCTTCTGAACGACTTCCAGGACGCTTTGTTGCACCAAACCGGTTTCGTTGCTGATGCGGACTACCAGGTCACGTTTTGTCATAGGGCTCGACAGGGTTGGTTGTTTAGTGTCGGGCTTCTCGAACGACGCCTGTATAACCTCCGTCAGCCCAAGGGTCAAGCCAGTAATCGGCCGCCTCCGACCTCCCGGGGTGCTGCCTTCAACCGCCGGATAGCTTCGTCATTTGATCAGTGACCCGCCGCCAGGATCAAGCCATTCAGCAAACACGCTTCAACCGCCAGAATCCCAGTGGCTTCCAAATGCCGCGACACTGGAATGTCTTTCGTGGGAGCAGGTAAGAAACCCGGGCAGACCGGCTAGCTTTCGATCACGTTGATTTCGACCGGTTCGACGCTGATGCCGAGGCGCTCCAACCATTTGATCGCAGCCTTGATTTCGGATCGCTCCCCTTCCAGTTCGAGGCAGACCACGCCGATCTCATCCGTCACGCTCGCCTGACGGACATTGGTAACGACGGCAAACTTTTTTGCCAGTTCCCAGATCACGGGGTTCTTGATCAGCTTGGGCGGATACATCAGCCAAAGGCGCGTCTTCTGCGCTTCACTGGCGGGCTTTGATTTCATGTGCTGTGTCTCCCCGTGACGATGGGTCAACCACCGGCGATGGCGGGAATGATGCTGACCTCGTCGCCATCCTTGAGCGCGGTCTGCTGGTTCTCAAGGAAACGGATGTCTTCTTCGTTGACGTAAACATTGACGAAACGCCGGACTGCGCCCGATTCGTCGAGCAGCCGTTCCCGGATTCCGGGGTAGCGCGTTTGCAATTCGCCGATGGCAGCGCCGATGTTGGCCGCCGAGACTTCAACGACCTCCTCGTTGTTCGTCAGTTTGCGGAGCGGAGTGGGGATTCTTACTTTGACTGGCATAAATTTAAGCATTTGCGGCTGCGCGGGTCTCCGCTTCGAGCAACGCCTCGAATTCCCGCAGGCTGGGCTTGATGTCGCGCGTGTGGCCCACGTGGCCGTTCACTGCATCGAGCGTCTTCAAGCCGTTGCCCGTGACGCAGAGCACCACGGAATCATTCGCGGGAATCCGGCCCGAGGCAATCAGTTTCCGGGCGACACCGACTGTCACACCACCGGCCGTTTCCGCGAAGATGCCTTCGCACTCGGCGAGCAGCTTGATGCCTTCGCGGATTTCGTCGTCGGTCACATCCTCCGCTGCGCCGCCGGTTTCCTTCATCACCTTGAGCGCATAGAAACCGTCGGCGGGCGTGCCGATGGCGAGCGACTTGGCAATTGTGTTCGGTTTGACCGGCTTGAAAAAATCGAGTCCGGCTTTTTGAGCCGTTGAAATCGGTGAACATCCGGTCGCTTGCGCGCCGTGGACTTTATAATTGGCGTCCGGCGCCAGCCCCAGTTTGATGAGTTCCTGGTAGCTCTTGTGGATCTTGGTGAGCAGCGAACCGGACGCCATGCAGGCCACTGTGTGTTGCGGCACGTGCCAGCCAAGCTGTTCGACGATTTCGAAGCCCATGCTCTTGGAACCTTCGGCGTAGTACGGCCTCATGTTCACGTTGACAAACGCCCAGCCGTATTTGCCGGCGATTTCGGCGCACAGGCGATTGACCTCGTCATAGTGTCCTTTGATGCCGATGACGTTCGCGCCATAGACGAGCGAGTTCAGCACCTTGCCCTGCTCGAGGTCCGCCGGGATGAAGACATACGATTTCAACCCCGCAGCGGCGGCGTTCGCGGCGACTGAATTGGCCAGGTTTCCCGTCGAGGCGCAGGCCACGGTCGTGAAACCCAGCTCGCGCGCGCGGCTCAAGGCCACGCTGACCACGCGGTCCTTGAACGAAAGCGTCGGGTAATTGACCGTGTCATTCTTGATCCAAAGTTCGCGCACGCCCAGACGGCGGGCCAGCCGATCCGCCCTGACCAGCGGCGTGAACCCGACCTGGAACCCTACCGTGGGTTCTCCCGCGACCGGCAACAGCTCGCGATAGCGCCACATCGTTTGCGGCCGGGATTGAATGACGGATCGGTTCAGCGTCTGTTTGATCCGGTCGTAGTCGTAAACCACCTCGAGCGGGCCGAAATCGAACTCGCACACGTGGGTCGCAGCCAGCGGATACTCGCGTCCGCACTCCCGGCACTTGAGTGCCTTCATGAAACCTGCGTTTTTTTCCATAACAATTCGCGTCTGCCTCGGGGCAACAAAAAACCCCTTCTCATTGGAACAAGAAGAGGGAAAACGCGCGCTCTTCTCATCTTTCCCGGACCGATTTCGGTCCGAGCTGGAATTGGCACCTGGTCATTGAAGATCGCGCTCCAACCGGTTGCCGTGGCGTCATCGGGCCAGTCCCTCAACCACTCGCAATGAGATCCGTTTCATCAACGGATGCGGATACAATGATTTTTCATCCTGCCCCTGTCAAATGATTTTTCGATTTTGCGGCGGGCCGCGTGCCTGGATGGGAGGGGAGAGCGCCCTCTTTTGCCCGTATTACTTATCCATAACCCGTTGGTCACCTTGCGGCCGGGTTGGTTGCGCCTGCTCAGATTCCAACGATGTGTCTCCCTTGGACCCTCTCTTGGACTTGAGAAAAGACGTGTCGGCACTTTCGCTGCTGAGTTCCGCCCGACATATGATATCTGACCAGACCTTGCGACCGGCGACGCTGCCTGTCGACGCAGACAACGACTCCGATTCCACCGCGTTTATTGCGCAGCCGGACTGCGCCACGGCTCCTTCACCCAGCCGGTTCAGGGATCATCCCGAGACGATTCTACTGGTGGAGGATGATCGATCCATACGGGAGATGGCTCGGTACATCCTGTGCCGCAGCGGATTCAACGTCCTTGTCGCCGACTCGGACAGCCAGGCGCAATGGGTTTGGAGCCAGCATGGCAATCAGATCGATCTGCTGCTGACGGACATGATGATCCCCAGCCGCTGCACCGGGGTTGAACTGGCGAGACAATTTCAGAGGCAAAAGCCGGCTCTGGCAGTCGTCTATATGAGCGGGTTTGGAAGGGAGATCAGCGAAGGCGAAACCGCCTTTGTTGAGAAATCTCCCTTCATCCAGAAGCCGTGCTCGGCAGGCGAGCTCATTGAAACCGTCTCCTTCAGTCTTGCAGTCGCCCGGTCGCGAAAGGGCGATCTCAACTGATCTTCGCGCGCTGGGACACTTCCGTCTTGATCCTGGGCAAAGCCGCCGTTCCACGGGCCGGGCCGCCTCGAAAAATGTCGGGCACAGACCGTGCTGAATGTCCTTCCGCATGAGCATGGTCTCAGCAACGACTGATGTCCTGATGCCCGGCTATCCGCTGGTCATCCGCGACAGCGCGGAGGCGCCCGATGAGTTCGCCGCGCGAGCCGCAGTTCGGCGGCCTTTGGTCGTTCGTGTGTTCCCCGCATTCATTTGCGTCCAGGCGCTCCTGATTGCGGCGCTGCTCCTGCTGAATTTTTTGGATTCGATTGGTTAACGGTACCGACTCCGTTCAGCCAACCGGCGCGCGGTTTGCATTCGCGATGGTGCAAGCCGCGCATTTTTTTTGCGCCTTGGAACGCGGTCTCAGCCGCAATTGTCCAGTGGTATGCGATGGCTCACAGTTGTGGCCAGAGAATCGACTCCTCACCCAGGCTCTCTCCTCGATCGAGGAGGAGAGGGTGACACACGCCCTGATGTTCGAGCCAAGTCCCAGTTCTTCGCGGCGCCCGCTTGTCGTTCCCTCTCCCCTCAACGGGGAGAGGGCCGGGGTGGGTTGAGAAGTCTTTTGGGCCTCCGCTCTCGCCGGCAAATTTCCGCGAGGCATGATCCCGTCGAAGAGTCTGGGCGCAGTTCTGCGTGGGAATCAAGATTCCTACCCCCGGCCCCCTTGTCGGATGCGCAGCCCTCCCTGCATCCGGCAAATCACTGACCGATTTGTGCCTGGTAGGTTTCCGGCGGGAGGAGCTTGTCGAGTTCGGAGGGCTGCGAAAGTTTGATCTTGTAGAACCAACCACCGCCATAGGGATCGGTGTTCACCAGCGCGGGATTGTCCACCACGGGTTTGTTGATCTCGACGATTTGCCCGCTCACGGGCGAATAGATGTCACTGGCCGTCTTTACCGACTCCACCACGGCGCACGCTTCACCGGCCTTGACCTGCCGGCCCACGGCGGGCAATTCCACGAACACCACGTCGGTTAATTCGTGTTGGGCGTGATCGGTTATTCCCACGGTCGCGACGTCGCCGGAAACGCGCACCCATTCGTGAGACTTCGCATACTTGAGGTCGGCGGGAACGTTGGTCATACAGTTCGCGGCCTTGTTTAATCGGCGGAAAAACTTTCGTCAAACGGCTTTCTTGTAAATCGGCTTGGGAACGATCATCGCGGCGGACTTTCTTCCGCGAATTTCGATGTGAATCGGCGTCCCTGGCTTGGAAAACTCAGGTGGCACATAACCCATGCCAATCCCGATCCCGAGTGACGGACTCTGTGTGCCGCTGGCGACTTCGCCAATCTTCTTCGCATCGGGGTCCGTGCTCCAGATTGGATATTGCGGCCGCGGCGGCGCCGATTTGTCGGTCATCTTGAACGCGACGCACTTTTTGCTCACCCCCTTCTCCTTTTGGTCCACCAGCGCCGAGCGCCCGGTGAAATCGCCCTTGTCGAGGGCGACGAAGAAACCCAGGCCGGCTTCGATGGGCGTGGTGTTCTCGTCAAGCTCATGGCCGTAAAGCGGATAACACATTTCCGTCCGGAGCGTGTCGCGCGCGCCCAGACCGCACGGCTGAAGGCACGCCACATGGCCAATCGCCAGAGCCTTGGTCCAGATTTCCTCGATCGTGGACGCCGGCGCGATGACTTCGAAGCCGTCTTCGCCCGTGTAACCGGTGCGCCCCACCCGGGCTGGCTGCCCGGCAAAAGTCCAGGCGCCAATCTGGTTCTTCTTCAAGTCCGTGATCGCCACGGCGGTAACACCCTCGTTCGACGGGCCGGGAAACAATTGCCCGATGAATTCCACCACGCGCGGCCCTTGAATGGCCACCGCGCCGAAGTCGCCGGAGACATCCTTGACGGCCAGATCGCCGCCGGCGGGAAAGCTTCGCGCCCGGCCGTGAAGCCAGCTCACGTCGGCGTCGATGCGCGAGGCGTTGATGATCAGGAGATATTGGTCTCGGGCGATTCGGTAGGCATAGAGATCGTCGATGACGCGGCCATGTTCGTTGCACATCAGGGTGTATTGACCCTGGCCCGCGGTCAGTTTGCGGACGTCGTTGGTCAGCGTGTGATTGAGGAAGTCCTCTGCTTGCGCGCCGCCGACCAGCACCTCGCCCATGTGCGAAATGTCGAAGATCCCCGCGGCGCGGCGAACGCAGAGATGCTCGTCCATAATGCTGGAATACTGGACCGGCATTTCCCATCCGCCGAACTCGACCAACTTGCCTCCCAGCTTTTGATGGGCGCTAAAAAGAGGCGTGCGTCTCAACATGGGAATTTTGGACTTTGAACTTTAGACTTAGGACTTAGGACTTTGACGTTGCCTACCCCCACTTCTCCGTCTTCATCTGTTCCTTGGGCACTTTGAGATCGGCCAGCACGAGGTGCTCGGCAAACTCGACGAGTTCGTTCGGGCCGCAGGCATAAAAGACGGTGTTCGGCAGTTCATGAATGTGTTCTTTGACCCATTCGGCGGTGATGCGTCCGCGGCGTCCGGTCCACGGATCCTTCTCGTGCAGCCGCGTGCAGGTTACGAAGAAATCAAAATGAGGATTGTCCATCTCCAGTTGGTGGAACTCGTCATTGAAGATGATGTCGTTCGTCGTGCGAACGCTGTAAAGGATCGTGATTTTGGTTTCGAGCTTGCGCCGCGTGGCCTCGCGCACAAAAGCCCGAAACGGCGTGACACCCGATCCTCCCGCGATGCAGATCAGGTGCTTGTTCGGCTCGTACACCGGCAGGAACCTGCCTGTCGGCGGAATCACGAACATCCGGTCACCCGGCTTGGCCCAATCCGCGATGCGCGTGCCCATCTTGCCGTCGCGTTTGACAGTCACTTCGTAATGGCCGCGGTCGAGCGCGCACGACGAGAGCGAGTAAGCGCGTTTGTAGCTCGGCGTGTCGGGCCAATACAGAGTGATGAACTGGCCGGTCTTGAAATCGACGTCGTAACCCTGGGGCCATTTGAGCCGGATAGTCTTGGTATCTGGCAACTCCATGGTCACCTTCTCGATTTCCATCTCGGCGATTTGCTTGGCCATAGGCAGCGGTGCCGCAGGATAAGGCAATCCGCGTGGCTGTAAAGGACGCTTTGAAACGTGCGACACGGCCGGTGCGGTTCTGCCGGGAAATCGACTCCTCACTCTTGCCCTTCCCATGAACCGACCCACCCCTGACCCCTCCCAGGAGGGGACCGCCCA
>JGI10216J12902_100568891_pt1 | contig 24525 bp, 15 predicted proteins | sample KanNatreferecore_FD_12902 | JGI IMG/M metagenome (IMG submission 12902)
ATAAACCATAAACGATAAACATATACATGTCTATTGAAGTAAAAAACCTGCTCAAAGAATACGGGGAACAAAAAGCCGTCAATAATATCTCCTTCAAAGTGAAAAAAGGCGAGATTGTTGGATTTCTGGGTCCCAACGGGGCGGGTAAATCCACTACCATGAAGATCATTACCGGATACCTGCAACCTTCCGCGGGTGAAGCCTGGGTCTGTGGCATCAATGTAGCCAGCGATCCGCTCGAAACGAAAAAAAAGATCGGTTATCTCCCGGAATTAAATGCACTCTATTATGACATGTACGTGAGAGAATACCTCAGTTTTACGGCGGCTGTTCACCACGTGGAAAACCCGCGTGCAAAAATTGAAAACATTATCCGGCTTACAGGTTTACAACCGGAAAGCAAAAAAAAGATCGGTCAGCTCTCCAAAGGATATAAGCAACGGGTTGGACTAGCGGCCGCCCTGATCCACGATCCTGAAGTTTTGATACTGGATGAGCCAACCAGTGGCCTGGACCCAAACCAGATCGTAGAGATCCGCGAAGTGATCAAACAACAGGGAAAACAAAAAACAGTGCTGTTCTCTTCTCATATACTGCAGGAAGTAGAAGCGATCTGCGACCGCGTAATTATTATTCACCAGGGACAACTTGTGGCTGACGATTCACTCAGCAAACTGCAAAGCGGCAACACGAATAACCATACCGTAATAGTCAGGTTTAAAGAAGATGTTGACAGAACTGTCCTGGAAAAACTGAGTGGCATCACGAAACTGGAAAGCTCTTCACCGGGGAATTTCAGGATCCAAACAGCCAACCCAGAAGTTATCCGCAAACAGATCCTGGAGATGGCACTGGCGGAAAACCTGAATATCGTTTCTCTTCAAAGTGAGAACCAGAGCCTGGAAAATATTTTCAGGGAACTTACTGCTGATCCTTAGCCACTTTGTTTACCGGGTAAGTTTATCGAACGAGGAGGACAGTTCCTTTTCTCTGAATATTTGCCTGTCCGAATGAATCATATTCCAGCAACCAGATATATATTGAAGATGGAGACTGGGTTCCTTTGTTATTTCCATCCCAGCCTTCGCCAGGAATACTGGTTGAATAAACAAGGTTTCCCCAGCGATCAAAGACCGAGAAACGGTGTAGTTTTTTAACCCCGTAAATGATTGGTTTAAATACATCGTTCTTACCATCATTATTGGGAGAAAAAGCGGAGGGAACATAGGCGTTACAATAATCAATCACCTCGATATATTTGCTCGTACTATCCGAGCAACCGAAAGCTGATGTAGCTTTTAATATAACCTGGTAGCTACCCGTGTTGGCAAATGTTTTTGTTATGTTCTTACTGTCAAACGCAGATCCATCACTTAACCGCCAGGCAAAAAACATACTGTCCCCTGATATTATACGGCTTGCATTGCTGAACTCAACCGGAATATCCACGCATTGAATAGTATTGTTCACCGTAAAAAATGGAACAGGGCTGGCAGCGATGTTCACGGTCACTAGCCGGGTTGAATCGGTGCAACCTGCATTTGTTACAGTAGCCCAGTAACTCGTGGTAATATTCGGCTGTGGGTCATAGTGACTTCCTGTAGCTCCGGGTATGGCTGTTATATTTTGGTACCATTGGATCCCGGTGGCAGCACTTAGTGTCAGGCCTGTATTGATATGATCTTCCCTGCAAAATGCCGTATCGCCTGTACGTATTAATGATGTATCTACCGGGACTGGTGTTACGATCACGGAATCAACTGCAGAATTTGAACAGCCGGTAATATTATCCACTACACTTAAATAATAGGTAACAGGTCCCGTCAACCCAGGTATTGTATAGGGATTAGCCAGGTTTGGATTTGAAACCAGGGCTGAAGGCGACCAGCTATAGCTCCAATAGGATTCAACGGATCCACCGAGTTGTACCTGCCTGTAGCTACAAACCGATTTATCGGGACCGGCATCGGCAACAGGACTTTGGGCCAGGGTAATCGTTGCATACACGGTATCACGGCAGCCAAAACTGGGATAGGGTGTAATGATAACCGGGTAAACCGTTCCTACCGTGGGCGGAGGCGTCAATAGTAAAACCTGGGTCGACGAAACAACCGTGGAAAAATTTATATCAGAATACCATTCGTATGTTTCAAAACCATAGGGAGCTGTGAGTGTAAGCGATGTAGACCCGGGGCAGATAGAGCTGCCTGAAATAGCACCGTTACAATTACTGTTTACATCCACGTAAGCATATCCAAAATGACCATTACGGGTGCAATCACTAGTTATAAATTCGAGCTCTATTGTTTTTCCTGCATAACCCGTAAGGTTAAGCGTAATGGGTGTCCAATCCTTATAAATTACAGAGGCGTCCCTCGGGGAAACCTGGAAACCGGGCAGTGATGAAGAAGCAGTAAAGTCAAAATTTACACAGTCAATGCTTACATTGTCAGTTACATTGAAAATCCGGGCCCGGAACCGAGGTTGCTCTTCAGCGCTATGATCGGGATTCTGCAATACAATTGCATAATGAAAGAATAACGAAAAAACCGAAACGGTGGATGGAATAGTATACCGGTAAGTAAGGGATTCGGCACGCGCCCCGCCCGCAGCATTTCCCAGTTTTACACTGAAGCCACTTCCATTCGGACAACTTTCCGGGAAACCTCCGAATAAATCAACATTTGTGCCAGCAGGCACAATAGCATGCTGGAACGGTATTTCACTATAACCTGTCCAGTTTAACGTATTCAGCCCCCCTAAAGCCGAAACGAATCCTGTACGACACTCCCACCCGGAAAAACTCCCCTGCTCAAAATCTATATTGGGAGGACATAGCGTGACCTGAGCATGCGCCGGAAAAGTAACAGCACATACAATCACGAGGCGTAAGAACTTATTATATCTGCCCATCCACATAGATAAGGGATAATTCCAACTGGATTGAGTCGTGAATTCGTGACTAAAACCATTAATGCTGAAAGACACCACGAATAACGATTCCGTCTCACGACTTAGCCTGGTATTATCTACTCTAAATGTATGAAAAAGAAGCCTCTTTATTGCTGACCAGTTAATACCTTTCTATCCGGTTATTCCTCATCTTATTACCATAGTCCAATAAAAAAGGCCCCATTACCGGGGCCTCATGATCAGAATCCTTTTTTCTCTGTTGGTATTTTTCCTTTTTCAAAATCACCACCATAGACCATTACGAGTTTCGATTTGTCAAAGTACTTGCGTAAAGCTGCATTAACCGCCTCTACATTCAGTGCTTTAAGCTGATCCTCAAGTTTTGTAAAATCATCCAGGTCCCTGCCATCACGCAGGTAAACACGTATCTGGTTGGCAAGATATGAATTGGAGCCAAGCGAGGTCTTATGTTGTTCCATCATACTCTTCACAGATTTGTCTAGCTCATCCTTGGTAAAACCGGTAGCTCTTGCTTTATCAATTTCCTGGTGAATAGCAGAATCCAGGCGGCCTTTATAAATGGGATTGAAGAATGCATATACACCCCAATTCATCACATCATATTTGTAATTCGTATTCATAAAAGAACCCGCACCATAACTCATTCCTTCATTTTCACGGAGGCGCTGCGGAATACGGGAATTGAGAAAAGCTCCGCCCCCCAGTAATTCGTTAGCCATAAAGACCGCAGGGTAATCCGGGTGCTTTTCGGATATTTTGATATTTATATTTCCCAAAAGCATAGCATTGGTCTTATCCGGAGTATTGATTGCTTCAGTAGTGCCCTTCACCTCAAAATGCCTGGGCTCAATGGCAGCGTAGGATGCTTTGCTGTTCCAATTACCAAACGTATTCTGGAGAAAAGAGGTGATCTGTTTTTTATCCAACTCGCCTACAAATGCCGAGACAGAATTATTCGCTCCGTAGAAATCCGTATAAAATTTCTTTACATTCTCCAGTTTTACTTTTGAGAACTCTTCCAGCGATTCATCGGAATCTGCAGCATAAAGGGGATGGCCTTTCGGGTAATTGCTGCTTAATTTTGAAAGTTTTTCTGAAGCCACCGTTTGAGGATCACTTTTATTAGCTTCTATATCAGCTTTTATATCGACCAGTTCCTTATCAAATTCCGCCTGGTCAAATTTGGGGTTACGAAGCAGGTCATTCAAAAGTGCCAGCGCAGCGGGGAGGTTTTGTTTATCCGTATTAATAGTGATCACGATACCACCCAATCCTGGATTGATGGAAATATCAGTCTTGATACGATCCAGTTCATCACTGATCTGTTTCTTTGACCTGGTTGTGGTACCGGTTTTCAGCATCCTTGCCACCATCGCTGCAGTAGCGGAGGTATTCATTAGTGAATTTTCATCACCAAACCGTATTGAAATATTAGCGTTGATCTTATCGCCTTTGGTAGGTTTTTCCAAAAGCGCATACTTAGCCCCGTTTGGAAGCGTTCCGTATTCTGTATTCTTCTTGATATTGGGGATCGAATTCTCGAAATTGGCTTTTTGTGCCGCTACTTCTTTTCCCTTATAACCACTTAACAATTTTGCAATGTCCGGGGTTTCACTAACCACTGTGCGGTCAGGAGCAGCATCCGGAATAAATACACCGTAGGTGCGGTTGGAAGGCTTATAATATCTTCTTGCTGCGGCACGGAGGTCTTCAACGGTCAGCTTTTCTACCTGGTCACGATAAAGGAACCACAGGCGCCAATCCCCGGCACCAATGAACTCCGTCATTGCGATCGCTAAATTGGATGTTTTAGCCATTGTATTTTCAATGGATTTAAGTATCGTATTTTTTGCCCGGGCCAGGTCCTCTTCTGTAATATTCATGTTCATTACTGCGTCTGCCGCATTCAGGAATTCCCTTTTAGCACTGTCGATGTTCTTATCTTTTGGAACTTCCAGTTCAAAATAAGAGAAACCCGGATCATATAGTGTGAGCGAATAACCCGACACTTTGGAAGCCAGCTTGGTTTCCACCAGTTTTTTATAAAAGAAACCCGAAGGATCATTCGTCAATACCTGTATCAACGCGTCATTTGCGGCATAATCCTTATCTGCAACCGGTGGTGTATGGTAGGCCATCCCGATGTACTGAATGTCACCTGTACGCCTGAGCGAAACGTTTCTTTCGCCATCCTGCGGAGGTTCAACCGTATAAGTTGGTTGTAAAACCCGCTTAGGTTTGGGTATCGGTCCAAAATATTGCTGCACATACTGAAGTGCTTTCTTTTCGTCGAATTTACCGGCGATGATCAAAATTGCGTTATCAGGCTGGTAATATTTCTTATAAAAAATTTTCAGGTTTTCGGCTTTCACGCGCTCGATATCTTCCTTGCTCCCGATGGTCGATTTACCATAGTTATGCCAGAGATACATAGCAGAAAGTATACGTTCATTCAGCACTCCACTGGGATAATTCTCGCCGATCTCGAACTCATTGCGAACAACACTGAATTCCTTTTTCAATTCCTCCGGAAGGATCTTGGAATTGACCATTCGGTCGGCTTCCATATCGATAGCCCAGCGAAGGTTTTCATCGGAAGCCGATAAAATCTCGTAATAATTAGTACGATCATACCAGGTAGTGCCATTTGCAAAGGCACCTTTATCGGCGATCGCTTTTTTGATATCAGTAAATTTTTTACACTGCTTGAACAGCATGTGTTCAAGTAAATGGGCCATCCCGCTTTCACCGTAACCTTCGTGGCGAGAACCTACTTTATAAACAATATTGACCGCTATATTGGTCTGGGATCCATCCGGTATCAGTAAGACCCGAAGTCCATTATTTAATTCATACTCCCTGATACCTTCTACGTTGGTGATCAGCTTAGGAGTTGTCTGTGCCTGTAAATTCGTTGCAGTGAAAAGCAATAACGACAAGCTTAAAGTGGCAATGATAAATCGCATTATTTTTAGATTTTTTTAAAGATACGGGGATTTTGAAAATGAGGACCCTGCAGCTCGCCAGGTGGCCGTAAAAATAGACAGACGGTTAAGGAACAGTATTGGTTTCAGGAAACGCCTTTAACGGAGTCATCCGTTTGTAACAAAACAACAGGGGGAATATCTGATAAATTTATTATCTGATAAGAGTAATGGTCCCTTTTTCCCTTATTAATTTGTTGTCATTATTATAGAATTCCAGGATCCACACGTATACACCGGTATCCTGGTTTATCCCCTGGTATTTACCATCCCAGCCCCGTCCATACGTGCCTGTAGAAAAAATAAGTGTTCCCCACCGGTTATAAACGGAAAAATTTTTCAGCGCCTTCATTCCCACCAGGTAGGGTGTTGCCAGATCATTCAGACCGTCACCATTAGGGGTAAACGCAGTAGCCAGGTAATATCCCGGTTTCTTCAAAACCAGCATTTGTAAGGTGTCTGTAGTAACACAGGTATGTATATCACTGATATCGATCAGGTATTTTACATCATCCACGGCAAGGAATTCAGTGTAGCGGGAATTGTAATTGCTTAATTGTGTCTGCGGCCGCCAGTTGAAAAAGTTCCCGATGCCGTCTCGTGCATGAATATATTGTAAACTGCCCTGTGGAACTGTTATTGTGCGGTAAGTAATGCCGGGTTTCTGCACATTAACCTGTACTTTTTTAGTGATAGAGTCAGGATCATTTTCACAACCTAATGCCGTTAGTGTCAATGTTACGTCTATTAGCCCGGGTGTGGTATAAATTACAGGCAATGGATTTTTTATATTCGAACCTGGTCCGCCATTGTTAAAGTTCCAATTATAATTGACCTGCACGGATCCATTTTCATTGGTTAAATTATAAAAGTACACAGGCCGGCTTACACAAACAGAATCCCATTTAAAATCGGCGTTCCCGTTGGGAAGCACATGCACAATTGTATTGACTGTACTGTCAGCGCAACCAAAAGTCGTAGTAGTTATAAGTTTTACTGTGTGATTTCCAATTGTCGAAAATGTTTTGACAGCATCTGTTACATTCTGTGTTGTACCATCACTGAATTTCCATAAATGACTAAGTGTAGAACCATCACTCACATTGGAAGTGTTGGTAAAAACAAAAGAATTATTGGTTACACATCCTGAATCGTTGCTTGAAGTAAAAGAAGCCAACGGGTTAGCATGGATACTGAATAGCATAGTAGCAGTAGAATCAGTACAACCAAATTGCTGAACCTGCGCCCAATAATTGCCCGGTGCTAAAGGCTGGTAATTGAATCCTGTTGCGCCGGGTATCGGATTAGCTCCATCATACCATTGCACAGCGGTAACGGCAGCGTTTACAGATAACGTTCCGGCTGCAGGGTCACCATTACAAAAATCATTTTTGCCATTTAATCGCAAAGAAGTATCCACTACACGTCCTGTGATTATCGTCGTGTCGTAAGAATTACAGCCCGTTGCCGGGTCGGTGGTGTGAACAATAAACGCTACCGGCGTTACCCCGGTAACAGAGGCAAGAGGGTTTGCGATAGTTGCATTATTTACCTGGGCTGCCGGTATCCATGAATATGTATATGCTGGATTAGGCGGTGCCCCGATTTGTATCGTTGAATTGACACAAATGCTGGCATCTGCTCCTGCATTAGAAACAGGTATAGGATTAATATTAAAATTAATAGTGGCTGTTGAATCCGTACAGCCTGACTGTTGTACCTGAGCCCAATAATTCCCGGACACGGTTGGTTGATATGAATACCCGGTAGCCCCAGGTATTGGCGTCAAGCCATTATACCATTGCACGGCAGCCACCGCTGTGTTGACCGATAAAGTTCCGGCAGCGGAATTGCCTGCACAATATGTATTAAGTCCATTCAATGTTAAAGCAGTATCAACATACGCATTTGAAACAATGGTAGTATCATAAGAAGAACAGCCTGTCAATATATCGGTAGTGTGTACAATAAACTCTGTTGATCCAGGTGGAATAGTCCATGCAAGTGGATTGGAAATAATCGGGTTAGTTACCTGGCTGGCCGGAGTCCAGGCATAGGTATAGCCCGGTGTGCTCGGGCCTCCTATCTGGACCTGCGCCTGGGAGCAGTCCGTAACATCAGGGCCTGCGTTGGATACAGGATTCGCTGAAATGGTTATAGTGGCATACAGCGTATCCCTGCAGCCAAAGCCGGGATAAGGTGTTACGACCACAGGAAAAACAGATCCTACAGTTGGAGGTGGATCCAATAATAAGGTCTGGGTAGTGGATAGTATAGTAGCAAAAGTATTATCTGAATACCACTCGTATGACTGGAAACCGTAAGGCGCTGTCAGGGTAATTGTCGTATCACCCTGGCAAATGGTCGTTCCGGAGATTGCACCATTACAATTGCTGTTTACATCTATATAAGCATACCCGAAATGGCCGTTCTGGGTACATTCGGTGGCAATAAATTCAAGTTCGATCGTTCTTCCCGCCAATCCCGACAGGTTAAGTGTAACCGGTGTCCAGTCTTTATATAATACAGTGGGATCCGACGGCGATGGAAGAAAGCCGGGCAGCGATGATGAAGCGGTAAAATCAAAAGTTACGCACGGAATAGTGAGTCCTGTGGTCAGGTCCCTGATGCGTGCCCTGAACCGGGGTTGCTGTTCTGGTGAATGTGTGGGATTTTGTAATACGACAGCATAGTGGAAAAAAATGGAAAAAACCGTGGACGAGGCGGGTATTGTATAAGTATAAGAAGCACCACTGGCCTCCCTGCCGATTCCCCCATTCAGCGTTGCCGTTCCGTTTCCAAGCTTGGCACTGAAACCGCTGCCGTTTGGACAAATCTCGGGGAACCCTCCCCATGGATCAGTTCCTGCTGAACCTAAAGTGATGATAGTATGGCGGTCAAAAACAGGGGGACCAATACTTGACCAGGTGACTGTATTTATTCCGCCGACAACCGACACCGTTCCTGCACGGCAAACCCAATTAGTAAAATCACCAGCTTCAAAATCAAGATTGGGCGGACATAAACCCGCCTGGGCTTTTGCCATGTTGGCAGAACCCATACAAATAACTAGGGTAATAAAATGTTTGATTATCCTGGAAGACATGCTCGGCGAAATTCCACTCAAACTTATTCAAAAAAATCCAGCTGTATACAGATAGTTACTAAATGGCTCTGGGTCATCCCGGTAATTAAGCAAATCTTCGTTTCTTTGCACCCTCTTTGAACATCTTTTCTCCGTCCAGGTCAAAAAAATCAAATCAACATGAGTTATATCGCCGAGATATTCGCCCGTCAAATTTTAGATTCAAGGGGCAATCCCACAATAGAAGCAGACGTAATCACCGACGAAGGGGCAATGGGCCGGGCCGCAGTACCCAGCGGCGCCAGTACCGGTATTCATGAAGCTGTTGAATTAAGAGATGGAGATAAGAAAAAATATGGTGGTAAAGGTGTATTGAAGGCTGTAAAAAGCGTGAATGATGTAATTGCACCTGCTTTAATGGGCTATGATGTGGCTGATCAAACGGGGATCGATGAAATGATGATCCGGCTGGATGGAACTCCCAATAAAGGAAAACTGGGGGCAAATGCGATATTGGCTGTGAGTATGGCTGTCGCAAAAGCTGCAGCAGAAGAAGCTTCGCTGCCACTATTTCGCTATATCGGTGGTACCAATGCGAGGATCCTTCCCATTCCCATGATGAATATCCTGAATGGTGGAGCTCATGCCGATAACAAGATCGATTTCCAGGAATTCATGGTGATGCCTGTGGGTGCTGAGTCTTTCAATGAAGGTTTACGCTGGGGCGTGGAGATATTTCATGCTTTGAAAACTGTATTAAAAAAGAAGGGTTACAGTACCAATGTAGGTGATGAAGGAGGCTTTGCTCCCAATATCCAAAGTAATGAGGAAGCTATTGAAACGGTATTGACTGCAATCGGTGCGGCAGGTTATAAAACAGGTTCACAGGTTGTAATTGCAATGGATGCCGCCAACAGTGAATTATGGAATTCATCCAAGAAAAAATATGTATTCCATAAAAGCAATGGCAAGGAAATGAGCAGTGAGCAACTGGTAAAATACTGGGCTTCCTGGGTAAAACAATATCCAATTGTTTCCATAGAAGACGGTATGGCGGAAGATGACTGGGCAGGTTGGAAAATGCTGACCGAGGCAGTAGGAACAAAATGCCAGCTTGTAGGTGATGATCTTTTTGTTACCAACGTGACCAGGTTGCAGGAAGGTATTGATAAAAAGATCGGGAATGGATTACTGGTAAAAGTGAACCAGATCGGGACAGTCTCCGAAACTATCAATGCAGTGACCATGGCTCAACATAACGGGTATAATACGATTATGAGTCATCGCAGCGGAGAGACGGAAGATACTACGATCGCCGACCTGGCAGTGGCATTGAATTGCGGACAGATCAAGACCGGATCTGCATCCCGAACAGACCGGATGGCCAAGTACAACCAACTGACCCGGATCGAAGAATTATTGGGAGAGTCGGCAATTTATCCAAACGGAAGAATTAAATTTGGACGCCCATCCTAAATCCTTCCCGATGGGAAGGACTTAAAAACCCGAAATATGGAAAATACTTCTAACCCATCAAAGGCTACAAAGCCCCTCCTCCGGAGGGGTTTGGGGAGGCCTTTAACTCATTTGCCAGCCTGGCTCCGGAACAAATATTTCATTTCTTTTTCGGCCTTTGCCGTCATTATGCTTTTCCTGGATAAGAACGATGTTTTCACCCAGCTTGACCGGCAGAAAAAACTGCGGGAATTGAAGCAAGGGACGCAATTCTATACTCAACAAATAGCGACAGAACGTAAACATTTAGAGGCACTTAACTCGAACCCGGCGACTATTGAAAAATATGCCCGGGAGAAACTATTCATGAAAAGGGATAACGAAGAACTCTTTATAATATCGGAAAAACCCGATACTGACAAGAATTAGTATTGTTGACACAATAAGGACATTTCCCTCCCGTTAATATCCCGGACATTTCTTATATCTTCAGTTACCACGGACTGAGTTTATTTACTGGACACTCTAATCGGTTAGCTAAATGACAAATTTTACTCCCGAGGATCTCTTATTGTATTTGTACAAAGAAACCTCTACCACACAAACAGCAGCTATTGAAACTGCACTGGAAAAGGACTGGACTCTTCGTGAAAAGTTGAATGTGCTGAAAGCTTCGATGCAACGACTTGACAAACTCACGATCGCACCCCGGACCGAAGTTGTGTTGAACGTGTTGAATCACGCGAGAGAGCATACTTCAGAAGAAGTACAATAGACATTGCTGCCAAAAAGCATTAGCATTCCACTCCGGTGGGATGCTTTTTTATTTTCCCCCAATAATCAATAATTATTGATTATTTGCAGGCATCCCCTTCTACCCTTTTTTGTATTCTACATTAACTTGCACCGTGACCCGTAAAGAACGATACGCGTTTGTAATTGACTATTTCCTGGAAAATCTTCCTGAAGCGGAAACGGAACTGGAATTCGCAGATCCATATGAATTACTCGTTGCAGTGATCCTTTCTGCACAATGCACGGATAAGCGTGTGAACATGACGACTCCTGCCCTTTTTAAAAAATATCCCGATCTGCAATCCCTGAGCAAAGCCAGTTTTGACGAGTTGTTACCTTTTATTAAAAGTATCTCCTACCCCAACAACAAAACAAAACACCTGATCGCAATGGCCAATAAAGTAATGAATGAATTTGGAGGAAAAATCCCAATGACGGTTGATGAACTTGTTCACCTACCCGGTGTAGGACGGAAAACAGCGAATGTAATTACATCCGTCATCGACCAGCAGCCCAATATGGCCGTAGATACACATGTATTTCGCGTCAGTAAGCGGATTGGCCTGGTGGCTCAATCCGCTTCGACACCACTGGCAGTGGAACGAGAACTGGTGCGCAATATTCCGACTGAATATATACACAAGGCCCATCACTGGCTGATCCTTCACGGGCGCTATATATGCGTGGCAAGAAATCCCAAATGTGAACAGTGTGGAATCCGGCCGGTCTGCCGTTATTACCAATCCCTGCAAATAATATCCCAGCGCGGTATAAAGGTATCGGGACAATGATCGTTTCCTTTTATAGAAATTGAAAACCCGATTCGTTAACCAGTCTTCCACCCGGGTCCGGCAAAAGTTATTTGTTGTTTATCCTCATGCATGAAATTAAACTTTCCCGGTTCTTATAATTCTATACATTTATCCCTAGTTTCCAAACCCCCTGAAATTCTTTACAGCAGGCTGCCTGCTCTACCATCCAGCCCCTTTGATTAAACCATCGGATCATCTACCAAAAAAAGAAATTCATTCGAGGATGAGAAAGTTAATTGTCCCTGTGATATTTTGTAGTCTGCTGGCAGTTCAATCCCTCAGTGCGCAGTATTATTTTTCCAATGATAAATATTATGAAAGCCCTGTGGTATACGAAGTAGGTGTCAAATTCGGCGTCATGAATTCGCTGACGGATATCGGTGGCAAGAAAGGAGTCGGGAAGAATTTTATCAAAGACCTTACCTGGAAATTCGCAAAGCCCTGTTTTGGCATCTATACCATGGCCATGTACCAGCATGCGATCGGGTTGCGCATAGAGGCAACCTTCGGTGAAGTGATCGGCTATGACAGTATTCTCAAAAAAGTAAAAGAAACTACATCCGGGCGATATGAACGTAACCTGAGTTTTAAAAGCAGGATCGCCGATTTCCAGTTAGCAGCAGAAGTACATCCACTCTTCTTCAGGAACTATGACGATGAAGAACCCCCGCGCATCTCTCCTTATGCAGTGATCGGTATTGGTTATTTTTCTTTCGAACCCGAGGCCAAACTTAGAGGGCAATGGTATTCTTTACAGCCTTTGCGAACAGAGGGACAGGGATTTCCTGAATACCCGGACCGGCAGCCATATAAGCTGAACCAGGTAAATTTTGCAGGAGGTATCGGAATAAAATACGAGATCAACTCCCTGTTCAATGCAAGGTTCGAAGTGAACCATCGTTTCCTGCTGACAGATTACCTGGATGATGTAAGCACTACGTATATTGACCCTGCCTTGTTTAATAATTATCTTCCTGCTAACCGGGCAGTAATCGCGCAACAACTCGCTAACAGGAAGGGTGAATTAAACCCCAACGATGCGATACCTCTTGACGATCAGCGTGGCGATCCTTCAGATAAAGACGCTTTTTTTACTATTCAATTAAAGGTTGGATTCATCCTGGGCCGGCAGCAACGTTAACTGCCTGTTTTTTTTATAATATGATCGAAATCTTCCGGCAAGGGGTCATTTCTTTTATTTATTTTTCATTCTAAAGGTTTGGTTCTAACAACCTTTCAGCCTGCTTCCGCATCATTCATGCTTAATTCCGTAAATACCCCGAAAGTGGTAGCTATAAGCCCGGCTTATTTTGTAAATTTGTCCATTGCAGCCCGTACCTACCGGAACCTGATACTTCACCATTAAATCATCCTTGATATGCAAGACGGAACTCTTCCTATCAGTGAGTCCCTGTTCAATAGTTATCTTTCCTTCAGGCCTCTTGTAAATGCCTTGAAAAAGAATATTACCGAAGGCAATCCGGGTATGCAGAAACTATATGGGAACGTGGTGAAAGAATTCGAATCACATCCCGAACTGATGGACACTATTACCGATATGTCCATTGTTTCCCCCCATACCGAACTTGTTGAAGAATTACTTTCGGCTGTTTTCCCGCCTACTACTGCCAATTACATGTATGGCGTGGCACTTCCTTTTAAATTCAGGGCGGTATATGTTTCACCCTTGTTTAAAACGCAATTGCTAAAGCAAGGCACCAATGAGATATATGTGCCCCAGAATAATGTAGGCGACAGCCTCAACCAGCAACGCCTGCAATTTGCATATGGATTGATACTGAAAAAATATATCGGCTTTAACAGCCCTGACAGTTCCCGCCTGATTTATCCATACCAGGATGAAGTGACTGGGCTGACCCGTTATATGGAGCTCAGGCTTGATGGACGCTTTATTGATACCCGCCCGGTAGGTGAGATGCCGGAACTGCCAAAAAGTATACTCGATGCACAGACTAACCGGATCCTGACGCTGGATGAACTGATGGGACAGGTGCCGCTTGATAAATTCCAGTTTGAAGGTATCACCGTCATGCGGGTCAACGACGTTACTGAACAAGCGGTGATCACGGAAATAAAGAACATGCTGCTGGATAATAATGCATTTTTAAATGCCTCGGTCTATACAGAACTGGAAAAGCATGTACAGAGCCTTATCGGGTTAAAGGACCTCACCATTGGTATCACGCCATTTTTTAAGATCAATGGCCACTATGTATATTCAGACCTGCACAATAACAACAGTCTTTTATTTAAACATTTTCATTCCACCTCGGATAAAGATGAAATAAGCGATTACAGTAAACTACTTTTCCGCGATAATGCGCAGCCATTATTGTTTGAAACACTGGATGACCAGTCCCTGGTTGAAGTGCAAAGCCTGCAATATTATTTTAAGGAAGGAGCCAGGAGTCTTATCATTTGCCCGTTGTGTCGCGCAGACGGTCTTATCGGGATGCTGGAGATCATTTCAAAAACCGAGGGCGAACTGAAACCCATTCATATCAGCCGTGTTGAAGCAGCTATTCCACTGTTTACGTTAGGCCTGGAAAAAAGCCTTGAACTCCTGAACAGTAAGGTCGATACCGTGATCAAAAAGAAATTTACAGCAGTACAACCGGCTGTTGAATGGAAATTCACTGAGGCGGCACTGAATTACATCGTCAACAAACATGGCCAGGAAGACGTGAAGATCGAACGGATCGCATTCAATGACGTTTACCCTTTGTATGGGGCTATTGATATTCGCAACTCGTCAACAGAACGGGCTCATGCCATCCAGCTGGATATGATAGAACAACTGGAACTGGCCAGGGCGGTAGTAAAAAAAGCCCAGGCCGATATGCCATTTCCCCTCCTGCAGGAAATAGAATTCAAGATCGATAAGTATATCGCATCCGCTTCGGATGTTTTGAAATCTGAAGAAGAGATGAGCATACAGGATTTTATGCAGGGCCAGGTGGTATCCATCTTTAATCATTTACACAGTACCCAACCTTCGGTAAAGAACGAAGTGGAAAAATATTTTGCTTCGCTTGATCCGCAGGTTGGCATGTTATATCATCACCGTAAGGAATACGAGCAAAGCATTTCACTTATCAATGATACGCTTGCCCGGTTCATAGATAAAGAACAGGCAGCCGCACAAAAAGTGTATCCCCATTACTTTGAGCGTTATGTAACGGACGGGCTGGATTTCAATATTTATATGGGACAATCCATCTCACCCCGCAAGAAATTTGACGAGATATACCTGCGGAATATGAAAATGTGGCAATTGACCGTGCTCACCAAAGCGGCCAGGGCTACCCACGCATTGGAAAAAGAACTCAGTCACCCGCTCCGCACAACGCAATTGATACTCTCATTCAGCCAGCCACTTTCTATTACATTCCGTACGGAAGAAAGAAAGTTCGATGTGGACGGCGCCTATAACATCCGCTACGAGATTGTTAAAAAACGGATCGATAAAGTGCGGATCCGTGATACAAATGAACGGCTCACGCAACCCGGGAAGATAGCTATTGTATATAGCCAGTCAAAAGATGCTGTCGAGTACAGTGAATATATTGAGTTCCTGCAGAATAAAAACCTGCTGAAACCCGGTATCGAGCAGCATGATCTTGAAGAATTACAAGGCGTTGTGGGGTTGAAAGCATTGCGGGTGGATATCAATTTCGATGACCAGCCTGTAACCCCCAAAAAAGTGGAACTTTCAAATATTACATCGCAGCAATTGCTGAACGGGAATTAAACATTTATAAGAGTTGTTATACCCTTCTTTGTTTAAGGGTTTAAAAGTTTAAAGGTTTAAGGGAAAATCCATAAACAGAGCCTTCTCTTAAACCTTTAAATTTTTAAACCATTCAACTAACTTAATCAAACTTCCATCCCAATCCCACTAGTGGCATTTTATCTTCTTTTGATACCGCATAGGAAAGAGTAAGAACTATACGGCGAAGTGGTGAGAACCAGAGTCCACCGCCATAACCGGCAACCATTTTACCATCCGGATCTTTGTCCTCAAAGAAAACCCTGCCCGCATCCACGAAGGCATGAATGCCCATCGCACCGTTAAAGAGATAAGTCCTGAAATTAGATAACCTCAGGCGCAGTTCGGCCTGGTTGTATATTTTAGACTTGCCTGCAAAGCGTTGTTTGCGATAACCCCGCAGGTTATCTTCGGTGCCAAGGTATTGTGCCTGGTAGAACTCAAATCCATTACCCGGTCCATTACCAAAAGTGATACCGCCACCTATACGATCGGCCAGCACTAACCTGTCGGGTATAAGTTGGAGATAGAAAGCAAAATCGGAATTTAGTTGCGTTACATTATCATAGCTGTTATTCCCTAACCCGGATAAGCGACGTACTGTCGTGTTCCAGTATACTCCTTTTTCTGGAATCACATGATGATTTCTTGTATCTACGAGCAGGTTGAACTTACCGCCCCAATAGCATTGTTTTTTAAATACCGAGTTGGTCAACCCGATCGCTGCGGTATTCAGGGTTACATTTCGTGCCTTATTCAGTGCATCAGTAGAATCCAACGAATAGAACTGGTAAGTAGGTCCGAATGACAAACTCACTTTATCAGAGAAACGCTGGCGGATTAGTAAGGAAATATCCCCGAGATCGTACCGGATCCTGTAGAACCTGAATTTACCGGGCTTCGTTTTATCATACACGCTATTAGCCCCATAACCAAAGAAGTTAGTGGTCCCGTTTGGTCCCTTATAGTCAACATCCAGGACAACATCGGTATTGTGAGCAATCAGCCCCATGAATTCCGCACCATACCGGAGATTGACGGCTTTGGTAGAGAAAGCATATGAAGCTTTGAAATTATGAATTGATTTATAGGGTTCCTTGCGGAATCCATGCCGGATATACTTGAATGTAGGGCCGATGAATACTCCATCGTCAGGATTATATCCTAGTGTGACAAATATGGCCTGGTAAGGATACTTATAATAAATACGCTGGAACGAATTTACAAGCGTATCATTTGCCATCTTGTTCCTGAAGCGTCCGGTCAGTTTATTATTGCCATCAAGCCGGTCATAGACAAAAACAGTTCCTGGTTTTGGATCGTTTTGGAATATATCTTCTCCTCCACCACCGATCAGCCTCAGTTTAATTTTGTCGTTGCTGCCATTTACCACGAACTTGTCTTCGCCATCAAAACCATATATCCGTAGTTCGCGGGTGAGCACAGCGTCGAAAGTTCTTTCGTACATTTTAGAGGATTGTGCTCCATCCTTATCGATCTTATAGACTGTAATAGTGGCGTCTCCGTCAGCAGCCCTTGTGACGGTAAAAAGTTCTTTTTTATCACTGCCGGTCACACTTACCGTATGAGCCAGGAAATTATAGTACTCCATTACTTCTCCCACAAGGAAATTACGACGCTCTTTAAGGGTTTGGATGATCCAGGGACCTGAAATACTCCTGATCTCGGATGGCTGCTGGGCAATAGCCCTCTCGATCACTGCGTCTGTCATCTTGGAGACAAAAGACTCCGCTTCAGCTTTCCAATCAGATTCTGTCAATTCATTTAAAAAGAAGCGGTCGAGGTTCCGGGCGGCAAAATTAAAACGTTCAATACTCTGGGCCTCGGCTTTAAAACCTTCAAGCTGCGGTACCAATGAGCGTCCTTTAATAAAGCCGGGAAACACACCACGGTTAATATAAAAGGCTTGGTCACGATCTTTGGGTATCGGGAAATAAGTCTTACCCTTACCGTTAGCATTATCAATAGCACCCCATGTCCATTGATCCTCGTGGCGGTCAAGGTCCATCACGAACATATCGAGTATCCTTGCACGTAACATGGCCTTCTGGTCGACGCGATTATCGTTATCATCTTCAAGTTTTTCAGCTACTTCATCGGTATCAAATCCCTTATTGACATTGGCAGGTAATCTTTCTTCAAGTGTAGCCAGCATATTGGCGAAATCCTTACTGTATTCACCCAGCCTGGGATCATCGCCAACATATACCAGTCTTACTTTCCCATAAGGTACGCCTGCTGCGTCAGCCAGCGGTCCCATAGATAAAGAAGCATAAGGATACGAAGCAGAGATACCATCCTGAACCAGGTCAACTGCGGCCTGGCTTTGCAGGTCTGCCGGCAGGGTTTTGGCTGTTACAAATTTCTGTATGGACCTTAGTGTATATTGACGTCCGGTAGGATCCTCGAGCCGGAGTGACTTTGTTTGCTTACCCCCACCCAGCTTAACCGGTGTAAGTCCTCCTTTTTCTGTAGCAAGATTGATAACAGGTGCTTTAATAGGTGTATTCCACTCTTTGCGGTAATTTGCTCCCATCCAGAAGATCCTGCCCCCGGATGTACTGAATTTGGAGGCTGGTAAGGCCGCCGAATCCATTTGTGCAGAACCCTCGCTCAGGAGACAAAAAAAGAAAACAATAAACAAACTAAGCAGTTTCATGGTTGAAGGTTTAATATGTTTAATAATACAGGGCAGTTAGTCCCCAATTGCAAAAGATACGATTTTTTGGAAACTGAAGAAATTTGTGCAATAAAATATTATTTAGATCAGCTTTAGCGTTCCATACTGCTGTTTTATTATTTATACTACTATGTTTACTTTTACAGCCCCTTCTTGTAATTCGGGAGAAACTTTTATGTAAATTGTAAACTTTATTTGACATATAACACAATTTGAAATCTACACGAACCTGCCAAAGAGATAGATTAACTTAGAAATGATGTTACCGGTGGTTATAAAAAGATATGTTGTTCTTACGGCGTGTTTATTTTTTGGGAATTCCTTTCTCCGGGCCCAGGAAGATACCATCATTCAGCGAATTGTATTGATCGGCGATGCCGGTCAACTGTCGGCTAATGGACGTCACCCCGTTGTAGAAGCAGTCAAAAATTATATCAAGCTTGATAAGAAAACAACTGTTCTTTACCTCGGCGATAATCTCTATAAAGTAGGATTACCTGAAGAAGAGTTTGAAACTTATAAAAAGGCACGGGCGGTACTGGATTCACAGATTTCCGTAGTGGATGGTACCGAGGCCCAGGTATTGATGATCCCCGGTAATCATGATTGGGAAAATGGAGGACGGGGAGGCTATGATGCCGTTATCCGGGAACAGCTTTACGTGGACTTCCTGGCAGTTGATAAAAAGACCAAGATCAAATTCCAGCCCGAAGACGGTTGCCCGGGACCGGTAGAAGTGAAACTTGGTGATGATGTGGTGATCATTCTCTTTGACAGCCAGTGGTGGCTTCATCCCCATGACAAGCCCGAGATCGAATCGGATTGTAATTGCAAGACTGAAGAAGAGCTGGTCTCACAGATCGAGGACCTTGCAGCGAGGAATTCTAAAAAACTGGTGATCCTTGCCTGTCATCACCCATTCAAAAGCAATGGTCCACATGGTGGGTTCTTTACCCTAAAGCAGCATATCTTCCCGCTCACGGATATGAAGGCGAATCTTTATATCCCTTTACCAATTATTGGTTCTATTTACCCTATTGAAAGAAGTGTTTTCGGAACTCCGCAGGATGTAAATCATCCTGTATACCAGAACATGATCAACAGGATATCGACGGTAGTGAAAGCAGCCGCGCCCAATGTAATTTTTGTTGCCGGGCACGAACATAATCTTCAGCACATTAAGGACAGCAGCTATCATTATATCGTGAGCGGTGGCGGATGTAAGGACAGCCGGGTTTCCAAGAGCAAAAACAGCCCTTATATTAATGAAGCGCATGGATTTGCTGTCGTGGAAGTTTCGAAAAACAAGAATGTCACGCTTGATTTTTATACCGTGGTGGATTCCGTAAAGAAAGATTACACCGCAACCCTGCTGAATTTCTCCAAGATCCCCGATGTAATTGTTGATTCAGCTTCTGAAAACCGCGTGATCGAAGATCCTTTCCTGAAATATAAGGACACCCTGACCATTTCGGCCAGTGACCGGTTCCCCGTTGTGGGTGGCTTGAAGAAATTTTTCATGGGTCAGAATTATCGCCCAGAATGGTCTCAGCCGGTAAATATGAAAGTATTTAACATCAGTAAGGAACAGGGTGGTTTCACTATCGCAAGTCTTGGTGGTGGGAAACAGACCACGTCTTTACGGTTAGTCAACAAGGTTAATGGTAAAGAATATGTTTTGAGGAACATGGTAAAAAATCCTACACGTGATATTCCTGAAAGCTTCCAGGGTTCTCTTGCAGCGGACCTGGTAGCGGAACTGAATTCTGCTGCACATCCTTATGCAGCCTTTATTGTGCCGGGTCTTGCCAAACCTCTGGAGATCCCGGTGGCCTCACCTCAATTATTTTTTGTGCCGGATGACCCAGCCCTGGGCTTTTACCGGGCATTGTTCAAGAATACGGTATGTATGCTTGAAGAGCGTCATGCCACCCTTGACGGTACAAATACCGTTAGCACAGCAAAGTTATTTAGTAAAATGCTTGATGAGAATGATCACCGGCCTATTGAACCCATGGTACTGCAGGCCCGGTTACTGGATATCCTGCTAGCAGATTATGCGCGACATTTCGACCAGTGGCGATGGGGTATACAAGATACAGGAAAGGGAAAGATCTATTACCCGATTCCGCGTGACCGGGACCAGGCGCTTTTTTATTCCGATGGGCAATTGCTCGGCGTTGTAAGCGGGAGGGTCATGCCATTCCTCAAAGGATTCCGTTCTGATATTCCAAGAGTAAAATGGTTGGGCTATAGTGCCCGGGATTTTGACCGGTTCTTTCTTTCCGCACTTGGTAAAGAGCAATGGGAAAAAGCCATTTCCGATCTTCAGCATGATCTGAGCGACAGCGTGATTCGAAAGGCAGTAATGAGATTACCCCCCGAAATTTTCGCTATAGATGGTGAAACAATCATTAAAAAACTTATCAGCCGCCGTAACCTGCTTTCCAGGGAAGGAATGCGGTACTATAATTATATTTCACGACAAGTAAATGTTGTCGGTAGCAATCTTAAAGAATACTTCAAAATAAGCAACCACGAGAAAGGATTACAGATCAGGGTATATGCCCTGCAAAAAGGTAAGGATACAAGTTTTATCATGTTTGACCGGGTGTTCGATGCTTCTGTAACGCATGAGATCCGGCTCTATGGTCTCAACGATGAAGATGTATTCGACATCGAAGAGAATGCTTCATCACGTATTAAGCTGCGCCTTATCGGTGGGAGGGGAAATGATACATTTGATATACGTGGCAATGTAGAGAACCTTTTATATGACCTCAACGTGGAAGGAAACCTGATTAAGAATAAGAGCCGCACCAAAAATCGTTTTTCTGCAGATCCACCGGCAAATGCACGAAGTATTCTGGGATTCGAATATAACAGAACCCGGTTCCCCCAGTTTGCCGCAGGTTTCAATACTGATGACGGGCTCTTGGGTGGTACGGGCATTTCCAGGAGAACCTACGGATTCCGGAACTTTCCCTATGCCACGGATCATCGTTTAGCTATATTATGGTCACTCACAAAAAAAGCCTGGCAGTTTAGATACCGGGGGGAAATCAATCATGTATCACGATCGATCGATTTGGTCATCAATGCCAATTATTCTACCCCGGCCTTGCGAAATTTCTTCGGCATGGGAAATAAAACAACCATAGATCCTTCCAAAAAGACCACGTTTTACCAGACCCGTTACAGTGCCCTCCAGTTTGAAGCGATGCTCCGGAGAAGGTATTTTGATAAGTTCCATATCCAGGCCGGACCATATTTATTCATGTATAATGCCAAGTATAGCGATAATGTCGATAATGTACTGGGTAAATTCCGCGACTTCCAACTCGATTCACAAATCATTTTTAGCAGAAAAACGTATGTAGGTGGCAAACTCGCGTTGATACTCGACAACCGGAATAATGAATTGATCCCAACGCGGGGTATGTTATGGACAAATGAGATCCTGGTGACAAAAGGCATGGGGACCGGCGCTCATAATTTCATCAGTTATACGACTGATATGAAAGTTTATGCCAGCCTGAGCGAACCCGCTAAACTGGTTGCAATACTCAAGATGGGAGGTGGCCGGATTTACAGTAAGTACTTTGAATACTTCCAGGCTATGACTTTTGGGGCAAACAATTCCCTTTATTCCTTCCGTAAGAACCGTTATGCCGGCAGGGGATCTATTTATGGCAGCCTTGAGACGCGCATAAAGATCACGGATGTTGATTCTTATATTCTGCCAGGTGTCCTTGGCTTCACCGTGTTCTTTGATATCGGGCGAATTTACCACAAAGTATTGCCTGGGAGAGCATGGCATACCGGGTATGGCGGCGGTTTGTACTATGTTCCATTCAACCTTTTTGTGATTACTGCCACTGCAGGATTTTCAGAAGGTGAAAATGTCTTTAACTTTTCATTGGGTACAAGGATCAATCTAACCTTCTAAAAACAAGGAGTATATTACACCGTGTTCTTCTGGCAGCAGAATTGCACTATAGATACATATGAACGCGCGAAAATTTTTCAAGATTCCCAAGATCTCCGTTGTAAAGAAACATGAGTTTAGGCTTATCCTGGTGATTGCCGCCGCCTGGACCTTTGTTGATTTTATTCTTTTTCTTCTCCGGCGTGCCATCAGTACCGTTCCAAATAAATATTCTTCTCCTGATGTCAACCTGGTTAAAGAGATCGCACTCCGCGAAGTAAATGTATTCATCATCAGTTTCATTATTGGTTATTTCCTTGTCTCCACCCTGCGTAATTTCCTGCGGGGCTATTCGCTATGGTATAATCTCCTGATCAAAACACTGCTACTTGTATTGTTTTCATTTGTGATGAATTATTTTATTTACGTCACTTATGAATGGCTGATCGCAGGATATAGTTTCAAGGACGCTTCGGAGAAATTTTTTTACAACATGTTCTATACCAAATGGCTTCTCCAGAAGATGCCGGAATGGATCATGTTATTCATATTTACCCAGCTGGCTATCGAGATCAATGAAAAATATTCGCCCGGAGTATTTTTCGATATCATGCTGGGCCGATACCTGCAGCCCCGGGAAGAGAACCGTATCATTATGTTCCTGGACCTGAAAGATTCAACACCGATTGCTGAAAAACTTGGTCACAAGGAATATTTCCTGTTTATCCGTGATTTCATCTTTTTTGTTTCAGCGGGGATCATGAAACACAGCGGACGGATCTACCAGTATCTCGGTGATGAGATTGTGGTCTGGTGGCCGAGTTCCCCGGAAAATGCAAGGAAATGTATCAATGCGATACTGGAACTGCGAAAAGAACTGAACAAGAACGGCGAGAAATTCCGGCGCCGTTACGGATTGCTTCCCGAATACAAAGCGGGTATCCATGCCGGTGAGGTAATGGTAGGCCAGATCGGAATTATCAAAAAAGACCTGGTGATGAGTGGGGATGCGATCAATACCGCCGCGCGGATTCGAAGCGCCTGCAGCGAAATGAATCAGAAATTCCTGGTATCAAAAGAAATGATTGAGTTGCTCGATATGAAGGACTGGCAAAGTGAAAGCCTGGGCCCCATCGAATTGAAAGGAAAAAATACTACGGTCGAATTATTTGCTTTGAAAATTTGACCTATCTTAGATTGGAGCTGATTACATGAAAAAAATTTCTCCAAACGCGGAAAAGATCCGGGAAACCTGGTTATTACGCGGACGACTTACCAAAGGGATACTTGTTTTTGCTGCAGTGCTGATCATTTTATTCATGACCTGGCTTGTCTTCATTTACACCAAGAGTACGACCGACCAGAAAATATTCAATGCTATTGCCCCGCATATCACGTTTGGCCGTACACAATTCATGCTTTTCATTACACATCTTGGAAATCATCAATTCCTGGTCCCGGCCAATCTCGTGCTGCTGGCTTATTTTCTTTACTCCGGCAGGAACTGGATGGCTATAAGGTTAACTGTAGTAATGTTTGGCGGCCTGGCAATTAAATTGATTTTCAAAGCATTTTTCCAGCGGCTACGGCCATTGGATCCCGTTATCGAGGGTGGTGTGCCAGGATATAGTTTCCCCAGTGGCCATGCACTGATGGCTGTTGTATTTTATGGTTTCCTGATTTGGTGGGCAGCTATTACCATTCGTAACAAATGGGTGCAGGGAATAGTAATTAGCCTCTTACTGTTATTGATCCTGCTGATCAGCTTTACCCGTATCTATCTCCGTGTGCATTATATGACGGATATCATGACCGGCCTGTGCCTGGGATTTACCTGGCTCATCTTTTCTTTCTGGCGGGTGGAAAAAATAGAAATGAAATATATCAGCAACAAAAAAGCGGTTAAGCCGGCACGTTAATAGACGGTATCGATTACATAAATAACATTATTTATCCCGCCGTGCATCCCCATGTGCCGTGAACAGCAGTATGGTGGCATTGGAAGTTACTCCTTCGTTGGCAATATACATGTCGCCCGACT
>JGI10216J12902_100334185_pt1 | contig 24477 bp, 20 predicted proteins | sample KanNatreferecore_FD_12902 | JGI IMG/M metagenome (IMG submission 12902)
GGCGCGGGGCGGCTGTCTGGTGGAGCGCGGGCGTCCTCGCCCGCACGGCTTGCCGGCACGCGTGGTCCTTAGAAGGCGGCGTCGCAGCGGTTGTTCGGAGGGTTCACGCCGGACGGGGTCCACACCTGGCTATAGGTGCAGTTGTTCTGCGCGGGGCCCGCCGCGGGGTTCTGGACCAGGGCGCCGAACTGCGCGTACTTCGTGTTGTTCTTCTTCTGCCACTTGGCGTGCCCGTCGCAGAAGAGGTAGTTCGACCCCTCGGAGTGCTGGCGGTCGTAGGTGATGTGGTCGTACTGGTGCCAGGTGTTGCCGGTGCGGTTCGGGCGGACCTGCGCCGTCCCGCCATAGGCGCCGGCCTCATGCAGGAAGATGATGTCCGCCGGCGCCGGGAGGGCCGCCATCGCCTTGTTGCTCACGATTCCGTTCAGGAGGTAGTTGGTGTTCCCGGCGGGCGGAGCGGGGTTCACCTCGTTGTACGCCGCGTTGGCGCCGATTCCGAACGGGTTGCTGGAGCGGGGGAGGGCCTCCGGGCAGCGCAGCACGTTCAGGTTCTTCACGTACGGCTGGGTGGAGGTGATCCAGTTGCGGCCGGCGCGGACGTCCATGAAGCCGCCCACCTCTCCCGCGGCGCCCGTCGGCACGAGGCCGGCGCCGCTCTGGTCCGGGTTCGGGACGCCGGGGGTGCCGGGGTCCGCGTTGCCGGGCAGAACCTCGTCATAGTCCTGCGAGTACATCATCAGCGCGGTGCCGATCTGCTTCTCGTTCGAGAGACAGGCCACCTGCCGGGCCTTGGCGCGGGCCTGCGCGAAGACAGGGGAAAGGATCGCGGCCAAAATGGCGATGATCGCGATCACCACGAGCAGTTCGATGAGGGTAAAGCCTCGCTTGCGAGTCAACAACAACGTCTCCTAAAGCTACCGATATTCGGATTAAGGTCAAAGCTCTCTGCGGAAAGAAATACCCTAGATTCGCGCAATCTGGTTCCCCGGTGGAGGGATATTGGGTGTTGGGGTTGGGTGTTGGGGTCCTGCGTGGTAAGAGGGAAGCTCCCGTCCGGCAGCCAAGCTACCTCTGGTCCGAACGCCGGCGCGGCCGCCGTTCGAGCACGAGGAGGCTTTCACCATGAGCTTGCAGTGTCCCCGGTGTTACGTCGCGCTGAAGAAGGATACCGAAGAGGGGACGGAGATCGATGCCTGTCCGAAGTGCGGCGGGCTCTGGTTCGACCCCGAAGAGCTGGGAAAGCTGGCGAAGGGGAGGCCCGGCGGTCTCGCCGGCCTGGAGCACCGCAACGATCCGCTGCCGGAGCTCGACCAGAGCAGCGCGCCGTCGCCCCTCTGCCCCGCCTGCCGGGAGCACCTGCAGGAGTTCGAGTACCCGTGGGCGCCCGGCGTACGGCTGGACGGCTGCGTCAAGTGCAAGGGGATCTGGGTGGACGACGGAGAGCTCTCCCGCATCGAGGCGCACGTGGCGCGTTGGCGCCGTGAGGCGGTACAGGCCGCGCACGCCGGCAGCCGCGCGGGAACCGTCCGGGAGTTCCTGGGGCACGGGGCGGACTAACCTTCTGCTGGTCCCGCCCGCCGTATCCGGGATGAGCACGTCAAACCCGCCCCTGGGGTCAAGCCCGACTCGCGGCGCTCGCCGATGCTTCACCACGTGTCCTTTGGAGTCGCGGATCTGGACCGGTCCGCCGCGTTCTACGATGCCGCGTTGGCGCCGCTCGGCTACGTCCGCATCTGGGCTGATGCGAAGGGTATCGGCTACGGGTACGCCGGGGGTGGCGACAAGTTCGCCATCAAGCTTTATGGTGGAAGAGCCTCGCCGCCCGGCGGCGGGTTCCACCTCGCGTTCGCGGCGCCTTCACGGTTGGCAGTGCACCGCTTCCACTCCGCGGCCCTCGAGCATGGCGGAACGGATGACGAGCCGCCCCGGCTCTGGCCGGAGTACGACGCGGACTACTACGCCGCGTTCGTCATCGATCCGGACGGCTACTTGATCGAGGCGGTGACCCGAAACTCGGAGTAGATCCGCTCCGCGCACCGGCCCAGCCCGCTCAGGGTGCGTCGTGACCTTGGCGAGAGTCGACGGCCTCGAGGAGCAGGGTGAAGCCTCCGACGGTGACTAACTCCGCGTCATAACGCCGCTTGCGACGGTCGATCTTCGGTGCCTGCGTTTCCTGAGTAACGGTGATCCTCCCGAGCGGACCTGGCTTGACGCGCCGCGGGCTGTAGCCGACCCCGAGGGACATCGCCAGGAACTCCTCCCCGAGAGCGGGGATCTCGAAGGCTGCTTCCTTCGGGGGCACGGCCAGGACGACGTGCTCCGGGAACGGGGGCTTCACGCCTTTGATCGCTTGCACGTTCACCGCCTTGAAGCCCTTGAACGAGTTCTTTCTGAACCACCGCCCAAAGGTCCGCTTTGGGATGGCGAGAAACAGCTGGTCGGCTCCTTCCGGAAGCTCGGCCCGTATCGTCAGGCGATGCATCCCTAACCGGTCATCGAACCTGCTCGCGTGCCTCAGGAACTGGATGACATCACCCATCACGAAGTTCTTCCAGATGATGTTGGGGTCCGGCGCCACCACGGAGACGTCCGCCGCGAAGGGCGCGAGGTTCTTCTGCGCCAGCCGGCGGTTTGTCAGCGGCGTGTCGCCCAGCGCCGGCCATGACTCGTTCTCCGTGCGCACCAGCACCTTCGCACAGAGATGCGCGCCTTCTGCGTGGACCCATTCCGCCGCAGTCAGTCCGCCCAGGTCCATGCCGCTCGCGGCGACCGCAGCTACCAGACCATCGAATACGGTCTGGACGTTGAGACGGAAACCTACCACGTCGTATCGCCCCGACCTCAGGAAGTAGACGCCGTAGACGCCGTTCGTCGAGTTTACGTCGAGGTTCGAGAGCGCGGGAAGCTGGACCGACGGGCTCGTCCCCGCATTCCACACCATCACCCAGCCCGCCGCTTCGAGCCCCACGGCCGCAGGGCTCATATAGCGGCCACCGTGGGCATTTCCCCGATTACCGATGACCGCCGCCAGGTAGTAATCGCTCGCCGCGGAGAGTTGACCCGGGAACACGCTGTTGCCCGTCGCCGGGTCCACCAGGAATATCAGCGAAGTAGCCCAGTAGTCCGGAGGCACGTTGCCAGGTCGGACACCGTCGTCTCCCGGCATGCTGCACGCGAAAAGGACGACGCCCGGATCGAGGGCGCCGGCAATCGGAGGCGGCATCGTTCCCAGGACGCCGTTGGGAACGTCATTGACTTTTCCCGCCTGGATCCAGTCTGCGAAGACCTGAACGAGCTTGGGAGCCGGCGCATTGACCTGAAAATCCGTCCAGGAGACGGGCGTCCCCAGCGGCATGATCGGCCACTGCGTCCCGCCAATCACGGGAGGCGCGCCTCCCGTTGCTTTCGCGTTCAGGATCGCCCACAGCGGGCTGTCCGCCGGATTCGCCGACGCGCCCAGCAGCGCACCGCGGTTGGAATTCCCGAAAGCCGCCGCCGCGTTCCTCAGATCAAACCCGGCCGTAGGGTTGGCGCTCCCATGCACGGAGTTGGACGCCACGTGGTTGAGTACCTGGAACTTCTTGAACAGCGTGAAGTAGTAGCTTGGATTGGCAGGCATGGTGCGCTCCTTTCATGGGCTGCGCTCAATGACGAGTCGCAGGATGTTCATGCATCCTGTCACGGCAGCGTAGGCGGCCCAAAGGCGGTCCATGCGGCGCCGTCCGAGTACTCCCACAGCCGCTGCGCGCGGCTGCCTTGAGGGTTGGGCGCAACCGTGGTTTGGAGCCAGAAGTTCCGGTAGGTCACCAGGGCGTGCGGCATGATGCGGTCGTTAGCCGGAGGGGGAGTCCCTCCTACGACATAATCGCGGATGAGCCCGTTCCTGAACGATGGTAAGGACATCTGATCGTAGCGGTTCCAATCGAGACCAAACTCGTCAGGAGAGGAATCGAAGGCGATGTGGCACGTGCGGCAGGAGACCTTGATCACGCCATGGTACAAGTTGTGGCTTTGGGAGCCGGCCGATCCCCAGCGCCCTGCGGGAAGGCCCGAGCTCGGGCCATTCGGCGTGAAGGAATTGTCCTGATTGCCTCCGGCAGCGTACCAGCCGGTGATCAGATCGACGATCGGACCGCGCGCAACCGGGTTCTGCGGGGGCATCAGCACTGGGGCCGGCGCGATGGCGGTATCGCGGATCATCAGGTTCTGGAGGCGCGTTGCAAACTGCTCGGCCGCGTTCGGCGTGAGGCGGTTGCCGGGGAAGTGGTACGTCTCCAGATCGAGCTCGCGGAAGCTGGCGCCGAAGTCCACGTCTGCCAGAGTCGCCGGATCGGGATTGAAGTAACCGCCGGCGGAACCGTACCCATGGCAGTTGATGCAGAGCCCTGGGACAAAGCGGGCGCCGAACCCATCCAGATCCGCAGCCTTTTGGTAAGAAGCGGCGGGACCGTTGCCATTACCGGCGAAGACGAAGAACTTCACGATCCGGCGGCTTGTTGGGTCTCCCTCGACCGGCTTGTATTCCATGCACACCGTGGCGCCGGGGTTGGACGCCAGGGAGGCGATACCGTCCAGCGCATCGTCGGCGAACTCCGGGCGCTGGTCGAAAGCCACGTTCCGGCTGTAATTCGTCACGAACGCGGAAAGCGTGCCGTCCGGGCTTCTGTGGAAGTGCATGTCGCGGCCCGAGCCCAGGTCATTGTTGTTGAGGTATGAGGTGCGCGCGTAATTCGTCAACGGCTCACCGGATGCCGGCGCCGGGGCGCCGTTGGTGGTGTTGAACCCGTTTTGCCCCCACCAATCCCCCAGGTTGCGGCGCAGGTTGTTCGGATCGATGGCGTCGTAATAGGCCTCCGCAGTGGCGTCCGTGGCGCCTGGCCCACCCGGCTCACCCGGCAGCGGCGCCCTCCTGATGAAAAACGAGCTCTCGGGATAGCTGCCCCAGCGCGGGAATAGCTTGAGCGTGACCGCCTTGCAATCGCTGTAAGGGTAGTCGGGCCAGAGGTTGGGATTGCTGGGGTCCTCGGGATCGCTGGTGACGATGTTGTCCGGCAGCACTGTTCCGTTGCCAATGCCGCGGGTGTCGCCATCCTCGACGACCACCATGGGCCGGGGAGATCCGGAGACGAGTACGCCGGAGTCGTTCAGGATCTCGAACTTCACCTGGGTGCTTGCCGGGACGCGGTAGACGGCGTTCAGCGGGCCGTCGACCCTGTTGATCTCGCCCGTGAGGACCATAGACTTCACCTGCGCGAACTCCACGCCTCCCGGCACGTCGCTGACGCGCAGCGTGAGCCCGGCCGGCAGCCCGATGTCCGTGTGGACGCGGATGCAGGACACGGGGCCCGACTGGTCCATGTTGATCGTAGACAGGTGGGTGACCGTGCCCACGTATGCCTGTTTGGCCGCGGCATAGGTCGCCTTTCCGGAGGGTTTCCAGCGCCCGTCCGTTTCGTCATACGACCATACCGCCATCTTCTTTGGCGCGGAGGCGCGCATCGCCGGCGGAACGGGGATGGTCACGGTAGCGGCAGCGCCAGGGGCGAGCTGCAGCTTCTTGCCGGCGGCGTTGGTAAACTGCACCCACAGCGCGCCGAACGAGACGAGGCCCACGTCTCGACCTCCCAGAGAGGCGAGGAGATCGCCCGGCATCTCATCATTCGCAAGGTCGATCGTGGCCAGCTCGACCGTCACCATGCCGGTGGCCTTCTTGCCGTTGGGCGTCACCAGCCGGCCTCCGCCGAGTTGGAAGGTGCCGCCGAGCTTCTTCCGCTGAATGCCGGGCCGCTTGTCCACCAGCGTGATCTGCTTGCCCACGTCGACCTTCTGTAGCTGTGAGGGCACCAGCCGCCAGAGGCGGCTCACCGGGAAGTCCAGCAAGCGGGACAACAAGGTAAAGCCGGGCTTGTAGATATTGAGGACGTACTTCTTCGTGACTTTTGGGGTGACTTTAAAGGTCCCGTCATTTCTGGAAACGGTCGCGGTGCCGTTCACGGTCACCTGGGCGCCGGCGATCGGCGTGCCGCGCGACGAGACCACGACGCCGCTGAAAGTGTTGGATTGCTTGCCGGAATCGATGCTGAACCGTTTGGTCATCGCCCCGCCCTTACCGTCGGTCACGAGCAGGGTGAGGGTATAAACACCGGGCTGGCTCGGCAGCTTCCAGTCCGCGGTCGCGACGCCGTCTGTCACCGGGCCGCCGGACACCGTGCCACTGCTTGTGGTCCACTTGATCTCGAGCGTGTCCATGTTGGCGTCGACCACGTTCGCCTTTATCTGTACCGTCGCGCCTGGCGCGGCGGAGCGCACTCGCTGACCATTGATCAAGGCGCTCATATCGAGAATGCGCGGCCGGTGGTTTTTGAAGATGATCGTTACTGGCGCCGTGGTGGTAGCGTTCGTAAACACCCCCACGGGCAGAGCTTTCTCCTCACGTGCCGCCTCGCTTGACGCCACCAGCTTCGGAGTGGACGCGCGGTCAATCCCGGCAATGGCGAACTGCCCGGCGTGGTTGGCGATCACCGGCGCGGCAAGCACCCTGTTGGTGCCCGCGTCGACGGTCGAAACCGTCGCGGCCCTCACGAGACCGTGCTCCTCGCTGTAGAACCAGGGAGTGGTGCCGTCGGCCAGTTGGACGCTGCCGGTGATGACCCCCTTACCGTCCTCGGGCCGGAGAATCACGGAGTGGGCATAGAAGACGTGTCCCCTGATCACTACGGGCGTGGGGTACGTTCCTGCCGCCCAGCCCTTCTGGGCTTTCCAGCGCAGCTCGTACCGCCCGTTCGGCACCGGCTTGAACTCGAAGCGGCCCATCATGTCGGAAACCACGGGCTCGGTGTCCCGATTTGTCGTGGTGTCGCGCAGAAACACTTCGAACCCGGGCATGAGAATGGAACCGGACCGCCGGCTGCCGGCTGCCGCTCCCGGGGGCGTTTGGACGATCACCGTGCCATGGACCCCCGCAGACGGGTGCACCGCCTTCTCAAGAGGCTGACCCAAGGCCGCGCTCGCCGCAGAGGATTGATCCTGTAGCGTGCAGGACACGACCCAAATCATGAGACTGCCAATGAGTGCTGCAGCTTGCCAGCGTTTGTTCGATTTCATGGTCCGCTCCTTGAGGCGTTCCCCCGCGCATCGCCGCGATTTCTCGCGCTTTCCTGTCAGGACTTGCGAGGCGCCGGCCCTGCCTCTTACCGATTGGGAAGACGCGCTGAGCGAACCCTTTTCGACTTAGGCTAGCCTTAGCGCGTGATTCGCTCGCCTTTGCCTGGCCTCTGAGGAGAGGATGCGTTAGAGAGCAGATACGGCTTGAACCCTTGGAGGTCGCCGCGGCCCTCGATCCCCAGCCGCTCGTAGATCCTCGTGAGGTGATATTTGACGCCCGCCTCGGTCAGGGCTAACGCTCGGCCGATCTGCTTGTTGGCCAGTCCCGCAGCCGCGGCGCTCGCGATCTCCCTTTGCCGCTCCGTGAGGCGCAGTAACAGAGCTTCCTCTTGGGTGAGCAGCCGCTGGCAGCCCTCCCGCGACGTCACGGCGTCGAGGACGATCGGGATCAATATAGGGGAGAGAAACGGTCTGTGCTCCTCGGCCCTCGCCACGGCCTCTATCAGGACGGAGATGTCGTCCGATCCAGAGACGAATACCTGGATCCCGGCGCGGTAAGCCGCCGTCAGCTCCTCGGGACTGCCGGAATGCATCAGCACGAAGCCTGCGACATCGGCGAGACCACTCTTGTGGGCCGTCGAAAGCTCCTCCCTCCAGGAGTCGGTGAACAACAGGACCACGCAGCCCTTGTGGGGATCGAGCTGGAGCTCCGGCACGCCCTCGAGGAGGGACGCGTAAGCGGCCCGCTGCACCCCCGTCCCGGCGACCCGCAGCTTGTGGGCGTTCGGCTGCGACATCCGGGCTTGCCGGGGGTACTCCGTTGGACCTAGGGCCGAAGGGGGGAGGCGGTGGCTGCCAGGCATAGATCGGCTCCCGTGCGGTGCACTTGGCCGTTTGCTCAAGCGGAGGCACACTTGCTCCTCAACAGCAGTAGGAACAGAAAAGCGCAGTTTTGTTCGTACCCGCTCAACTAATTTTTTCGCGGCTCGCGCGAGCCTGGCCATCTGCCTAAAGTGGTGATCCCAGCGCCGCGAACGAGGGTTCGAGGTGCTATCCGGTCAGGCCTTACGTATCCGTGGCCGGGGCAGCACATGGTGGCGACGCGTTACGCGAATGCCGAGGGCCAACCTGACCCTGGTCGACGAGCGCGGCGTAGCCAGGAGGGTCGCGCCCGCCGACTAGCCACAGTCCTTCTCGCGGTCGTTAAGGATGAGGATCTGGACCGCCGCGATCACTAAGCCGAGCGCGATACCATACGGCGGGAAGATCTGCGAGGTCACCACCATCCAAAGCCCCCACTGGAGAACGACCGTCAATCCCCCGAGGAGTGCGTCGATCCATGCGCTGATCCGCAGCGCCCACGAAACCCAGCGGGGTGGCCCCTGGAGCATCGCTCTCATCCACGCGTAGGGCGGTGTCCATTCCGCGGGCCGCTGCGCGCCGTGACCAGTTTCTTCCCGCTCCGAGGACGCACGGTCCCCGTTCGGGGGACCTCACCCGCCTTCCGGCTGGCGGAAGAGAGCATCGGCCATCACCACCACCGCCGTTGGGATCAGCCAGAGGTAGAGCCAGGCGAAGCCGTACGTGTGCCAGAGGGCGAAAGGCGCCGCAAGCCAGACCCCGCTGATCAGGGGCACGATTAAAGCCAGGCCCGCGTGCCACTCCCAGTAGCGCTCGCCCCGACCGATGCCTGCCGGCAGCGACAGCAATCTCAAGAGGATACTGCTCATCAAAGTCGACCCGTGCGACACGGCTTAGCGTTCAACCCGTCCACGGCCGCCCCTCTGATAGAATACCGTGTGCGCCGCAGGACGCACCCAGTCCGCGGAAAGGGCCGCGCCCACCTGCATCGTGAGGTCACTTCGAAGGTCACCTCTTTCTGCCTGTGATGCGGACGCCAGGCGCTGCGAAGGAGGTCGACATGTCTCAGCACGCCACGCCCCGCCGGCTGCCGCCGAACCCCAGTCTGGAACAGCAGAAGAAGCGCGCCCGCGAGCTTCAGCGGGCTCACGCGGCCGGGGACGGAGAGGCGGCGCGACGGCTTGGGCGGCACCTCTCCCGCTCTGCGGGGTGCGGCGAAGCGGAAATCCTCGCCGCTCCGGTGGCGCTCCACGAGGCGCAGTTCGTGATCGCGCGCGAGTACGGCTTCGTCAGTTGGGCGAAACTGAAGCGCCACATCGAAGCGATGCATGCGCGCCAGCACCCGTTCGTGAAGGACGTCTCCTATTACGACGACCGGGCGCGGGGCCTGCTGAGTATGCGCGATGGGGGACTGACCCAGGCGCTGGCGCAGATCCGTCAATGGCACCCCCGTTTCTCCGGCCGCTCTGATGAAGAGATCCGGCGGGCGGCCTTCTCGCTGCAGGACGCCCGGCTGGTGTATGCCCGCCAGCACGGATGCGAATCCTGGGAAGCGCTGACGAACCACGTCCAGGCTCTCGCGCGCGGCGACGCGGCCGCGCCGTTCATGGCGGCCTTCGAAGCGCTGGAGCGGCGGGACCTCGCGGCGCTGGAGGCACTCCTGAAGGGCGATCCCGCCCTTGCCAATGCCCGCGGGACGAACGGGAACACGCTATTGAACCTCGCCTGCAGTCTTCTCCCGTGTGCAGAGGAGCCCTTCCCGGGTGACCGGCTGGGCCTGGTGAAAGCGCTGCTGGCGGCAGGGGCCGATCCGAACCTGCCGAACGACCGCGGCTGGACGCCTCTCCACCAGGCGGGCTACGCGAACCGTCCCGACCTGGCGGAGCTGCTCCTGGGAGCAGGGGCGGCCGTCGACAGCGAGGGCCACGGGAGCGGAGGGACCGCGCTGGCCGCCGCGCTCTTCTGGGGGCACCGGGAGGCGGCGGAGGTCCTGGCTCGGCAGGGAGTCGTGCCGATGAACCTGCGCGTCGCCGCGGGATTGGGCCGGCGGGACCTCGTGGCGACGATGTTTCGGGACGACGGTTCGCTGACGCCGCAGGCAGGCGCCGGGCGCGGCTTCTACCGGCCGCACTCAGGGTTTCCCGTCTGGGAGCCGTCCGACGACCCTCAGGAGATCCTGGACGAGGCGCTGATCTGGGCGTCGAAGAGCAACCGGGTGGAGGTCATGCCGCTCCTGGTAGAACGGGGCGCGGACCCGAACAGCGACCCGTACCGCGGCACGCCCCTGATCTGGGCGGCTGTGAACGGCCGCGCGGACGCAGCCGCGTGGCTGCTGCGCCACGGCGCGGAGGTGAACCGCAGGGCCACGTTCGGCGGACCGCAGCACGGGCAGGGGGTCACCGCCCTTCACCTGGCGGCACAGGATGGCAGGCGGGAGATGTGCGACCTGCTCCTCCGAGCCGGTGCGGACCCCGCCATACGGGATGAACTCTACGGAGGCCCTGCCGAGGGTTGGGCCGCCCACGGCGGCCACAAGGACCTGGCCGAGCACCTCCGAAGCGTGCGCGAGGTGTAATGCGTGGGCTCGCGGGAGAGTGACGCCGCGCGCCGGCTTACGATTTGGTAGTGACCAGCTTTCGGCAGGCGAGATACACCTCTTTGGCTTCGACCGGGTCGCTCTTGAAGAGCCGCCGGAAGCTTCGAGCGCAGTTCAGATGCCGCAGGTTCGGTTGTAGGAAGGCATCCACTTCGGCCTCCGCGGCAGCGCGCTCGGCCGCCGTCCCCTGCCTGGTCTCCACGAGTACGGGATAGAGAGCCATGATCAAACACGGCGCGGTCCCGAATCAGGTTCTTGCGGTCCGCCGGTTGGTCCAACTTGAAAAACTCGATGGTGACCAGCGCTCAGTTTCGCTTGTGGGGTTCGGGGGAGACCGCGCGCGGCGAGGTTCCGTGGAAATCGATGAGCGTCTCCGGGTCGTCGTCCACCTGCCCGATCGGGTAGATCAGGTAGGGCTGCTCCCCGGCAGTCAGCGCCGCCGGATCGCTGCCGTCCGTGGCGTACGCACCGGCAATGGGGAAGTAGTCCTTCTTAAGCACGGAGTTGCATGGCTTGCACGCGGCCGCGTAGTTAAACAGGTGGTGGGGCAGCAGGTGGTAGCCCTTCGCCCCCGCGGGCACCGCGGTGGGAGCGACGCCGAGCTTCTTGAGGGCGGCGGGCACCGGCCAGTTCTTGACGGACGCCTTCGGTCGGAAGTGCTCCACGTCCTGTTCGATCTTCCCGTATTTCTTGCTCTCCAGGGAGCGCTCGCAGAAGGCGCACTTGCAGTCACCCTGCAGCTCCATGTACACGCCTTCGACTTCGCTCCATATCGAGCTCTTCTCGGCGTACTCTCCCGTGAGTTCAAAAGTCAGCCGTGCGTGCGTCCGCGCGGTCTCGCCAGCCCGGCTTTTCCGCGTCGATGAGGGCTTCGAGCTGGGCGCGGGTGACGTCGTAGCGGATCACGACTCCGCCTCGGAGCCCCCGCTCATCGCGATGACCAGCCGTTTGGCGGCCTCCGTGTCGCCTTCGCGGGCCTGGAGGGTGAGCTCCTTGAGCCGGCGCGCCTTTGAGGGTGCCCGGGTGGTCTCCAGCCCGAAGAAGTCCATAAGAAGGATCTGGTCCGCGTCCAGGCCGTGCACCGGCGACTCGATCCGCTCCGCCCTGGACGTGTTCCGGTTTCCCGCAGTCATGTGGAGGATGTTCATCCATTCCAACGAGCCTACCACGAGAGGGCTGTGGGAAGTGACGATGAACTGCAGCTTGGGCAGAGCCTTGGCGAGCACCGGCAGAACCGTCATCTGCCAGCGCGGGTGGAGGTGCAGGTCCACCTCGTCCACCATCACGATCCCCCGGTTCTCTACCAGCCTCTTCCCGCTCGGGCAGGTCTGGATGACGTGGTAGAGCAGGTCCCCGATCCAACCGAGGTAGGCGCGATATCCATCGGAGAGGGCCGGGAACGGGATGTTCATTCCGCCGCGGGAGAAGACGTACTCTCCCAGCTCCTGCAGGCCGGGGAAGCCGTAGCCGGTCGGCGCGAGCAGCGCGTTTACGAGGTTCTTGACTTGCTTGAACCTCCCCGGATTGCTGCTCTCCAGTCCCGGCAGCCACAGCGAGAGCGGGATGAGGGAGAAGGACTCCTCGAAGAGGCTGCGCACCCGCTGCGCACGCCCTAACGATGACTGCTGCCTCGCGCCGGGGTCCACGTGCTCCCGCGTCTCCACGCGCCGAGTGGCGCCGTAGCCGACCATGAAGAAGGCGTCTGACTGGGAGCTGAAGACCGGCTGCCAGGGGCCCTCCGCGCCACCCGCCCACTCTAGCCGCTCTACTTCGTCGCTCTTGGGCGTAACATTCACACGCGAGACCAGGGGACCTTTGGCCGCGACGTGGTCCTGAGGATGCGCCCGGAAGTGCGCCACCAGCGAGCCTTGCGGGCGCGCGGTAACCTCGGACGCCTTCGTGTCCACCCCGGCTCGCTCCCGACGGACGAGGCGGTAGGTCGGGAGGTTGGCATCCGCGATCGCCGGCCCCAGTCCCGTGACGCCACGCCTTTGAGGAGCGTGGTCTTCCCGGCGCCGTTGTCCCCCAACAGCAGGTTGATATTGGGCAGCGCCGGTTTGGGCAGGTCGTCGCCGAACTTCTTGTCCGGATGCAGCAGCTCCACGCTCGCCTTCTTGAAGGTGCGGACGTTCGTGACCTCGAGTTTGTCGATGTACATCAGCGAAGCATGTCCTCGCGGGCGCGGGCTATCTTCCTTTGCCGCCTGGCACGGCGTAGCCCTTCGCGGCGTCGTCCAGCACCAGCACCCAGTCGCTGCCGAAGCCTTCGAACTGAGGCGTAAACTCTCGCGTGCCATTGTTCGGCAACGTGCCGATCTCCGTCGCGGCGCCGTTGCGGGGGTTGTACCACCACGCCTTCACCTGCTCGCCACTGATCTTCCCCAGGTTCACCGTGAACTTGCGGCCGGCCCCGGTGTAGATGAAGGCGTAGCCGTCTCCGCGGCACGCCTGGATGCGGTTCGGACCGTCCAGCGGGTCCGTGACCAGGCTTTGATCAGGCACGCGCGCGAGCATCGGGCGCGATGCGATGAGCGCGCGCACGTGCTGCATCTGATCGGCGCCGGGACGGTGGATCGCCTCGCTCCAGTAGAAGAGCGGCCCGTTGACCGCCCGCCGGCCGGGGGCGTACATCTGCCAGACGGCGTGGTTGCCGTACGTGAAGCCGCACGCACCCGCGAAGACGTGCCAGTAAGCGCGCTGGCGGATGTGGCTGTCACTCGAGAACCCGTGCTCGGTGGCGGCCCGGAAGCCGACGGGGTGGTCCTCGTAGAGCGGCTCGCCGTCCACGACCGGCTTCACGGGCGTCCGGTTGTAGTCCGCGGAGATCCGATCCCAGCCGCGCACCTGCGCCGCGGGGCCGTGACCGGTCTGGAGCATGTTGAAGTCCAGCCAACGGTCGTTGTGGAACGACGCCGAGGACGTTCCCCCGCCGCGCGGGTGGAAGGTCATCAGCAGCCCGTCGTAATCTTCCTTGCCGGCAACGCCGATGGCTATCCCCTTCGCCAGGAGCCGCCACACCTCTTCGTGGCCCTCGGACGGCCGGTCCCCGCCGAGGACCCAGATGACGCTCTTCTCCCGGTAGCGGCGTCCGATGAACTGGCCGTACGCCTGTGCGTTGGCGGTGGTAAGCACGCTCTCATCCGCGGGCCTACCGCCGACCCACCGTCCCCACGTGGGCAGCAAGGCGACGTAGAGCCCGCGCTTGTTGGCTTCGTCCACGATGAAGTCGACGTGGTCCCAGTAGTCGTACCCCTGCCGGTCCTTCGGGTCCGCGCCGGGGGTGACGGCCGGCTTCGTTGGGTCCTTGCCGATGAGCGGGAGGTCGCCGTACGGGTTCGGGTCCGTCAACCCGTCCAGTTCCGCCAGCGCCACGGCCTGGATGACGGTGTACTTCTGCCGGGCGCGCAGGTCCAGGTACTCCACTGCCTGCTCCCGGTTCAGCCGGTGGAACAGCTCCCAGGCCGTGTCCGCCAGGTAGAAGAACGGCCGTCCGTCCGCCTGCACCAGGGAGCGGCCGTCCGGGCTTACCTTCAGCGTTGGAAGCGGCGCGGACATGGCGGGGTCGGAGAGAGCCAGCAGAAGCGCGATCGCGAGCGTCAAGCCGGGGGCGGCGCCCCAGGCACACCGTTTCATGGACATGGTTCGTTCCCAGGCGGACTGTTTCAGGACTGGGTTCCGCACTGGGAAGGCGAGCACCTCGGGGCGGCCCTCCGGCGCGCGCTACGTTGGCACGGTGGAGCCCCTGGCATGGGCAACCAGATCGACGACAACGGGATGGCCTGCGAAGACCTCACCGCCGGGGACCTGCACGGGGACGGCGATGTGGAGATCGTCTCCGCCGGACGGGCCACGCAGAATATCGGGTCTACTGGCACAGATAAAGGGGCTACGTGTGGCTACCCAGCCATCCTTTCCAGAAATCCGCGAGTCAGAATGACGGAAGTCACAACCAGGAATGTTACGGCGAGACATTCCCTACATTCGCGCCGCGTGGTGCCGCGACCTCACCTGGTAGTGCGAAGCGGCGACGGGGTTTCTGGCACCTCACCGCGCAGCGCAGACGCAATCGTGCCCGGCCGGTGGAACGGCGTGCCGATGGTCGCCGGCGTCTTCAGGTCGTCGCCGACCCGCCAGGCGAGGTAGCGCTCGACACGCGTGGAGCCGTCGTAGAAACCGTCCGGGTGGTACGCCATCCAGTCGTCCGCACGCTTGCCCTTCCCGTTCTGGGGGAAGGTAAAAAGCGTCACCAGGTGGCGCCCGCTCGCGACCTCCCACGCATTGGTGGTGCCCCAGCTGCCGCCGCCGAAGAGGAGCCGCCCGTCCGGCGAGAAGGCGAGGGCCTGGGTCTTCTTCAGGTATCCCAGGAGGGTTCGGACCAGCTTGCCGGTTCTCACGTCGAAGAGCCGGACGGTCTTGCCGCCCGTCGCCACGATGGTTCCGTCCGGCGATAGAACCATCGGCCGCCCCCCGGCGTCCAGCTCACGCTTGAGGGCGCCGGTCCGCACGTCCCAGAGCCGGACCGGCTCACCGTAGGTATTGCCCACGGTCGATGCGCATGCCGCCACGCTGCTTCCGTCCGGAGTGAACGCCACGGCGGTGAACATCCGGTCCGTGGTGACCTCGCCGGCCTTCGATCCCAGCGCCTTGCATACCCGCAGCAGCCGGCCGCTGGCGGTCTCCCACACGTGCGTGCCTCCCTTGCCGTCGCCGCAGGCCAGCAGGGTGCCGTCGGGTGAGTATGCCAGTGAAGTCGCGCCCCCGTCGTGGCCGGCGAGGGTACGCTGGACGGCGCCGGTCTTCGCATCCCGGACCTTCACGGCGCCATCCGCGCCGGCGGTGGCCAGCGACGCGCCGCCGGGCGCGAAGGCGACTGCGAGCACCTCGGCGGGGTGGTCGTGAGTGGCCCAGACCTGCGCGGGGCTCCCGGCTTCGCAGAGACGCACTACACCTGCGCCGCGCCTATCCGCTCCGCCGATAAGCACCCGGCGCCCGTCTGGAGAGAACGCCGCCGCCATCGCCTGCTCGGAAGCATCTCCGATCCGGCGCAGCAGCCGGCCTTTGCGCGCGTCCCATAAGCGCACGGCCCCCGGCTGCAGGCCCGGCGATCCCACCTTGAAGGTCCGGACCGCAAACCGCCGGTCGCTGCTGGCAGTGGCGAAAAGCGAGCCGTCCGGGGACAGCGCGACCGAGTTCACCTGTTCCCAGGAGCCGGGCGCGCGCCATTCCAACTTCCCGGTCGCCAGGGCGGCGCGGCTGACGGTCTGGTCGTGGCTTCCGCTGAGGACGGAGCGGCCGTCCGGGGTGAACGAGACGCAGCTCGTCTCCATGTCGTACGCGGCCACGGTGCGCGACTTGCCGGAGCGAAGGTCGTGGACGCGGATCTCCTTTCCCACCGTACACGCAAGGTACGCACCGTCCGGTGAGAGCGCGAGCGCCTGCATCCGCGCCGGCTCGGTGACCGTCTTCTTGCACTCGCCCGTCGCGGCATCCCAGAGCTTCCACTCGCCCTCGTGCCCCTTGTCGCGGATGTAGTGCTCCGCAACGTTACGCCCGCGGTGGTAGGCCCAGTCGCTGGCCCCGCTGGCGATGGTCCGCCCGTCGCTGGAGAAAGCCACGGTGCACACCCAGTCCCGGTGGCCTTCAAAGGTATGCCGCAGCCGGCCGGTCTCCGCGTCCCAGAGCCGCACGCGCCGGTCCCCACAGGCGCCGGCGAAGGTGGCGCTGTCCGGCGAGAAGGCGAGGGCGGTAACGGGATAGGCAAGGTTCGCGATCCGGTGCCGCAGCATCCGGGACGAGAGCTCCCATACCAGCAGCTGCTTATCGGAGCCGGCGGAGGCCAGCAGCTTCCCGTCCGGCGAGATGACCGTAGCGTAAGTCTCCCACTCTGTGTGGCCGGCGAGGTCCTTCAGGCGCTTTCCGGTCCGCACGTCGTACACACCGACCAGCTTGTCCATGTGATAGCCCGCCGCGGCGATGGTCCGGCCGTCCGGCGAGAAGGCGATCGAGCGGTCGCCCACGTCGCCCAACACGCGCAGCATCGCCCCGGTCGCCGCGTCGTAGAGCCGCACGCCGCCCTCTCCGGAGGCGGTCGCCACGATCGCGCCGTCCGGCGAGGCGACCACCGAGTGCACGGAGCTCGCGGGCGGGGCTTGCAGGACCAGCTCCGGGGGCTTCGGAGCGGCCGTCTGCGCCAGCGCGGTCGCGGCAGCCAGCAGCGAGAGAGCGGCGAGGAGTAGGCGGTGGGGGCGGTGGGGACGCATCGGATCACCTCCGGCGTTGGGTGTCGGGATCTCTGAGAGCGGTACGCACGGGAAGGTTACCGCGTGACGCATCATCGCTTGAACTCGGATTGCGGTAAGATCATTCCGCAATGGCCTCCCTATTAAGCTGCCAGGAGATCACCAAGGGGTACACGGACCGTCCGCTCTTCCGCGGCATCACCCTCGGCATCGCCGAGGGAGAACGGATCGGCCTGCTCGGGCCCAACGGCTCCGGTAAGTCCACGCTGCTCAAGCTGCTCGCCGGGCTTGAGAAGCCGGACGCCGGCGTGGTTTCGGCGCGACGGGGCATCCGCCTGGCTTACCTGCCGCAGGAGGACGCCTTCCCGGCCGGAGTGAGCGCCGACCAGGTCCTGCGGGAGGCCGTAGGCGAGGGGCTGGACGAGCACGAGCGCGACCTGCGCGTGGAGAGGATGCTCGCGCGCGCCGGCTTCACGGGCGGGGGCCAGGAGGCCGTGACCCTCTCCGGCGGCTGGCGGAAGCGGCTCGCTATTGCCCGGGAGCTCATCCGGGAGCCCGACCTTCTGCTCCTGGACGAGCCGACGAACCACCTGGACCTGGAGGGCATCCTCTGGCTCGAGGAGCTCCTCAAACAGGCCCCGTTCGCCTTCCTCCTCGTAAGCCACGACCGGTTCCTGCTGGATAACGTCACCACCCGCGTGGTCGAGCTGAGCCGCGCGTACGCGGAAGGCTACCTCAGCGTCGACGGCCGCTACACTGACTTCCTGGAGCGCCGCGAGGAGTACCTCCAGGCGCAGGCGAGCCGGCAGCAGGCGCTGGCGAACCGCGTCCGCCGCGAGTCGGAGTGGCTGGGACAGACGGCCCAGGCGCGCAGCACCAAGGCGGCCTATCGCATCAAGGAAGCCGGGCGCCTGATGGAGCAGCTCGCCGAGCTGAAGCTGCGCAACAGCCAGAACCGCGCCGCCGCCATCGACTTCACCGGCTCCGGCCGGAAGACCCGGGAGCTCCTGGTCGCGCGTGGGATCGAGAAGAGCATCGACGGCCGCCGGCTCTTCCGCCGCCTGGACCTGGTCCTGTCCCCGGGGTTGAAGCTGGGGCTCGTCGGCGCAAACGGCAGCGGCAAGACCACGCTCCTGCGGGTTCTCGCGGGCGAGCTGGAGCCGGACCGGGGTTCGATCCGGCACGCGGAGGGGCTCCGTATCGTCCTGTTCGACCAGGGCCGGGAACAACTCGACGGCTCCGTTCCCTTGCGGCACGCCCTGTCGCCGACGGGAGAGACGGTCGACTACCGCGGCGGCTCGATGCACGTCGTCGCCTGGGCGAAGCGCTTCCTGTTCCAGCCGGATCAGCTCGAAGTGCCGGTGGGGCTTCTCTCCGGTGGGGAGCAGGCCCGCGTGCTGATCGCGCGCCTGATGCTGCGGCCGGCGGACCTCCTCATCCTGGACGAGCCGACCAACGACCTGGATATCCCCACCCTGGAAGTGCTGGAGGAAAGCCTGGCCGACTTCCCCGGCGCCATCGTGCTGGTCACCCACGACCGCTACATGCTGGACCGCGTCTCCACCGAGGTCCTAGCTCTCGACGGCCGAGGCGGGGCCGTTCTCGTGGCGGACTATCCCCAGTGGGAGCGCCTGCGTGCCCGTCCCGCCCCTCCGGAGCGCGCGATGTCGAAGCCGACCGCGCCTCCCGCGGCCTCCGCGGCGCCCCGCCTCTCTTCCGCGGAACGGCGGGAACTGTCCCGGATCGAGGAGAAGATCGAAGCCGCCGAAGGACGCGTGGCAGAACTGGAAGCACGCCTCCAGGACCCGGCCGTCGCCTCGGACCACCTGAAGCTGCAGGCCGCCTGGGATGACGTCCAGGCCGGGCGCCAGGCCGTGGCCGAGCTCTACGCCCGCTGGGAGGCTCTCGAAACGAAACGCGGGGCCGAGTCGTCCGGGGTCATTCGAGAGAGATGAGCTCCCAGGCGGTACTTTTCGTCGTAGTGCAGCAAGTAGTCCAACTCCATCTCGTTCAACCCATAATGCCCACCGAGAACGACATCGATCCGATCAATAATGGTCTTGGCCTTCGCCGGGTAGAACTCCTGATACTCGACCGTCCCGCTGGCATACTCTCGCTGTCGGGAAGAAGCATGTTCGCGTAGGCACGCCTCCAGGTCTCTACCATACTCGTCCAACTGCTGCTTCCGCTCATCCGGCAGCGGGTTGATTGGGAATTGCGACCATTCCCGCTCGCCAAGATCTCGGCAATTGCTGACCATCTTGTAAAAGAAGTAGAACGTGGAGCTGGAGAGAACCGCCGCGACCACTCTGGCTTCGCGCGGATCGGAGACGGTAAGCACTTTCCAGTGACCGTTCTGCGCGCCCGGCGGGAAAGTGAGTGCCCGCACCCAATAGGTCGGGGCGTCGTTTAACCAGACGCGTGCTGTCCCAACCGACGACACCGGAAGCCGCCCCTCCTGTCGCTCCATTTTTTGGAAGATGCTCTCCGCTTCTGAGCAGCCAGACTTGAGCGGCATCCGGTTGTAGCTCCACGTCGAGCCCTTGCAGTAACGCACGCGCTCGAAAAGGAAAGGCCGTTCCTCCGCGTACCAGTGCTGGTAGGGTGCGACCATCAACGTTGGCTGGGAGCCAAGCCGCGTGAGAAGAATCACAAGCCGCTGTTCCACTCCTTCGAACAACTTTCCCGGACGATTAGAGTAGGAGCTGATCCAACTGCGGTGCTCCTGGAGCGCCTGCATAAGAGGACGGTACTCCTCGCCGCTGATGCAGCTCACCGGCACGATCATCCCAAATCGCGCACCACCAGACAGAAGATCCAGGGCACGTTCGACGAAGAACGCGTAAACGTTCCCATACGCCGGGGAACCATAACCTACCACTTCGTATTCCTTCCTGACGGCACTGTAGTCCACGTACGGCGGATTTCCGAGGACGGCGTCAAAGCCTCCTTGCTGCAGTACTACGCGCGGGAACTCGATGAGCCAATGGAAAGGACGATGAGTTTTTGTGAACTGGCCCGGGTCCAACCGGCGCCGACCGGCGTCCTGAACGTCCAGTGACCGCTGCAGCCGCTCCTGGGCGGTCAGGATCTCCTCCTTGAGGGCGGCCAATTCAAGCTCCGAGCTCCCGGCGAGAGAGCTCTCCGCGTACCGTTCCAGCCGGGGTATCTGTTCTCCCAGCAGCCGCTCCGTTTCAGGCTCCAGACCCGATTCAGTCTCAGACCACTTTCGGACCTTCCCCGGCGTGGAGAACCCCACGAGGGAGTTGCCAACGCGCAGGTTCTGGTCGAGATCGGGGAGTGGGACCAGGCCGCGGTTCTCACGGTTGGGATCCGGCGTGCTCTGGGCAACCAGCTTGAGAAAGAGTCGAAGCCGGCAGTATTCAACGGCCTCCGGGAGCAGATCGACTCCAAAAAGATTCCGGGCGGCAATCTGTTTGTCTATCCGGTAGCCGGGCTCTTGCTCACTCTCATACACGGACTGAAGCGTGCCGCGGAACTCTTCGATGATGTCGGGCCCAAGCGACCCCAGGTCCCCAATCGACCCGAACGATGCTCCATTCCATCGCTGCTTGAACTGCCGGGACGGAACGAATCGGCCTGCATCTCCAGCGGCCCGGCAGAAGGCATCCATTCTCTCGAGACAGGCCTCATGAAGTAGGTGCAGAGTGTTCAAGACCTGAAACAAGAAGGCTCCCGAACCGCAGGCAGGGTCGAGGACGGTCATCGGACACAGGTAGTTCGAGTAGAGCCTGTGAAGCACCCGCGCGTCCTCAATCGAATGAATGAAGTCGAGCGCCAACCGTTGGATATCCAGGTTATAGCTGATGAAGTCGTCCGCGGAGCGGATCCCGCCGCGCTCAAAGTCTCGGAGAATTGACTTGTAATGCGAACGGCGCGCCTCATGCTCTCGCCGGGTTTCTCGTGGAAGCGGGGCCGGATGCTTGACGGTGCCGTGGACGTAGCGAGCGATCCCCTCGCCGCTGCTGATCTCCCGACGTTCGCCGGCCAGCGCCCCGCCGATGGGCAGCGGATCAACAGCCGATCGGCAGAGGTCATCGCCGGCGGCCAACAGATCGAACAGGCGCGGGATGAGCGTATTACGCGCGATGTACCCGGTGACATCATCCTGCGTGTAGTACGTGCCTCTCTCCCCCCCGTCCTCGACAACTCTCCTCTCGAAGATGCAATCCAGGACTCTTGGATTCATCTCCCCACCGTGCCGCGGCTCCTGCTCCTCCAGACTCCACTGCCAGCCATCCAAGAACTCGAACCAAGCTCGGAATGCCCCGTCGGGGATGGATATGCTTGCCTGCAATGTCCCGGCTTCGACAGATTCGCGGGTTATCCCATACTGCTCCTCCGCGGCATGAGGTGAAAAGAGTCCTCCGCCCAGATAGGGGACGTCCTCGAGGAGCTCTCGGTAGCGGCCTCGTTCCTGTTGTGGCGTGCCAAGCCCGAAGAAGCAGAATGGAAGGAAGAAGTCTTGATAAAAACGATCCGGGCCCCTACGGGAGTCCTCCAAGCGGCGCCGCAGGTATCGTGTGCCTCCGGGCAGGATATCCTTGGCCGCCAGAAGGTAGATGAATACGACGCGGACCATCAGGCAGCTCATGTACCGCGAGAGCTGCGGCGCTTCCGTCACCCAGTCCAGTGACTTGGAGAACTCATTCCGTGGGTCTCTAAATCCCCGATCGAACCGCCTGGCAACCCGCCTTACCACTGCGCTCGTGGTCAGGCGGTAGGGCATCGTGGATTGTGCGGCGCTCCCGTGGTCGTCCGCATCCGACGCGGCAAGGTTGGATTGCGCTGCTCCGTTCCGCAACTCCCTGTCGTCGATCATCCGGCAAGTCCTTCCACGCCTTCACGCAGGTTCCTTCGCCCAGTTCTTCGGGCGCATGTCCGTGAGGTGTTCCTTCGACTCGGACATGATGATGCTGTACCGGCCGGCGGCCTGACGCCAGGCCTCCACCATCCCCGCGTGCAGCTGGTCGGCGGTGGGCCGGTTGTACTGGATCGCGAGATGGTTGAAGGCGGAGCCGGCGGTGTAGGTCTTGAAGATCACGCCGTCGTGATGATGGTTGGCGATGACGTGCCCGTGGTCATCCGTCTCTCGGATCAAGTGCGCGATGGCGCGAGCCCGAGGAGCGCTGCGCGCTTCCTCCGATTCGTCTGCGACCACCCACCCTCTCGCGTGCCGTCCGGACGACGGCTGCCCCGGTACAGGAAGTCCTCCGGGTCGCCCGGCCCACAGAGATAGACCGACCCGCCGCCGTGCCGCACGAGCGCGGCCGCGTCCGCCGGGTCCGCGATGATCTGACCCTGGAGCGGGCGGGGAGCGGTTGCCTGGCCGGCGCCCGCTGCCTCCAGCGATGACAGGAGCGCACCGAAGACCACCGCGGCGGCGATCCGGTGGAGTCCTCGCAGCGCTTTCGCTCCAGGTGATTGACGGGGCACTAAGGGTTCCTCCGCGGCCGGCTATCGGACGGCGGTGAGCCAGCGCTGTTGAATCTCGGAACCATCAGCTCAAGGTGCTCCTCGCATCGGCATAGGCGCTTCCCCTACGCATCAAACCCAACCTGATCCGCGTTAATGCCACCGGCGGGAGCGCGAGGCAGCGTCAGGATCCCTCGGTACCGCTGCCCGGTTCGCTCCGTATCCCCAGGCGCCCTCCGTGCGCTTCGAGGGTGCTTCGCCAGATGGCCAGCCTCCGGCCGGCCCGCGCCGGCCCGGGTGCGGGCCTCGTCCACCCGATAGAACCGCTCGGCCAGGTGCGGCAGATGTTCCGGGGCGATCCCTTCGCCGGTGTCGCGCACGCAAACCACCACCGCGTCGTCCACCGGGCGTCCCCAGGCAGGGCAGCTGCGCGTGGCCCGCCCGAGGCGTCGCTCACACACGTCACGTGCACGGCTCCCTGGACTGCCACGTTCAGCGAGGCGGACTCCAGGTCGCGTCAGAAGCTGAGATGCCACGCGCCCGCAAGCATGATCAGCCAGATCATCCCCTTGATCAGAAAGAACAGGAATCCGGCAGCGCCGATCCGCCGGATCCAGGACGCGCGGGAGCCACTGTGATTCCCGTGCTCTGCGTGCTTCGCGTGCCTTCCGTGCTTTCCGTGCTTCAGGGGCCGCGAGTGGCGGGATGGTGATACGCTGCTCATCTCGTGTGTCTATCTACCCCCTTATCACGCGGCACCCACCTATATTGGTGGCGTTGGGATTTGGGGGGTGTCGAGGGGTGACGAGGTGGGGAGGTGGCGGCATCAGTGGTGGGTCGCCAGGCGGAGCGCATTGATCACCGCGCCCTCACGCCTCATGCGGACACCAGCCGCTCGCCCAGCGCTCTACCGCGCTCCGGGCTCACCAGAGAGTTGCCGGAGAGATGCCGGAGAGTTACCAGAGGCTCGGACTGGCGGAGCAGAGAGTTGGCAGAGACCTGGGGGCTACGCTGGGAGTGGCGACGGGGATCGGCCCCGTCCCGGACCGGAGCGGGCGATACGCCCCTCCAGGAGAGGTTCGATGAACGCCAACTTCCAGACCCGCCGACCCTTCCTTTGCCTCCTCGCCGCCGCCGTCGCGGTGCTGGCGACTTGCGTCCCCGCGCCCCCGGCCCACAGCCAGCCCGCGGGAGGGGTGCTCTTCGCCAGTGGAGATGATTATTACGGCCGGGTGAGCGGTGCCCCCTCCGGCTACGGCTTCAAGGCCATCTCCGCCGGAGAGGGTCACGCCCTGGCGATCCGGTCGGACGGCAGCATCGTCGGCTGGGGACTCAACGATTACGGTCAGAGCAGCATGCCCCCGGGAACGTTCAAAGCCATCGCCGCCGGAGCGTATCACAGCCTGGCGATCCGGTCCGACGGCAGTCTCGTCGGATCCGGGAGTCTCGTTGCACGGGGAGCCAACAACTACGGTCAGTGCATAGTGCCGCCCGGCAAGTTCAAGGCCATCGCGGCAGGGGGAAGTCACAGCGTGGCGATCCGGTCCGACGGGATTCTCTTCGCCTGGGGAGACACCCAATACGGTCAGTGCAACAACGTGCCGGCCGGCACCGGCTTCGTCGCGGTCGCGGCAGGGGGAAGTCACAGCGTGGCGCTGCGGTCGGACGGCAGCCTCGTCGCCTGGGGATCCAACACTTACGGTCAGTGCGACAACGTGCCCGACGGCACCGGCTTCGTCGCGATCGCCGCCGGGGAGGTTCACAGCGTGGCGCTGCGGTCGGACGGAAGCCTTGTCGCCTGGGGATCGAACTACATCGGTCAGTGCGACGTGCCCGCGGGGACCGGCTTCAAGGCCATTGCGGCGTCTGGCAAATGGAGCATCGCGGCCGCATCCAATGGCACTCTGCACGTGTGGGGAGGTTTCGGTGTCACTGTCAACAATGGCGCCATCCCCACCTCGGTACCGGTGCCGGTGCGGAAGGTGTCCCGGCCGGACACGAACGACACCTATCGCTTTGCAGCCGTAGCCGTGGGAGGGTTAAGCCTCGCCTTCAGCCTCGCCCTGACGGAGGATCCTGCCCAGTGAGAGCTCGTCGGCGCCGGCGGCCGTGAGCAGGCCCGGTGGGACGAACCCCGAAGCCCGGAGGGGAGGCATCTGCGGTCACCTGGCAGCTCGAAGGACGTCCGAGTGGGACGGGCGGAAACGGGCGAGGCCTCCGCCGGTCGGCAGCGACCGGCGGA
>JGI10216J12902_101703500_pt1 | contig 24388 bp, 16 predicted proteins | sample KanNatreferecore_FD_12902 | JGI IMG/M metagenome (IMG submission 12902)
TAGACGCGGAAGTAGCAGAAGTGGCAGCGCTTCCGGCAGAACGGGATGTGGAGGTAGAGGCCCAGCTTCGTGCCGGGAGCGGGCGCCCGCTCCAGCGCGGCGAACGCGTCCGCGGCGCGCTCCGGCGACCAGAAGGAGAACGGCGGATAGTTCGAGACGAAGTAGTTCCCCGCGCGCGTCTCCTCGTCGCCGATGACCCGCAGCGGATCGATGGTTACGGACATTCGTTACTTTCCGCTTTCCTGTTAACGGGCCGCGAAGGCGTAGACGGTGCCGTCCTGCGCGCCTACGATGACCAGTCCGTCCGAGACCGCCGGCGAGCTGTTCACCGCGGCGCCGATCTCATACGACCACAGCTCTTTCCCGTCACCGAGGCCGAGCATGTACAGCCGGCCGTCCTCCGACCCGACGAGCACCTTACCATCGCAGATTACGGGAGAGCTGTCTACTTTCCCCCGGGTGCGGAACGCCCACACGCCCTTGCCATCCGCGCGGTTAATGCAGTGTACCCGCTTGTCCCGCCCGCCGATCACCAGCCGGTCCGCCGCGAGCGCGGGCGAGGAGAAGTACGGGAACCCCCGGTCCTTATAGGTCCAGGCGACTTTCCCCGTCTGCAGGTCCGCGCAGACGACCTCGCTGCCGTAGTGGCCCAGGTACGCCCGGTTCCCGTCCACGGCCACCGTACCCGCGATGTAGTCCTGGATCTCGATCACCTTGCGCTTCGTGCCGCTGGCCAGGCTGATCACGTAGAGCATCCCGTCGCAGCCGCCGAAGACGATGTCGTCCCCGCTCACCGCGGGGGTGCCGTTCACATAGTTATCGGTCTGGTAGGTCCAGATCGGCTTCCCCGTGGCGGCGTTCACGCAGTGGACCCGGCTGTCGTAGCTTCCCACGACGAACCAGGTCTCCTTGCCGTCCGGAGACTTCACCGGGTTCGCGGCGCCGAGGATCTTGTCGTCGGTCTTATACTTCCAGCGGAACTTGCCGGTGGCGGCTTCGACGGCATACAGGAACCCGTCGGCCGAGCCCACCGCCACCACGTCGCCCGCAACGGCTGGTGGCGCCTCGATCTCCGCTCCGGTCTTGTAGGACCACAGCTTCTTGCCGGCGGGGCTGAGGGCGTACAGGAACCGGTCCCCGGAGCCGATGAACACCTTGCCGCGGTCCACCACCGCGGAGGAGAGCACCGGGCCGCCCGTCTTGAACTTCCACGCCAGCTTCAGCTTCGCCGGCAGCTTACCGGCCGCCGTGCCCGTGTGACGCGGCGTGCCCCGGAACACCGGCCACGCCGCGTGCGCCCCCACTGCGCCGGCGGCCACGAGAGCCGCCCCGAGAGCCCAGACAAGTCTGCGGGAAAACATTTGCATCACCCCCCATGTTTGCGAGAGACGGGGCGCCCCGGGTTTCTTGCGTTTGGTTAGCGGGCCTCACGCCCGCCGTTATCATAGGTAGAACGGTGTTCAGGAGTGAATGCGCACACGAACCTAGGTGAGCGCGGCTGGCAGCGGCGGGAATCCCATGCAATCCCGTCTCGGCCTACTACCACGCTATCTGTTCGTACCGTTTGCGGACCGGGAGCGGCACTCGCAGCCCTCGCCGAGGATGGTTAACCGCGGCCGGGCACCGCGGCCGTCAGGGCGCTCAGGCTCACGCGCTGCCGGCCCTGCTGGTCGAAGTTCTCCAGATCGAGCCATCGCTGGAAGGCGCTCCGCAGGGCGGGCCACTCCCGGTCGATCACGGAGTACCACGCGGTGTCGCGGCTGCGGCCCTTGTAGATGACGGCCTGCCGGAAGATGCCCTCGAACGAGAAGCCCAGGCGCAGCGCGGCGGCGCGGGAGGGAGCGTTCAGCGCGTCGCATTTCCACTCGTAGCGCCGGTAGCCGAGGGTGAAGGCGCGCTCCATCATCAGGTACATGGCCTCCGTGGCCGCCCGGGTCCGCTGCAGCCGCGGGGAAAAGTGGAGGTGGCCTATCTCGATCGTTCCGTGCGCCGGCTCGATCCGCAGGAAGCTGGCCACGCCGACCGCCCGGCCGCTCGCGGCGTCGATTGCGGCGAAGAACAGCGGATCGTCGCAGCGTGAGACCTGCTCGGCCCACGCCGTGTAGCCGGACAGGTCGTCGAATGGGCCGTAGGGGAGGTAGGTCCAGGTCGCCCCCGTCGGATCCTCGGAGTTGGCGCTGTAGAGGTCGGCCGCATGAACCTCACAGTCCAGCGGTTCGAGCCGGCACCACCGCCCGGGCATACCCTCCCGCGGCGGGCGGTTCGGTGGCTTCCAATCGGGCAAGGGAAGGCCGATGGGCTGCCCGAGCTCGTTGTGGAGGTAATCCGGCGTTTCCATTACGGTCGGTCTATGTGTCCGCAAACGGCCAGCGTCTGGCGCCCCCGCGGTCTATACTGGCGCCGAATCGGTTGCGGTGAGGTGGGGGACTACGAACTATGAGCGAGGCCGGCGATTATTTCCTCGGCACGCACGATGAGGAAGTCGCGCGCCTCGGGCTGCAGCACTCCGTGTGGAGGGCCCGGGCGCATGAGGCCTGGGTGCGCGGCGGGTTCACCCGCGGGCAGGTCCTGATGGATGTCGGCTGCGGCCCGGGGCACGCCTCGCTCGACCTGGCGGAGCTGGTGGGGCCGACGGGGCAGGTCGTGGCCATCGACCGGTCCCCGCGCTTCCTGAAGGCCCTGGATTCCGCGCGCCTCCGGCGCGGTCTGGAGAACATCCGCACCGTCGAGCTCGACCTGGACGACGCGGATCTGCCTGCCGTCGCGGCGGACGGGGCCTGGTGCCGGTGGGCGCTGACGTTCCTGAAGCATCCACGCGCTGCCGTGGAACGGGTGGCGGCCCGCCTGAAGCCCGGCGGGGCCATCGTCCTGCACGAGTACTTCGACTACGCCACCTGGCGCCTGGCGCCCAGGTCTCCGGAGCTGGAGGAGTTCGTCCGCCTGGCGATGGAAAGCTGGCGCGAGGACGGCGGCGAGCCGGACATCGCGCTGGAGCTGCCGCGCTGGCTGCCGGAGGTCGGCTTCACGCTGAGAGAGGTCCGTCCCCTCGTGGACGTGGTGCCTCCGTCCAGTTTCGTGTGGCAGTGGCCGCGGGAGTTCGTCCGCGTGGGTCTGCCGCGGCTGGTGCAACTGGGCCGCCTTTCCCCGGTCCGAGCTGGCGAGATCTGGGAGGCGTTCGAGGCGTGTGAGGCCGCGCCGGACACGCTGATGATCACGCCGGCGGTGCTGGAGATCATCGCGGTCCGCGCCTGACCGGCAGATCTGAGACCGCCGGCGCGAACGCCGGAATGGCTTCTGCACGATAATACTAAAGGCGCCGCGCCGGCGCCCGCGTCTCCTCTTTAGCACCTCTAACTTCTACCCCGGAGCCCCTATGCGCCCCCTCCTCGCGGTTCTCATCCTTGCCCTGCCGGCGGCGCTCGCGCCTGCGTCTCACGCGCAGCCGAAGTCGCTCGACGACCTCGTGCTGGCCATCGTGAACGACGAGCCGATCACGCGGGGACAGGTGGCGGCCCGGCTGATGGACTACCAGGGAGACGAGGCGCTCCAGCGGATGGTCAACCGCGCGCTCCTCCTCCAGGCGGCGAAGAAGGCCGCGGTGACGGTCTCCGAAGACGAGCTGTTGAAGCGCATCGACGAGATCCGCACGCAGTTCAAGTCCGACCTGGAGTTCATGTCGTTCCTGAGCCGCAACCGGCTCTCCGAGCGGCAGTACCACGAGGAGGTGCGGCACACGCTCATCCTGGAAAAGATCGCGCTCAAGGAGAAGCCGATCACGGACGAGGACCTGCGCCAGTACGACGTGCGGCTGGCGGTGGCACCGGACAAGGCGACGGCGGAGAAGTGGATCAAGGAGCTGAGCGGCGGCGCCAACTTCGCGGAGATCGCCTCAACCCGCTCCGAAGACCCCGCCACTCGAAAGGCGGCGGGCCGGATGCGGCCCTTCCTCCGGATCGAGCTGCTCGACATCTCGAGCGCCATCGAACAGCAGAAGCTCCTCCCGGGCGCCTACACAAAGACGCCGGTCCAGCTTCCCGAGGGGAAGTGGGCGGCCGTCAAGCTGGAGCGCATGATCGCCGCCGCGGAAATCTCACCTTCGGAGCGGGACCGCCTGGTACAGATGGTCAAGCGCGAGCGGATGGACGGCTGGATGACGCAGGCCCGCATGACGGCGGACGTCAAGACCTTCCCGCTCTCGCAGGCAGTGGTCGCCACCGTGAACGGAGAGGCGGTCCCGCGGGAGCAACTGGTCATCCGGCTGCTGGAGTTCCAGGGCGAGGAGGCACTGGAGCTGATGATCAACCGCGCCCTGCTCCTCCAGGCGGCGAAGCGGCTAAGCGTAACGGTCACGGATGAAGAAGCGGATAAGAAGCTCGGCGAGCTGAAGTCCGCCTCCAAGAAGCCGGAGGAGTTCCAGACCTTTCTCTCCCGCTCCAACATGACGGAAAAGGTGTTCCGCGACCAGGTGAAGTACACGCTCCTGATGGAGAAGGTGGCGCTGAAGGAGGCGCCGGTGACGGAAGAGGACCTGACCCGCTACGTGGTCCGCGTGATCGTGGCGCGGGACCGCCCCGCGGCCGAGCAGCTTATCAAGGATTTGAAGGACGGCGCAGACTTCGTCAAGACGGCCGAGGAGCGCTCGCTGGACCCGGACGGGCGCGTCGCCGGCGGGCTGGTGCCGCCGTTCCTCAAGATCGACCTGCTGGATGTCTGGCGCGCTATCGAGGCCCAGAAGCTGAAACGGGGAGACTACACCCAGGTGCCCGTCCTCCTGACCGACGCCAGTTGGGTGATCATCAAGTTCGAAGCCACGCTGCCGCCGAAGGAGCTGAAGCCCGAGGAGCGGACCGCGCTCACCGAGAAGGTGAAGAGCTACCGGGTCGGCCAGTGGTTGGCGCAGACCGTCACCGCCGCCCGCTCCGGCGGCAAGATCTCCCGGCCGGTTCCCCTGAGCGCCGCCGTCATCCGCGGAAGCTAACCGGGGCTATCGGAACCGGAGCGGTTCACACGCGGATGCTCTCTCCGTGTCAACGATCACGGACGACCTTCTCCCGCTTGGCATCCCAGAGCAGGGTTCGCTTCTGGCGGTAGGAGTCGACCGCCATCTTGATGGCGACCATGGTAGCGGCGCCTAGCTCCGCGTTACAGAAGACGGGGCCCTTGCCGCGGATGGCGTCGATGAAGTTGCCCGGCAGGTCGCGGCGGGGCTCCAGGGGAATCCGCAGCTCCTGCTTGCCTCCGTTCTTTTCGGCGAACTCCGGCTTCATCTCGCCGTTGGCGCGGAGGTACGGCTCGCCGCCCAGGGCCATCGTGCCGTACTTGCCGTAGATGCGGTCCTCCAGGCCGTCGTCATTGGTCAGAGTGCTGACGAGGAAGAGCGACCACTCGCTCGGGTAGTCGGCGGTCATCATGAACATGTCCGGGATGTCCCGCCCGTCCTTCTCCACGTAGAGGCCGCCGTTGGCGTTCACGCGGAGCGGGTACTCGCCGTTGGGACCGGCAATGGCGACGAGCAGCGGGGCCAGCTTGTGGTAGAGGAGGTCGGTCGCCACGCCGCCGTTGTAGGGCCAGTACTTGCGGAAGCGGAAGAAGTGCTCCGGGTTCCACGGGATCTTCGGCGCGAGGCCCCACCGGTGGCCGAGCCACATATCCCAGTCCACGAAGTCCTCGCCGCCCTTGCCGGGCCCGGCCGCCTCGTCGATACGCTGGTGGGCGTTGAAGAGGCAGACGCGGGCGTTCCGGTTGTAGCTGCCCTGGGCCCAGGTCACCTTGCCGATGCGGCCGGCGCGGATGGCGTCGCCCGCCTTCCAGTAGCTGTCGCTGGCGGTGCCGTTCGGGCCGACCTGGAGGACCTTGCCGTACCGGCGCACCGAGTCCCGCAGCTCCAGCGCCTGCTCGACGGTGTGCGTCATGGGCTTCTCGACGTAGACGTGCTTCCCCGCCTCCATCGCGTCGATGGCGATCCGGGCGTGCCAGTGGTCCGGCGTGGCGATGAGGACGGCGTCGACGTCCGGACGCTCCAGCAGCCGTCGGTAGTCGAGATAACCCTCGCCCTTGCAGATGCCCTTCGCCCGCGTCACCCGGCGCTGGTAGACGTCCGAGACCGCAACCACCTGGACGTTGTCCGCTTCGCCGCGCCGCACGAGGCCGCCGACGTGGCCGGTGCCCTGTCCGCCGACCCCGATGACGCCGAACCGGATCTTGTCGTTGGCGCCCAGCACGGCGGCCGGCGCCATGGCGCCGAGGGTTCCCGCGGTGGCTGCTTTCAAGAGAGAGCGGCGGTCCGCGCGTGCCATACGATGCCTCCTTTACTTGCCCGTGGTGTACTTCAGATCGTCCAGGAAAACGGCGGCGTAGTGCCCGCCGCGGCGCATGGTGAGCATGCCGAAGCGGTCGAAGGGCGCGCCCAGCGCCCTGTGGCCCGGCGGCAGCTTCAGCTCCACGGGTGCGCCGTCCAGCGTCACCCGGAGGGCACCGTCACCCGTCGGGTCGTACGCGATCGTGAAGGTGCGGCTCTTGCCGTCCGGGCGGATCAGCGGTCCTTCGGCGGGGAGGTCGCGGGTCCCGCCGGTGGTGGTATAGATGGGCCGGAAGTAGTGCCCGGCGCGGCTGGGGCCTTCGATCATCACGCCCAGCAGCCCGGATGGGACCACCTCGTCCTTCGCATCCGTCGCGCGCGGCGCGCCCTTGAAGAGGGTGCTGTTGAACCAGCCGAAGTACATCCCGCTGTCGGAGGCCGCGCGCGTGATCGCGATCTTTCCTGAAGCGGTCAGCGCATCTGCGGTCCCGAGGCGGTAGATGCGGTCCGCATAATAGCCGTACGCCTCCGACTCCGGCTCGGTCCGCCAGAAGAGCCCGCCGACCTCCCCGCTTCCCACGCCGCCCGCATAGCGTGACGGGTAGTAGGCAAAGTTCTGGCTGTCGTTCGGCTCGTAGTCGTCGAAGCTCTTCTGGTTCCCCTGGCCGTCCCACTGGGGGTTCTTCGCCAGGCTGACCTTCTTCCCGTCGACCTCGAGGTTTCCGCAGTAGACGACCAGCGCTCCGCCCGGCGTCTGCTGGTTGAACATGCCGAAGCGGTCGAAACGTGCCCCCTCCGCCTGGTGGCCGGCCTCTAGCTGCAGCACGTGCTGCGCGCCATCCAGCGTCAGGGTAATCGACCCGGCGCCGCCCGCGGCCGACGGGTCGTAGGCGAGGCTCCAGGCGTGGCGCTTCCCGTCCGGCGCGATCCGCGCGCCCGTGTTCAGCCCCCCGGCTTTCCACGTCGCGGTGGTGTAGTCGAGGTGGACGGTCGCCTGTCTCTGCTCCGCGTCGAGCCGGAGGCCGAGAAAGTTGACCGGACGGAACCCCTGCTGGCGCGAGTTGAACCACCCGAGGAAGACGCCGCTGCCCCCTTCGGAGCGCAGGAGCGCAATGGTCCCGGAAGCGGTGAGGCGACCTTTCAACGACTCGCCCCCGATGGACCGGCCATAGTGCGCCGGCGTGGTCGAACGCGCGACCAGCCCGCCGATCTCCCCGGGAGAATCAGATGCGTGCTGCGTGGTGCTCCAACCGAAGTCCTGCGTCACCTTCTTCGGCGCCGCTGGCACCAGTACGTTGCGGAACCCCTCCCAGCTGGGGGGCTGGTCGAAGGCCTCGCTCTTGACCCCGGGCGGATCGCCGGGAGCGAGCGCAAACGAACCGGGCGCCGCGGCGAGGAGCGCGGCGCAGACGAGGAGTGGACGGCAGGACGCGCCCGGAGCGTGGGTCTTCAGCTTGAGCATAGAGCGTGGACGCGGGGCCGGAGGAGCGTCCGGCCGATAAGCACTCGCTCTTTCCCCGTTGACCGAGCCGTTCTCCTCCGGCGGCAGACCCCAAGAGGAGCGAAACCATGCCGCATCAAACGCCGTTGAAAGAGACCGTGTGCGTGTGATCGCCTGGAGGAAGACCAATGGACGACGACATCCAAGAAAAGCTCCTGGTGCTGGAGTCCCGCGTGGCCGCTTTGGAAGCGCAGGAACTGGGCGAGGACCGAACGGAGAAGACCGGCTGCGAAGACGCCAGCTTCCCAGGCGCGGGCTTCGTGTGGATCCCGGTGCCGATCGCCGTGTTCGCGTGGCTGTCCGGCGGGAGCGCGGCGGCGTGGTTCGCCGTCGGCGCCATCGGCGTTTGCTGCATCCTGGCGGCGTTCGCGCTTAGCGTCCGGCAGAAGTAGGCCGACGCGGGCTAGCTGCGGCTCGGCGATCGCTTCCCCGGCGTGCGGCGGGTGGTGCGGTTGCGCTGGGCGGGCTTGTTGGGGTCCGGGCCGGGGCGGGTGACGGAGATGACGTCCTGCAGGCCGCTGACGATGCGGACCACCTGCTGGAGCTCCTCGACGTCCGCCACGTCCACGACCAGCTCCCAGACGGCGCTGGCGCCGGGGCGCGAGCGGATGGTGGCCTGCTCGATGTTGATCTTCCGCTCGCTGAAGGCGGAGGAGATGTTCGCCATCACGCCCACGCGGTCCAGCGTTTCGATCCGGATGGAGGTCGCGAAGGTGGAGGCCGCGTCGCGGCTCCAATCGACCGGCTGGATGCGGTCCGGCTCGCTCGTCAGCGATTCCTGGATGTTGGGGCAGCCCTCGCGGTGGATGGCGATGCCCTTGCCCCGGGTGACGTAGCCGACGACTTCCTCGCCCGGCAGGGGCATGCAGCAGCGGGAGCGCTGGATGAAGAGGTCCTCCATCCCTCCCGCGCTGATGCGGAGCTTGCTGGGGCGGGCGCCTTCGGGGCGAGGGCGGCCGGTGATGATCTGCGGCCTGGCGGGCTCCTGCGCCTTCAGCTTGTGGAGCACCGTCATCGCCGCCACGTGACCGTAGCCGATGCCCGCCAGGAGGTCCTCCTCCGTGTGGAAGTGCATTCCCTGCGCCACGGAGGCGAGGCGCTCGGGCTTGAGCATGTCCCGGTCGTAGCCGAGGCGGGTGGCTTCTTTCTCGATCAGCTCCCGGCCGCGGGAGACGTTCTCCGCGTGGCGCTGCTTGCGGAACCAGGTGCGGATGCGGCTGCGCGCGTGGCTGGTCTTCACCAGCTTCAGCCAGTCATACGAGGGCTGGGCGCTGGGGCGGGTGGTGATCTCGACGATGTCGCCGTTCTTGAACTGGTGGTCCATGCCCACCAGGCGGCCGTTCACCCGGGCGCCGGTGCAGCGCAGACCCAGCTCGCTGTGGATGCGGAAGGCGAAATCGATCGGCCCGGAGCCGGCGGGGAGGTCGATCACGTCCCCGCGCGGGGTGAAGACGAAGACCTGGTCCGTAAACAGGTCGTCGACCACCGAGCGCATGAACTCGGTGTCCGTGGCGGAGTCGCTCTGCCAGTCGAAGAGCTGCTGGCGGAGCCAGGTGAGCTTCTCCTCGAAGCGGCGGTCCGTGCGGCCGCCTTCCTTGTAGTTCCAATGGGCCGCGATCCCGAAGTCCGCGGTGCGGTGCATCTCGCTGGTGCGGATCTGGATCTCGATCGGCTCGCCGCGCGGCCCGATGACCTTGGTATGCAGCGACTGGTACATGTTCGGCTTCGGCCGGGCGATGTGGTCCGAGAAGAGCCCCGGGATCGGAAGCCAGACCTCGTGCACGATGCCCAGCACCAGGTAGCACTCGGAGACGCTGTTCACGATCACCCGGACGGCGATCAGGTCGTACAGCTCGTCGAGGGAGAGTTCCTGCTTTTGCAGCTTGTTCCAGATGCTGTAGAGGTGCTTCGCCCGTCCCTGGATCTCGGCCTGGATGTGGTACTCGCCCAGCTTTTCCTGCAGGATGCGCCGGACTTCCACGACGTCGTCCTCACGCTCGCGCCGGGTGCGCGCCAGGGTTTCGACGATCCGGTCGTGCTCCTCCCGGTGGGCGTACTTGAAGGAGAGGTCCTCCAGCTGCCACTTGAAGTGCCAGATTCCCAGGCGGTGCGCCAGCGGCGCGAAGATCTGGAGCGTCTCCTCCGCGATGCGCTTCTGCCGCTCCGGCGCCACCACGTCCAGGGTCTGCATGTTGTGGAGGCGGTCCGCCAGTTTGATGATCATCACCCGGATGTCTTTCGCCATCGCGAGGAAGATCTTGCGAATGTTCGCGGCGCGCTCCTGGATCTTGGCGACCGGCAGCTCCACGCCGTCCGCGGCCTGCGCGTCCTCGAGGGCCTTGCGGCTCAGCTCCGTCTGGGAGAGCTTGGTGACGCCGTCCACCAACCGGGCCACCTCCTCGCCGAACTCGGCGTGGATGGTCTCCAGGTTCAGGCTGGTGTCCTCGACGACGTCGTGCAGCAGGCCGGCGGCGATGACGGCTTCCGAGGACTGGAGGTCCGCCAGGATCTGGGCCACCTGCAGCGGGTGCTCGATGTAAGGGGCGCCCGAGTCCCGGACCTGGCCCGCGTGTGCCTGGTCGGCCCGGGTGTAGGCACGCCGGATGAGGTCCGCATCCACCTCGGGATTGTAGGTGCGGACCCGCTCGATCAGCGGCTCAACGCTAAGGTTGCTCGGTTCGACGGCGACGGCCATCAGGCGGGCGCTGCTCCTCGCGCGGCTCGTGCCGGCAGGCTGAAAGATTACGTTCCCGCCGGCAGGAGGAATGACCTCCATTGTACCGCAGCCATACGGTTCGCGAAACCGGGCGATTCTATTGCGTGGTGCGTGAGACCGTGAGGCCGGCGGTCGCGGATGCCCGGTGGGGAGACCCCTCAAGGGCACGTGAAGATCGCTCCGAACCTGGGCGGGGGAGTGGAGCGGCTGAAGAAGACGATGAGCTGACAGCGCCCGAGCTGCTGCTCAGCTTCACCACCAGGCCGTCGCTGTTCCCGTTGTAGCTCAGGTCCGGTCCGACGCTCACGGGCAGGGTACCCTCATCCGACTGCGTGAACCCGCACACGTAGAGCGCTCCTGCACTGTCCATGGCGATGCCGTACAGGCTACCCAGCAGCGCCCGCCGACGTAGGCGCACTGCGGCACGAGTAGAGCCTACTTCCCACGGCCGGAGAGCGCGATATCCACCATAGGCTGCGCCGGATCGCTGCTGCTAATCGGCAGGCTTCCGGTGACCGGACCCGCGGCGGTGGGGCCGAAGACCACCTTCACCGTCAGCCGCTGCCCCGGCGCGAGGCTGAAGCTGCCGCCGCCCTCGGTCACCTCGAATGGGCCGGTCGGCGTTCCGACGCTCCCCGTGAGCGTGCCCTGGCCGGTGTTCTTCACCGTCAGCTTCTTTGGCTTGCTGGTGTCGTTCCGCCGCGTGCCCGGGAACTTCAGCGAAGTCGGGGAAACGGAGATCGCCCCTGCCGCCGGGGGCGGCCCGACGGTGAAGCTGACCGTCTTCGTAGTGCTGTTCCCGCGGCTGTCGGTCACGTGGAGCTCCGCGGCGTGCGGACCGTTGCCGAGGCTGCGCGTTACGTCCACCGCGTTGGACCTTTCGTCGTGCCCGTCCGCGTCTCGCTGCCGTCGATCTTCAGCGTCCAGGTAACGCTGCTCGCATCGGAGATGTCGGCGCGGATCGGCACGGGGGCAGTCACGGTGACCCCGGAGACCGGGGCCGTGAACGTCACGACCGGCGCGTCCGCGTCCACGGCTGCGACCATGAACGTGCGCGAAGCCGTTCCCATGTTCCCGGCCTGGTCGGTGGCGCGCACTTCCAGGGTGTGCTCGCCCACTCCCAGGGTGCGGCTGACGTCGATGGCTCCCGGGCCCCGTGTCGTGCCGGTGGTGTCGACGGCGCCGTCGATCCGCAGCTCCCACGTGATCGGCGTGGCTTCGGTGATGTTCGCGCGGATGGAAATGGGGTTGACGGCTTCCGCTCCCGCCGCGGGTGAAACGATCGTGATCGCCGGCGGCGTCGTGTCGCTGGGAACGACCGTGAACGAGCGGTTGGCGGTCCCAACGTTCCCCGCGTTATCGGTGGCGCGCACCTCGAGTGTGTGCGCGCCTAGGGCGAGCGAGCGGTTGACGTTGACCGCATTCGGCCCCTTGCCGGACCCCGTACTGTCCAGCACCCCATCCACGCGCAGCTCCCAGGTAACGCTGCCGGAGTCGGTGATGTCCGCCCGGATGCTCACCGGGCTGGTCACCTGAGCGCCGCCTCCCGGTGAGACGATGGTAATTGCGGGCGCCGCCGTGTCCCCCATTACGGTGAACGATCGCGTCGCGGAGCCGCTCTTCCCGCCGCTGTCCCAGGCGCGCACCTCCACCGTGTGAGATCCGGGTGCGAGGTCCCGCAGGACATTCACCGCGTTGAAGCCCTGGCTGGATCCCGTGGTGTCCGCCACCCCGTCGATCCGCATCTCCCACGTGACGCTGCTCTCATCGATCACGTCCGCCCGGATCGTCACCGGACTGTTAACCGTGCTTCCCGCCAGCGGGGAGGTGATCGTCACCGCCGGGGGCGTGTTGTCCGTGACGCTGAAGGACAGGCTCTTCGTGCTGCTGTTCCCGGCGTTGTCCACCGCGCGGATCTCCGCCGTGTGAAGACCCGGCGCAAGGGAGCGCGTGAGGTTGACCACATTCGCTCCCTTGGTTGAGCCGCTGGTGACCAGAACCCCGTCGACGCGCAGCTCCCAGGTGATATCGCCGGCATCTACGACGTCCGCTTTGATCGTGGCCGGGCTTACGATGACCGTGTCGATGCTCGGTGAGCGGAATGTGATCACGGGCGCTGCCGTGTCCGGCCCGATCTTCGCCACGAACGCGTCCGACCCGCCTGCATAAGTCAGGTCCGGCCCCAGGATCACGGGAAACCCCGCCTCCGGTGACGACTGCGTGTAGCCCGCGACGTACACCAGCCCGCTAGCATCTACGGCCACCGCAAACCCCCGGTCCGACTCGGAGCCACCAACGTAGCCACAGCGATCCAAAGCCGTGCCTGCCGCGTTCACCCGAGCGAGCAACGCGTCTCCGAACCCGTTGTAGGTGAGGTCCGGCCCGTCCACCACCGGAAGGGTGGTCTGGCTCGAGGTCGTATCGCCGGTCACGTAGGCGTTTCCGCCCGCGTCCAGCGCGATGCCGTATAGCCGGTCGCCGCCCGAGCCGCCGGCGTACCCGCAGTACGCGATGGACGTGCCCGGCGGGTTCAGCTTCGCTACCAGGCCGTCGGTGTTTCCGTTGTAGGTCAGGTCCGGTCCGACGGTCACAGGCAGGGTACTCGCATCCGACTGCGTGAACCCGCACACGTAGAGCGCTCCTGCGCTGTCGATGGTGATTCCGTACAGGCTATCCAGCCGTGCCCCGCCGACGTAGCCACAGAACAGCACGCCCGAGCCGTCGCCGCGCACGCCCGCCACGAACCCGTCCGACTCGCCGTTGAACGTCAGGTCCGGTCCTCCGGAGGCCGGAAACCCCGCCCCTTCGCTGCTGTTCGTGCTGCCGGTCACGAACGCCTCGCCGGCGGCGTTGACGACGATCCCGTGTCCGCCGTCGTTCTGGGCACCGCCGATATAACCGCAGTACGCCAGGCCGCTGGCGTCAGCGCGCATCTTGGCGACGAAGCACTCCGATTTGCCGTTCGCCGTCAGGTCGGGCCCAGTGACGAGCGGGAAACCGGACGGGGAGTTCGTGAACCCAACGATGTACACGTTTTGGGTTCCGTCCACCGCGACTCCGTATGCGCTCTCGAACCAGTCTCCGCCGATAAAGCCGCAGGAGATCAGCCGCGTCCCGGCCGGGTTCACCTTCGCGACGAAAGCATCCCCAGTGCCCCTCCCGTTAAAGGTGAGGTCCGGGCCGCCCACGACCGGGAACTTGTCCAAATCCTGCGAAGACCAGGTCTCGCCGACCACGTAGGCGTTCCCTGCGGCGTCCACCGTCAGATCGAAGGCGTAATCCGCGTCGCCACCGCCGATGTAACCCAGGTAAATCCAGCCGTTGCCGTCCGGCCGGATCTTCGCCAGCCACGCATCGGATCCGCCGCCCCCGTTGCGCAGCGCGGAGTCGTGCGTCGCGGGCATCCCGCCCGAGGTCGCGCCGGCCACGTAGAGCGCTCCGGCTGAGTCGACGGCGATCGCGTCGATATTGTCCCCTCCACCCGAGCCCATGAAGCCGCAGTAGATCATCACCGCCGGATCGATCACGAGGGGATACCGCCGGTCGTAATCCCCCAGCCGGAACCCGTACTCCTTGCGCTCCCCCGAGGCGCTGGAGCCGTCCGGATCGAGGTCATACTCCACGGCCACGGGCACCCGCCGCCCGGCGATCACCTGGAAGGCCACCGGACGGTCGTCGTGGAACCGCGCGACGGGCGTGGTCACCTCCAGCCGCCCCTCGCCGTCCAGCCGCACCTCCGCCCCCCGGTAGGCCAGGCGGATCCGCTCGGGCTCCGCGCCCGCGGCGACCGTGAACTCGTACTTCACCCGGCTCACGCTGCCGCTGTAAGCCAGGTCCACCCCCGGCCACAAGTCGCGGTAGACCAGCCGTCCGAACGTCGGGATCCCCGTCTTCCACTCGGAAGGCTTGCCGCGAAAATAGCTGACGATCCCCTCCGCGCGCTCCTCACCCTTAGGCTGCGCGCCGGGCCGGGCGCCCAGGAAATCCAGCCGTACCTCGCACTCCCGCACGATCGCCGGCCGGTGTGGGCCACGCCGCGGGAAAGGTCTCCCCGCCTTCCCGACCCCGGGCTTGCTCTCCCTCAGCGCGAACTCGACGCCGTCGCCGCTAAAGTAGAGGCTCATATCCCGCCCCGGCACGTAGTAACGGGCCGGGTGCTCCATCTGCCCGCGGTTCTCCACGAACGCCACGGGCATCTGGAGCATCTGCGACCGGACCGCCGGGCCGGGGGCCGCCGCGGAAGCACTCCCCACCTGCCCGGCCGAGGCGCCGCCGAGGAAGAGAAGGACGAGGATGAAAGCGAGCGCGGGGAACCGCGAGGACATCACAAGCTCCGTTGCTGTGAGGAGCCCATTCACCGGATCCAACCCTCTCGACCTCCCGGCCGAGTAGGGCGCGGTCGTCCGGACGACACTTGCTAGGACGCCTCTGAAGCAGACAACGTTCCTGGCTTCCTGTAACCATCCCCCGCGCTGCCTCTCCTAGAACGTGGAGGGAGCTTGCTTTACCGGTCCGCAGGCGCTTTCGAGCGAGCCCGTGCGTTTGGCGGGATAACAAGCAAGCGATTCGCCGATCCGCAGGCGCTGGTATGGCCGTCAGGCGACGGCTGATGTTGCGATCTGCCACTTCCGCCTAATCTCGCCCAACAATCCCGCTGCGTACTAGCCTGAAGAACCCACGCGACTCCGGGTGACAAAAGAACCAGAGAAGCAAGCACGGGTTCGAACAGGTTCCGGCAATGAAGCTCGGACAAAAATCAAAGATCGCGGCACTGACCGCGGTCGTAGTCAATCTACTCGGAAGCGCGCTCACCTCCGCCGCCCAGGCGCAGGTGCCGGCGCCGCCTCCCCTCGCCGCCACCGGCGCCATCGCCCGCCGGGTGACGATGAAGGACTCCCTCGCCGCGGAGCAGCTCCGCGCGAAGCTGGAGGCCATGAAGGCGCAGGGGATGTTCCGCTCCCTCATCCCCGGCATTGACCCGAAGAACCCCAACGCCACCATCGAGATCAGCTTCCTCACCAGCGGCAACTACGTGATGGTGGTCGGCCGCCGGGACTGGGTGGACTCGAACATCGAGACCATCCGGTTGATGGCGTTCCTGTTCGAGCGCCCCCGCGCCCTGGTCCAGCTCAACCTGCGCGTGGTGCAGCTCACCGGCCCCGCCAACCCGGAAGTAATCCAGATGTCGGAGACCGTCAAGGCCATCGTCGACGCCCAACGCGACGAGGTCGTGCGCACTTTCGCGGAGCTGGACGAGTACCTCACCAACCGTATGCGCGGGCGCTCCGGCGCAGACCGCACCCTCCTCGCCCAGGTGCAGCAGATCTTTCCCTCCCTCGGCACCGGACAGCGCCCCGCCACCGTCCCCGAGATCCTGGTCCTTCTTATGCTGGACCGCTCCTCCCCGGCCCCCCGGAGCTCCGGCGTCAGCGCGGAGAGCGACCGCGCTCAGAACGCCCTCCTGGAGCTGCCCCGCGTGCTGACCCTCCTCATCCAGGACCGCACCACGGACGAGACCCGGGCCAACAGCGAGATCCAGGACGAGCTGGCAGCGTGGAAGAAGGCGGTCGGCGCCGCGCGCGATTGGTGCTCCCAGTACTCCGTCCAGCTCAAGGAGTCCAAGGACCGCACCGGGATCGGCGCCTTCCGCCAGGCGCTTCAGCAGAGCCACAGCCCCCTCCCCTCCTGGCTCTCCCGCCGGCTGCTGCGATCCCTCGAGCTGACCGAGCGGCTCTATCCGAACCTCGTCCGCGAGCACACCATGGAGAGCCTGAAGGAGCTCCATCGGCGCTTCACCTACGCCCTCGAGCGCAGCACGAAGATCGAGCAGGCATTGGCGAAGCGCGAGGCGATGCCCGCCGAGCCGAAGAGTACCGCAAACGGGAACGGGAACGGCGCCGAGAGCGAGGCCCCCATGCCCGCGCCGAGCAGCACCATCGGGCGCAACCTCCTTCAGCTCAAGTCCGTGGCCGACCAGCTGGTGCCCGCGCCGCTGGCGCTCTTCGAGTCCGTCGCCGCCACTGCGGACAACTCCGCCCCCACGCCCCAGCAGCTGGTGGAGATGTTCAAGGAGTACACCCAGGAGCGCGCCAAGCTGGACGCCCGCCTCGGGCAGGAAGAGCAGTACCTGGGGCCCATTCCCAGCTACGACAAGCTGCAGACTCTGGAGGCCAGCCTCAACCTCTGGCTGCGCCGCGTGAGTGAAGGCATGGCCCGCTCCCTGGAGGCGCAGTTCTACCGCCGGTACACCAACGAGCTGCGGCTCCTGGCGAATAAGGAGCTAGGCAAGACCTCCAACCGGGACCTCCTCTCCGAGACCCACATCGACCAGGTCCCGGACGTCGCCCGCGATCTGCTGCTTTCGGACAACGGCGTCAACATCTACGTCTCGAACAGCATCTCGATGCAGTTCGCGCCGGACGCCACGAACACGGTCTCCGCCACGGTGCAGGCCCAGCTGCCCTCCAAGCTTGGCATCATGGAGCGGCTCCAGCAGGCGGAGTCCGCGACGCGTTCCTTCAACACCTTGAGCACCGCCTTCGGCATCAGCGGGGAGTCCGTCGTGAAGGCCCTCCTCGCCGGCGGCCAGGCGGTGCCGGTCCAGGGCGGCATCAACCTCACCGCCACTCCCAGCGTCGGCTTCGACGCCAGCACCATCACCCTCACGCTCACCGCCAACCAGACCCTCCAGCCGGGGACGGATAAGGTGGCGGACCGCGTGACGAACCACAGCATCAACAACGCCACCATCACGGCGCTCTCCTACGAGCCGATGGTGCTCTCCACCCTCGCCAGCAATATCAGCTACTACGAGGACACCGGCGGCATCCCCATCCTGCGGAAAGCGCCCATCCTCAAGGACCTGCTCAAGGACATCCCCCTCGCCCCCTTCAAGCAGGGCAAGCGCCAGAAGGGCGTCTACCAGAGCAGCGTCATCATCCTGGAGCCCGTGGTCATCCCCACCATCGAGGACCTCGTCCGCTTCCACAGCGGCTGGCGCACCCCCGGCAGCTCCCTCATCGGCGTCCAGGTCCTCGACGACAGCGAGCCCCTCAAGAAAGCCCCGGCCGCCGCCGCCGCCACCCCAACCCCCGCTGCGCCCAAGTAGCCGCCGCCGTCCCACGGTCCACGGCGTCCATTCCGTCCACTCCGTCCACCCTGTCCATCAGGGCGCCGCAACCCGCACCTCCACGCCCGCCGGCATGGTCGGCGCAAACTGGCGGAAGCACTCCGCCAGCCGCCGCGCATCCGAAGGCTCCGCAGCGAAAACGGAGACCGTAGCCTCCCCGAGAGCCTCGTTGCCCCGGATCGTCCACTCGCCGACCTTGATCCAGTGCTTCGGCAGCCCACTCAGGTTACCGGACCGGTACCGGTTCTCATACACGAGGGCGACCTGCGTCCCGTGCGCGGTCGTAACGGCGGTTATCTCGTCCAGGAAGTACCGCCCCGAGCGGATCGCACGCCCCGTCTCCATCGTCGCCAGCCCCCAGAGGTCCACCAGCTTCACGTTCGTGAAATAGCCGATGGCCCCCACGTCATTCGCGGCGACCACCGCCTTCGGCGAGCACTGCAACAGGAAACGCGCCATGTGGTACTGCTGCTCGTACACGTTCCGGCAAGACCGCGGCACCCGCACCCACGCCCGCACCCCCCGCTCCGCCAGCGCCATCAACGGCACCAGCGCCAGCACCGCGGCGGCGGCCGCTCTTCCCATTCCCCATCTCTCCCGGTCCCTTATCTCCGTGTTCTCCGTGTCTCCGTGGTGAAACAAGCTCCCAAGCACCGTGACCAGCCCGAACGCCACCAGGTACGCCTCGTACCGGTAGAAGATCGCCGCCTTCGCCAACTGGAAGTGCAGCGCGGTGTTGGCCGCGAAAAGCAACAGCAGCACCCCCCGCGGCTGCAGGAGGGTACCCGCCGCGGCGCGCGGCACCAGCAGTGCCAGGGCTGCCAGGAACAGCAGCAGCAGCAGCGGCGAGCGGACCAACTGCTGGTACGCGCCGTACCCCAGGAGGTCTACTACCCCCGCCGCGGAGCGCAGGTCCGGGATCTTGCCCTTCAGCAGCACCGAGTTCGGCAGGAACCACCAGCCGTGACTCACGGAGACGGCGCCGTACAAGACCACCGGCAGCGCCGCTCCCGCCGTAATGACCGCCGCCTCTGCCCTATTCTTACAAAACAACAGCAGCAGCACCGCGGGACCCGCGAGGAACAACCCCTCGTACCGCGCCCCCACCAGACAAGCCGCCGCAAGCCCGAGGAGCAAGAGCCGCCTTCGAGTGCGCTCTTCGCAAAACGCTGTCGCAACCCTCCGAGCGAAGGCGATCACCAGCGCGGCGTGAAGGAGGTGCTCCAGGCCGAAGAGGCAGAGACCCGGCATCGGCGTGAAGAGAACCACACTTCCCAGGATGGCGAGCGCCGCCGGCGCCCGTATCCCAAGCCGCAGCAGCATCACGTGAGCCGCAACGAGGACGGCCGCCCCCGCAGCCAGATTCAGGACGAGGGGCGCCGCCTCCGAGGGCCACGAAACGTAGTAGACCAACGCCAGGAGGCCGGTCCACAGGGGCGAGGATGATGAAGAAGTGAACCCGTGCGGCGTCACCCCCCACACCCCGTGCAGCGCGGCGTTCTTCGCCATCGCCATGTGGATGTACGGGTCGTCCAGCGCGTACACCAGCCGCCCGCCGGTGAGCGACAGCGCCGTCGTGACGGCGAGACCCGTGAGCAGACCGAAGAGAGCAAGGGCCGCCGCCAGCGGCCAGTGGCGGCGTGGCGGGCCGGGTCTCTCCAGGGTCGTCGGTGAGGTCGTCAGCGCAGCACTCCGCCCCCAGATTATCGCGCCGCGCCTCGCGATGCGAAGCCATTTGATGAAGTCGAGCACCCCGCGCTCGCTCTTCTTCCGGCGAACGCGTGCAAGTTCGTAGGTAGGGCTCCGCCGCCTGCCCAGAACTGCTTGGCTCCAGTGCTTTCGCGAACGGATCCTCCGCCTCCGCAAGCGATAGGTTTGGACACGGAAACGGGCCGGGACGACCCGGCCCGTTCCCTTTGGATCAGCCAGCGCGTGGAAAGCTAGCGCCGCCAGCGCCGCTCGTCGAGGTTGCGGTTCCTGTCGGCTTCCGTCCAGTCGTTCAGCGTCTGTTCCGCGCGTTCCAGGTGGTCCATGTTCGCCCGGAACCGGTCCGCGCTCATTCGGTCATCCCTATCCAGGTCGTTCCAGATCCGGTCCAGCTTCACCAGCGTCCGGTCCAGGTGGTCGCGGCTCAGGTTGCCGCGCTGGTAGCGGGTCTCCGCCTTGCGGGCGACCTCTTCCGCCCGGTCGGCAAGCTGCTGCTTCCGCCCGTCGGGGTCATTCCGGCGGTTGAAGCGGTAACTGCGGTCGGTGCTGTAGTCGTAATACTGCCCGGTCCGCGAATCGTAATACCGGTTGCGGTACTGGGACTCCCGGCGGCTCTCCCAATAGCCGGGATCGCCGGGCTCCAAGATCACCACGCGGCGCCCGTTGATGTATTCCACGCGCCGGGCCAGTGCGGGCGCCGCGGAGCCAATCACGGTCCCCAACGCCAGTGCCAGCGGCACGAGTCTTCTAGTATTCATCGCTTTACCCTCCCGGACCGCCTGCGCCGCTCATCCGAGGACGACTGGCGCCGCGGTCACTTATCAGACCCATGACATGCTCTCCGCTTCCGTAAATAGATAAACCTAGATCAATGTATTTCGACCGTCTTTCAGGCGGTCGCGGGGTAGGGGCGGAAGGGCCTGGTTAGGCGCTCGGAGCCGGTCCGGCCGGCTGCCGAGGAACGGGGGAAGGGGAGCGTGGGGGAGAGGGGAAGGGGGGATGAGAGGAAGGGGGAATGGTGGGACGGAGCCGTTTGGCCCGCCTTCCCGGAGGGGTATATACGAGCGCTGCCTCCAGGACCAACCGTGGGCTCCCACGACGCCCCTGCCCACGTCAGGAGTTCCCGATGCCTACACTGGCCATGCCTGCATATCCCGCCGCAGCGGTGGATGACCTGGAGGAGCCCTACCGGCGCTACCGGTACCTGCTCCAGGAGCTGCCGTTTTCGGAGGACCCGAAGACCGGGAGCGCCGCACTGCACCGGCATGCGGATGTCCTGGCGGCGCTCAAGCACCCGGACCTTATCATGAGCTCGGTGCTGGAGCCGGCCATGAACCTGCCGAAGGCGCTGCAGCCGGTGGTGAGCCCTGCCACCCGAATGCTCTCCCGCATGATGCTCTTCACCGATGCGCCGGACCACACCCGGCTCCGGGGCCTGGCCAACCGCGCGTTTACGCCGCGCGCGGTGGAAGGGATGCGGGCGCGCGTCCGCCAGATCGCGGACGAGCTGCTGGACCGGCTCGAGGGCACGGGGCCAGTGGATGTGATCAACGGCTATGCGAATTGGCTGCCCATCGTCGTCATCGCGGAGATGCTCGGCGCGCCGCTGGCGAACCAGCGGCAGATCAAGGTCTGGTCGGATGAGTTCGCCCTGTTGATCTCCTCCAGCGGCCAGCCCGCGCTCGTTGTAGCGGCTCGCGGCCTCCGGGGCGTCTTCTTCCTCACCAGGTTCATGCGGCGGCTCGTCCGCCGGAAGCGCGCCAACCCGGGAGACTCGCTCCTGGATGCGATGATCGCGGCCGAGGAAAGCGGAGACGTGCTGACCGAGCAGGAGCTGGTTTCGAACGCGATGCTGCTCCTGGCCGCGGGTCACATCACCACCACCAACCTGATCGGAAACGGCCTGCTGGCGCTGCTGCGCCATCCGGAACAGTTGGAGCTCCTGCGGAACAACCCGGACCTGATGCCCGGCGCCGTGGAGGAGTTCCTGCGCTACGAGAGCCCCCTGCAGTACACCGGCCGCGTCGCCTCGAAAGACGTGGAGATCAACGGGCACAGGATCCAGGCCGGGCGCGCGCTCGCGCTGGGCCTGGCGGCCGCCAACCGGGACCCGTACCAGTTTCCGGACCCGAACCGCCTGGACATCCGCCGCACGGAGAACCGGCATCTCGCCTTCGCGGGCGGAGCGCACTTCTGCCTCGGGGCGGCTCTGGCCCGGCTCGAGGGACAGATCGCCATCGGGGCCATCCTGGAGCGTTTCCCGGACCTCCGCCTCGCAGAGACCGGAGTGGAGTGGCGGAACGCGGGCGTGGTGCGCGGGCTGAAGCGGCTTCCGGTCTTCCTCCGGTAGCCCTCCAAGCCTGACGGGCAGCTTACCGAAGCTCCGCCGCGACTTCCGCCAGGAACTCTCCAAGCGGCCTGGGACCGAGATCGCCGCGGTCCCGGGAGCGGACCGCCACGGCCTCCGCCTCCGCCTCCTTGTCGCCAACGACAAGCATGTACGGCACCTTCTGGAGCTGCGCGTCCCGGATCTTGGCCTGCATCCGCTCGCTGCGCCGGTCCACCTCCACGCGCAGACCCGCCTCGGTCAGCCGCTGCCGGACCGTTTCCGCGTACTCCGCGTGACGGTCTGCGATGGGGATGACCACCGCCTGCACGGGAGCCAGCCAGAGCGGGAACGCGCCGGCGAAGTGCTCGATCAGCACGCCCACGAACCGCTCCAGGGAGCCGAAGGGTGCGCGGTGGATCATCACCGGGCGGTGCGGTTGGCCGTCCTCGCCCGTGTATTCCAGCTCGAAGCGGTCCGGCAGCACGTAGTCCACCTGCACCGTCCCGAGCTGCCACTCCCGGCCGATGGCGTCGCGGACCATGAAGTCCAGTTTCGGCCCGTAGATGGCGGCCTCGCCCACGGCCACCTCGTGCGGCATCTCAAGCTGCCGGACGGCTTCCAGCAGGGCGCTCTGGGCCTGCTCCCAGTCTTCCGGCGTCCCCACGTACTTCTCCGGGTTCTCCGGGTCCCGCAGGCCCACGCGGGCGCGGTACTCCAGTTTCAGCTTCCCGAAGACCTCCATAATGATGTCCACCACGCCGTGGAACTCGGAGACGAGCTGGTCCGGGCGGCAGAAGATGTGGCTGTCGTCCTGCGTGAAGCCCCGCACCCGGGTCAATCCGCCCAGCTCGCCGCTCTGCTCCCACCGATAGACGGTGCCGAATTCCGCGTAGCGCACCGGCAGGTCCCGGTAGCTGCGCCGCTCGTTGGCGTAGATCTGAATGTGGAACGGGCAGTTGACCGGCTTGAGGACCAGCTCCTCGCTGTCGCCGTGCATGGAGGGGAAGAGGTTCTCCCGGTATGCCTGCCAGTGGCCGGACAGCTCGTACAGCTCCCGCTTCGCCAGGTGCGGCGTGATCACGGGCAGGTAGCCGCGCCGCCGCTGCTGGTCCCGCATGAACTCCACCAGCGTCTCCCGCAGCACCGCGCCCTTCGGCAGCCACAGCGGCAGACCGGCGCCGACCATCGGGCTGATCATGAAGATCCCCAGCTCCCGGCCGAGGCGGCGGTGGTCGCGTTTCTTCGCCTCTTCCAGGCGCTGCAGGTGCTCCTCCAGCGCCTCCGGGCTGGCGAAGGCCGTCCCGTAGATGCGCTGGAGCATCTTGTTCTTCTCGCTGCCGCGCCAGTAGGCGCCGGCGACGTTCGTCAGCTTGAAAGCGCGGATGGCCCCGATCCGCTCCACGTGCCCGCCGCGGCAGAGGTCGGTGAAATCGCCGTGACCGTAGAGCGTGATCGGTTCGCCCTTGCCGGCGATCTCGTCGATTAGCTCCAGCTTGTATGGGTTGTCCTTGAAGAAAACGCGCGCTTCGTCCGGAGACACCTCGCGGCCCTGGATCGCGTCGTCTTTCCCGATGCACCGCCCCATCTCCGCCTCCAGCGCCTCCAGGTCCTCGGGCGTGAATGGGGTGTCGCGGTCGAAGTCGTAGTAGAAGCCGTCCTCCGTGGCGGGGCCTATGGTGTTCTTCGACTCCGGAAACAGGTGCTGGACCGCCTGCGCCAGCACGTGCGCCGCGCTGTGCCGAAGGTGGTAGAGATCATCGTGGTCAACCGGTCTGCGCATACCTGTCTCCGTGATGGGTGAGCTCAATCGGGGCCCCGCCCGGACCGGGGCATTGTAGCACGGGGGGCCTACCGACCGGAAGCCGCCCCCGCACTTGACCCGTGGAAGCGCCGCTCCGTATACTGGGGCGTCCCCCAGCCCCCGTAGCTCAGGGGATAGAGCGCTTCCGTCCTAAGGAAGGCGTCGGCGGTTCGAATCCGTCCGGGGGCGTCCGGAAGAACTCGAGGATCGTCTACGACGCCGCGGCGTATGCCGACAAACTCGACTACGAGCACGGGGCCGAGCCGCCGCTGCGCCCCGCCGACGCGGCGTGGGTCAAAGAGCTCACCTCACGCTCGGCCCGCACCTTGAAGTGGGGGAGCGGCGCTCGACGGCGGCAGCGCTCCACCTGTGCTAAGCCGTAAGCTTCTCCGGCCTGTCCACCTGCCGGATCCGCCGAAGAAGGTCCGGGACGGAAAGCGGCTTCTCGAAGATCCCGTCCATGTGCTCCTGGTCGGCGCGCTTTCGCGTCGAGTTGGAGATGTTGCCGCTCACCAGGATGGCCCGCATGTTCGGGCTGCGCTGCCGAAGCCGGTGGACCATCGTCACGCCGTCGATGCCCGGAAGGCTGAAGTCCGTTACAACGACGCTCGGGTCGAAGAGGCTGGCGATATCCACCGCGTCTTCGCCCGCGGAGGCGGAGACCACCGCGTAGCCGTACTCCTGGAGGATCTCTCCGAGAGTGCTAAGGACGTCCGGCTCGTCGTCGACAAGCATCAGCCGGGTCGGCGTGCTCCGTTCCATGGTGTGTTCCGGTCTCCTCTTGTTTACTTTGCTTGGTAAGTCGTACCCGAACGGGATGTTGGGGAAACCTCGCGGCCGGCACAATCGTACTTCGCATCTGAGCAGTCCCCAGTTTTTTGGGCGCTCCTCAAGTAAGGCTGGGGCT